>CAJDUD010000076.1_pt1 | contig 16816 bp, 14 predicted proteins | sample 7390161 | NCBI WGS metagenome assembly CAJDUD01 (sample SAMEA7055664, study PRJEB34461) | soil metagenome | biome: terrestrial ecosystem; feature: Peninsula; material: soil | place: Antarctica | collected 2016
TTTCGAGCGCCATCTTCAATAGCTGCGTTCCAATCACGCCGTTTAATTGCAATATGGGGCGTGAAGACTGCAAGCCAATCGTCGCTGCCAGCATGCGCAGAATCGGCTCGTCTTCCGGTGCGACGTAGCTTGGTGTGGCGTGGTTGTGATTGATCCAACTCAGGGAGGCTGCCTGCACGTTGAGTTTGGTCTCGCCGCCCTTCATTTTGCGCGCTTTGGCGATGGTGATTTCACCGCGTTCGGTGAGCAGGTAGGCGACGAAATCAGCGGCTGGTTTTGCTTCGGCGGATGCGCCTTTTTCTCCGGGAATGGGTTGATCGAAACCAGCGCGTAGCCAGAGCGACAGGTCCGGCGAAAGGCCGGTGCGCAACGTGGTCGAAGCGGGACCGTCTGGCGCGACTGTGGGCGGCGGTGCATACGAGGACGCGCCTTCGCCGATTTCGTCTGCTTGCACGCCGGTCAAGGTGCCAGTACGTTGTGGCTGCATCGTCGTCCACAGGTAGGCGAGACCGGCGCCGTGCTTGCAATTGAAGTGAACGGGGCAGGTGCATTCCGCGGCAAAAATATCAATACCGAATTCGAAGAATTCCATCTCGACCGTGGTCGTGTACGGCTCGCTCTCAGTGCCTTTGACGGACGCGACCAGATGCCACACGCGCTCTTCATCCATCTGCGCGGACGTAATTTGGATGCGCTTGTCGGTGACGTAACTAATGCCGCGACGAAAGCCCTGCTCGCCGAATTCTTTTTCGATATCGATGCGGGCGGATTGCAGGTCAAGAGCTTCGCGCTTGGCGCGGGTGGTGGATTGCGTCACGCTTTAGTGCGCCTCATCCCAGTTGGCGCCGACGCCGACATCGGCGACTAAAGGCACGCGGAGCTTCGCCACTCCGGTCATCTTTTCAGCCACTTCAACCCGAACTCGATCCAATTCATCCTCCGGAACTTCCAGCACCAATTCATCGTGCACTTGCATGATGAGTTTGGAACGTAGGCCGGACGTTGCAAGCCATTCATCAACCGCAATCATGGCGAGTTTGATCAGATCTGCTGCCGTGCCCTGCATCGGCGCATTGATCGCCGCCCGTTCGGCCCCGGCACGGCGCGGGCCGTTGCCGCCGTTAATATCGGTGAGCGTCAGGCGGCGCCCGAACACTGTTTCAACGTAGCCGTTGGCGCGGGCGGATTCGCGCGTCGCCTGCATGTATTCGGCTACGCCGGGGTAGCGCGCGAAATATTTGTCGATGAACTGCTGCGCGGCGTTGCGCTCGATGCCGAGCTGCGAGGCGAGCCCAAATGCGCCCATGCCGTAAATCAAACCGAAATTCACGGCCTTGGTATAGCGGCGTTGTTCGCTGGTGATCTCCTCAATCGGGAGACTGAAGATGTCAGCCGCAGTGGCTTTGTGAATATCGAGGCCTTTGGCGAACGCATCGAGCAGCGACGGATCTTGCGAGATGTGCGCCATGATGCGCAGCTCGATTTGCGAATAGTCGGCGGACACGATCACACTACCCGGCGGTGCGATGAAGGCCTTGCGAATCTCGCGGCCCTGCGGCGTGCGCACGGGGATGTTTTGCAGATTGGGGTCGTTGCTCGACAGTCGGCCAGTGATCGCTGTTGCTTGCCCGTAGTTGGTGTGAACGCGGCCCGTATTCGGGTTCACCATTTTTGGGAGTTTGTCGGTGTAGGTGCTCTTTAGTTTTGATAGTGAACGATGTTCGAGCAGCAGTTTCGGCAGCGGAAAATCTTCGGCGAGTTCACTCAGAACTTCTTCATCGGTCGATGGTTGGCCGGTTGCAGTTTTTCGCTTGACCGGCATACCGAGCTTGGTGAAAAGGATTTCTCCAAGCTGTTTCGGCGATCCGAGATTGAACGGTTGCCCTGCGAGTTCATAAGCCTTTTGTTCCAGTGCATTGACCTGCAATCCGAGTTCGTGCGATTGCTTTTGTAACAACGTAGCGTCGATGAGCACGCCGTTGCGCTCGATCCGCACGAGCACCTCACGAGTCGGTAATTCAATCGATTCGTAGATATATTTAAGCTTGTCGTCCTGCGCGACCTGTGGCCAGATTTCGTGATGCAGTCGCAGCGTGACGTCGGAGTCTTCGGCGCTGTATTCACTCGCGGCTTCGATGCTGACTTCGTCGAAACCAATCTGCTTTGCGCCCTTACCCGCAACGTCTTCAAACTTGATGGTTTTCTCGCCGAGAAAGCGCAAGGCCATCGAGTCCATATCGTGTGGTTTATGGCTTTCCAGCACGTAGTCTTCGAGCAGTGTGTCGTGCGCTATGCCGCGCACTTGAATATTGTGATTCAGCAAAACGTGTTCATCGTATTTGGCGTTCTGTGCGAGCTTTAATTTGCTTGCATCTTCAAACCACGGTTTGAGTTTGGCGAGCGTCGCGGCGAACGGCAATTGCTCGGACACGCCGGGGTAGCGGTGCGCGAGCGGGATGTAGACGGCCTCGAATGGCGTCCATGCGAAGGAGAGGCCGACGATCCTGGCGAGCATCGGTTCGAGCGACGTGGTTTCGGTGTCGAAACAGGTTAGCGGCGAGGCGTTGAGCGCGGTGATGAGTTCGTCGAGATCAGGCTCGGTGAGGATGGTTTTGTATTGCCGCGGCTTCTTCTCTGCTGTCATCCTGAGCGTTAGCGAAGGATCAGGTTTGTTCAGCAGCGTTGTTTGTTCGTGCGGAGCGGTCTCGTGTGCAACCTGATCCTTCGCGTTGCTCAGGATGACAGGAGTTTGCCGCACCTCATTGGCCATGCCTTTGAACTCGAACCGTTCAAAGTAACCGAGTAAAGCGGTGTTATCCGCAGGCGCAAACGTGAGCGAATCGGGTGCATACGCGAGCGCCAAATCACACTTCACCGTAAGCAGTTTCTTCGCCTTAGGCAACCATTCCAGCGCATTGCGCAAGTTCTCGCCAACTACGCCAGTGATCTTGTCGGCGCTGGCAACAATCGCGTCGAGTGTTCCGTGCTCAGTCAGCCACTTCACCGCAGTTTTTGGCCCCACTTTCGGTACGCCGGGCACATTGTCGACGGTGTCACCGATGAGCGTCAGGTAGTCAAGAATCTGCGATGGTTTCACGCCGAATTTCGCAACCACACCGGCTTCGTCGAGCAGTTCGTTCGACATGGTATTTTTGAGCGTGATGTGGGGGCTGACGAGTTGCGCGAGGTCCTTGTCACCCGTTGAAACCACACATTCGATGTTTGCCGCTTCCGCCTGACGCGCCAGCGTGCCAATCACGTCATCTGCCTCCACACCGCTCTCGACAATCAGCGGCCATCCCTGTGCCTTGATAATTTCGTAGAGCGGTGCGATCTGCGGCCGCATGTCCTCGGGCATCGGCGAACGATTCGCTTTGTATTCGGGATACCAGTCATCGCGAAATGTTTTGCCCGGTGCATCGAAAATAACGCCCAGGTAATCAGGCTTTTCTTTGTCGACCAAAAGTCGCAGCATTGAGAGCACCCCGCGAATCGCGCCCGTTGGCTCACCGGCTTTGGTGCGCAAGTCCGGCAGCGCGTGAAACGCGCGGTAGAGATATGATGAGCCGTCAACAAGAACGAGCTTTTTACGGGAATCAGACATGGCAGTGAACTTTGAGAGCACCAAGGCGAAGGTTGAGCAGCTGAAAAGCGCGGTGAGCGACGCTGATATGACGCCAGGTCAAGAAGCTTGGCGAGCGCTACAGATTATGTCGGAGTTTGTCTATGCGACCGAGAAGCTGCGCCCGGTGCAGCCAGCCGTGTCAATCTTTGGCTCGGCGCGTATTCAGCCGGATAACCCCGTCTACGAGCGCACCAAGGCCATTGCAAGGCTCCTTTCTGACTCGGGATTCAGTGTGATTTCCGGCGGTGGCCCCGGGATCATGCAGGCGGCAAACGAAGGCGCCTTCGCGGGCAAGAGTCTGTCCATCGGGTTGAATATTCAATTGCCGCACGAGCAGAGCGGTAATGCGTTTCAGGATATGGGCATATCGTTTAAGTATTTTTTCAACCGCAAGCTCGCGTTTGTGCGGACATCGGTTGCGCTGGTTTGCATGCCAGGTGGATTCGGCACACTAGACGAGTTAGCCGAAGCACTGACGCTGATTCAGACCGGCAAGGTAAAGCGCATGCCGATCATTCTGGTCGGGCGCGATCATTGGGGCGGGCTCATCGACTGGATGCGCGGGACATTGCTGCGCGACAAACTGATTTCTCCCGGCGATGTTGAGCTTATGCAGATCATGGACGATCCGCAGGAAATCGTTGACGCGATTTTTGACGCGTATGAGCGCGAAGGGCTGCGTCCCACGAAGGAAGAACGCAAGCAGATTTTGGGGCTTTAATTGAGGGCGTTTTGCCTACAGCTTCTTCCAAAACGCTATATTTCACCGGGGCTACCCGTCCAATTGCTTTAAAGTCGAGTTTATGTTAGCCCCTACAAAATGGTCGTTTCAGCGAAAAGCTGTTGCGTGAGCCTGAGTGTTAGCAACTGACCTGGATCTTGCGGTACGTCTGGCGCGCGAGACGGGCGAATTGCTTCACGCGCTGCAACGGACGTCGGGATTGCAGGCGCGTGCGCTTGGCGACGCGGGGGACGCGCAAGCGAACGCTCTCCTGCTGCGCGAACTTGCCGCGCATCGCCCAGATGATGCCGTGCTGTCTGAGGAATCGCACGATGATCGACAGCGTTTGAGCGCGGCACGATTGTGGATCATCGACCCGCTCGATGGCACGCGTGAATATCGCGAGCAGCGCTCAGGGCGTGGTCATTGCCGCAGCCGTTGCCCAGCCGTCGCGCGGTGAAGTTTTTTCCTCAGAACAACGACCGACACCTGCGTTATCAACGCGAGTCATCGTGGTCAGTCGTAGCCGTCCGCCCGCGAAAGCACAGGCCATTGCCCACGCGCTCAACGCAACCCTCACGCCGATGGGTTCGGCGGGTGTGAAGGCGCTCGCGGTGGTGCGCGGAGAGGCGCTCGCGTACGTGCATGAAGGCGGTCTCAATGAGTGGGATGCCGCCGCGCCGATTGGCGTGGCGCAGGCACACGGGCTACACGTGTCCGACTTGCAGGGCGCAGCGATTGTGTTTAATCAGCGCGATGTCGTGCTGCACGAGGGCTTGATTATTTGTCGGGCTGATTGCGCCGAGATGATCTTGAATGCGCTGAATTAGTTGCAGCGAGGGCAGTAGTCGTCCCGGGTTTGATGCTTGCTAAATGCGCAGCCGCTCCACTACTCGCCCCGCCTGCAAATGCTCTTTGACGATTTCATCGACATCGGCCTCAGTCTCGTAGTGATACCAAATCTCTTCGGGATAAACCACGATGACCGGCCCTTCCTCACAGCGATCAAGGCAGCCGGCATTGTTCACACGCACTTTGCCCTGACCCGTCAGCCCGAGCGATTTGCACTTTTTCTTGGCGTAATCGCGCAGATCGCTGGCGCAGCGCTCGCCGCACGACGCTCGTCCGTCGTCGCGTTCGTTGGTGCAGAAAAAAACGTGATGTTTGTAGTAACTCATAATTGCGCTATTGCCTTGACTTGACTCAATTATGACTGGCCCTTTAGCTCACCTTCGCGTCCTCGACCTTACCCGCGTGCTCGCGGGCCCGTGGTGCACACAAACGTTGGGTGATCTGGGTGCGGACGTTATCAAGGTTGAACGACCGGATACCGGGGACGACACGCGTGCTTGGGGGCCAGCGTGGCTCAGTGACGCCGAGGGCAATGACACCACTGACTCCGCGTACTTCTCCAGCTGCAATCGCAACAAGCGCTCGCTGACGGTGGATATTTCGAAACCCGAAGGCCAGGCGCTGCTGCGCGAGCTCGCGGCCAAGTGCGACATCCTGGTAGAAAACTACAAATTCGGCGATCTGAAGCGTTACGGCCTCGACTACGCTTCGCTCTCAAAAATCAATCCGAAGCTCGTCTATTGCTCAATCACGGCTTACGGACAGGATGGCCCGTACGCCCAGCGACCTGGCTACGACTTGTTGTGTCAGGCTGAGGGCGGACTGATGGCGATCAACGGTCACGCGGACGTGGAGGACGGTGGGCCAGGTGGCGGCCCCGTCAAGGTCGTCATCGCGGTGACAGACGTGCTTTCAGGGCTCAACGCGACCATCGCCATCCTGGCGGCCATTGAAGCGCGCCACACGACCGGAAAGGGCCAGCACATTGACATTGCACTGCTCGATTCCATCGTGCAGTTTGGCGCCAACCAGATCGCTACCTATTTCATTACCGGAAAGGTGCCAAAGCGAGTGGGCAACGCCCATGTCAACCTCGCACCGTACCAATCATTCAAAACCGGCGACGGCTACATGATCGTAGGCGCGGGCAACGACGGGCAATGGCGCAAGCTTTGTGACGCCATGGGCGCTGCCGACATGGCGTTCCGCCCAGAATATCTTGAGATGAAGGATCGCAATGCTAATCGCGCGCAACTGGTGCGTGACATGGAGGCGATTCTGACGCTGCATACGACTCAGCATTGGCTCGACACCTTCGCAAGCCTCGGCATTCCGCATGCGCCAATCAACTCCTACGATCAGGTGTTCGCGCATCCGCAAGTTCGGCATCGTGGCCTGCGCCTGAATATGGAGCGGCCGGCAGAACAGGGCGGTGGCAGCATTGCGATGGTGAAAAGCCCGATTCGCATGAGCGATACCCCGGTTACCTATCGCCACGCCCCGCCGGTGAAGGGCTCCAGCACGGCGGCAGTACTTCGTGAAGTGCTTGGCAAGACCGATGCGGAAGTTTCGGCACTTAACGCAAAGGGCGTTGTTTAACGTCGCGCTAATGCTTCGCGAAACGCGGGGTACAACACCATATTGCCATGCGCGCTCAGGTGATCGCCATCGAAAAATAGTGGCTTGCCGTCGACAACGGCACTACAAGTTTCACCGGGGCAGAGAATCGGGAACGGATCCCAAATTTTGATCGCTGGATTAGCCGCTGCCAGCGCACGCATGCTCGCCAGGATCGGTGCACGCAGCGCTTCCAGATCGGCGCGCGGCTGAACGAGGCCACCGCGACAAATCGGATTGCCTGCGTTGAACCAATCGGCACAGCGGAATGTTGGACTCTTGAAGATGGGCTTGGGCGCTTCAAACAAAATCGTCACGCCTGACACCGCCAACGGATCGAGCCACTCGGGCGCTTCGGCAAGCGCTTGCTGAGCCCACGTTTTTGCGGTGTCACTGCGGGCGGTGGCGAGTACTGCTTTCTCGTCAAACGCAGCCCACTGATCCGCATATCGCCATTGCCGAAGCGATGCCAGAAATACCACGTCGCCCGCTTTCGCGAGCCCGTGCACGTCGGCCACAGCGGCGCGGGCAAACTCAATACAGCTGGGCGGACGACCCACCGTCATCGGCATTTTGAGATCAAGCAAACCGCAGCCTGCCGAGGTGTAGACGCTGACTGCGATGCCGGTCTCGATGCTCAGGCGGTCAAACATGGGCAGATACGCCGTGGCGTGTGAGTCACCAATAGCAAAAAGTTTTTCTGGCCCTGCTGCAACGGGGCAACCCGTCGGCACGTACGAGATCACCTGGCCGCCAGCCAAAGCGCGGTAGGCCATATCCACTTTGCAACGAGGCTTCAATCCGGGCACGGGAGGCATTTGATTCGTGACATACCAATCGGTAGCGTTCCGAGATACGGTGGACAAGCCCAGCAATGGCTGCGACGCGAACAGGCCCGTCATCACTCCCCAACCGGCCATCAGCGCCAGCAGGAACACGAAAACACGGAGCACCGGCGGACGTCGCTGAAGCGCAGAATGATGGCGAATTGGCAGTTCAATCCAATGGTATGACGCGGTGGCCAGCGCGAATGTGACGGCTATCGCAATGACCTGCATGAGCCATTGGTCAATACCCGACGTCCATCGCAGCAAAACGTACACCGGCCAATGCCAGAGATACAACGAGTACGAGCGTTTGCCGATCCATACCAACGCCGGATGCGCAAACATACGACGCAGCGGATGCGCCACGTCGGCCTGCACACCGCCAATTAAAAGCGCCGCACCGACTACCGGCGGCACCGCCCAGAACCACGGAAACTCTGCCGCGCTTGCATAGGCGAACGTCGCTGCGATTGCGACTAGCCCAAGCCAAGGCGCGACATTTGCAGGCAACCCGCGCTTCGCGCTGACGCCGCTGCCCTTCGCTGTTAGCTGAAACAGCGCCACACCCGTCGCCAGCTCCCAGAAGCGAAATACGATGCCGTAAAACGCGGAGGTCGGAGCGTGCTTCATGGCCCAGATGCATCCAATCAGTGACGCAACGCCTAGCCCAATCAGGCTGGCAGTTGCCATGCGCCGCGTCAACGTTCGGCGTGCCGCAACCCACAGAAAAAACAGAAACGGAAACACGACATAAAACTGCTCCTCGACGCCTAGCGACCAGGTATGCGTGTAAGGATTGAATTCCGCACGCGGTGCGAAGTAAGTATCGACGTTGGTTTGCAGCACCCAATTGCTGAGGCCATAAAACGCATAGAGTCCGGTCCGCTCGTTGAACTCACTGAGCCACGCACGCGGCACAAAAAGAGTTGCCAGCAAGGCCGTCGTTAGCAACACCAAAATCAGGGCGGGGCCGATGCGGGCCAGACGGCGAGCATAAAAAAACGCAACGAAGCGATCAAATCGCAGCAAATGGCCCGCTCGTTCGGTCGCTACATTCGCCAGCGACGCACTGACCACAAAGCCAGAAATCACGAAGAAGATATCGACACCAACAAAACCGCCCGGCATGATCGACGCGCTTAAGTGATAAAGCATGACCGAGAGCACGGCCAGTGCGCGCAGGCCATCGATGTCGTTTCGGTAAGCGGACGCGGGAGTCATCGAATCACACAGATTTCAGCAATCCCGCTTCGGCGCGCACCACGAATCGGCGTTCGATCTCCTGCCATTCGTTGCCAGATGCTTCCAGTCGGGCGTACAAACGTGGCATCGCCGGGTCGATCGGCCAACTGCTGTCATCCGCGGTGCCGCGATATTCACCCAGCCACTCCCGGCTCGATAGATTTCGCCATCGGGTCAGGCCATCGTCTGGTAAATCAATCGCATCGGTTTGCCACAGGCCACGTCCATGTGCTGACGAAAGCTCCACCGGAGCCGCTGCCTCACTTGACGGATGAAATACAAAACCTCGCGCGAGCGCATAGTTTTCTACGACCAGCTGATCCGGCACCCGTGTCTCGCCGCACGAATTTTCCAGCCAACGGGCAATCGCAATCCGGCCAAATTCAGTGTGTCCAAGATCTGTTTGCCTCGTCGTCATCTTGCCGAATTTGTCGCTCATACGGTCAAAAGCGCGGGGTCCGATGCAGCCTTCGATCCCCAACTCGGGACGCAGATTCAGGTAATACTTGACCGTCACTTCTAGCGTTTCGATCACGCCGTCATGGCGCAGAAGCACGATGTCAAATTCGCCCAGCGTACGACCGCCGTTGCGCACCATCAGGCCACGGGTTGAAGCCCGCACATCGGGGCGGGTTGATTGCCAGAACAGCACTAATTTTTCGAAAGTATGTCCGAGTGGAGTATTAATTAGTGGATCACCCAGCGCAAGCTTCAACGCCTCGGGCGCTCGGTCTTGCTGGTGCAGCCAGTCGGTGCATCGGGCGAATTCACGAGCTGACCATTCGTCGCTGCGAAGGCGACCCTGCCATGCTGCATTGCCTGGCTCAAATAACGAAGGCGAGCCGATCGCCCACGCCAGTCGACGAACGTCTCCGTCCTGCAACGAGCGCATCAGGCGCAACGATTCATCGGGCGATGTCGACACTAATTCGGCGGCTAAATCAGAGCTTCAGAACGCGCGTCAAAAATGCGCCTATCGCTTCAATTTCCTCGGCACACACCGAATGCGGCATGCCGTATTCGTGCCACTCAATTTTGTAGCCGTGAGTTTCCAGACGCGCTTTTGAAAGCTTCGCCAACGCAATGGGAATCACTGGATCGATCGAGCCGTGCGCCATGAATATCGGTATGTCGCGATTGGCCGATGAGGCCTCCGTTCCGACCGTTTCAACGCACGCCAGATAAGTGGATAGCGCCATAATGCCAGCCAATTTTTCGCTGTGGCGTAAGCCCGTTTGCAGCGCAACCACGCCGCCCTGTGAAAAGCCCGCGAGCACGATACGCTCGGACGCGATGCCTTTGGCGCGCTGGTCTGCAATTAACTCGGTGATTGCCGCCTGACTCTTGCGGACGCCCGCTTCGTCGGCGCGCTTGTCGATTTCGGCGGACACGATGTCATACCAGGCGGGCATGACGTAACCGCCATTAATCGTGACCGGCATTGACGGCGCATTGGGAAACACGAAACGCACGCCGTGTTTCTCTGGCAATCCTAGCTCTGGGACGACGGGCACAAAGTCATTGCCGTCAGCCCCCAGGCCATGCATCCAGAGGACGCAGGCAGTGGCGGGAGCGGGCGGATCGAGGGTGATGCAATCGAGCATGGGGAATTTATCAGGAGTGAACGCGCTATTTTGGCATTGCGGGTGCAGTTGTGGGCGCGGCAGTGCCGCCGGAGGAGCGGCGCTGCCGCGACCCGTGACATCGCGCATACGCCGGTCTCGGCAAAGCCGCTCCTACGGGAGCTATTGCCGCCACCGCGATCAAAACGTCAAATGCACCTTCATGCTCTGCGAGCGATCTGCCGCCATCGCGAATGCGTCGTTGGCCGCTGTCATCTTGTAGGTATGCGTGAGCAGCGACGACACATCGATTAAACCGTGCGCCAGCTCATGCACGGCAGCACCGTACTCGCTATCAAAACGGAAGGCACCGAGCAGATCGACTTCACGCGACACGAAGCGATTAACTGGAATGTCCGCGGTCGGTACCCCCAGCATGCCGACCTGAACGACGCAGCCGCCCGACGCCGTGGCCTGAATCGCGGAGGTGATCGCGGCCGAATTGCCTGAGCATTCAAATGTCACGTCAAATGTGCCCTTGTTGGCATACCAGCGCTCAATCTGGTCGGCCCCTGTGACGGCATTGACCGCCTCGTCAATACCCAACACCTGAGCGCGCTTGAGTGCCGCGTCAGCCACATCGGTCACTGCAATATGTGCCGCACCAGCGCGTCGCGCTGCCAGCACGCACAGGCTGCCAATGGGCCCTACACCCGTTACCAAAACGCTTTTACCCACCAGTGAGCCGGCGCGGCGCACCGCATGCAGCGCCACGGCCAGCGGCTCAGCCATTGCAGCCGTACGAAAGTCGCAGCTCTCGGGCACCACAAAACACTGCGCCTCAGTCGCCACAATGACTTCACGAAACACACCCTGAATGTGCGGAAAGACTGCTGCGCTGCCGTAGAAATTCATCTTCAGGCAGAGGTGTCCCTTGCCCGCCATGCAGGTGCGACAGACGCGGCACGGTTGATTCGGGTTGATTGCGACACGGTCGCCCGTTTTTACGCGCGATACGCCGCTGCCAATTTCGACGACTTCGCCAGAAACTTCATGCCCGAGGCATAGCGGCTGCATCACTGCAAAGTCACCGACACGGCCTTTACCAAAGTACGACAGATCGCTGCCGCAGATGCCGCCCGCACCGAAGCGCACTTTCACCTGTCCAGCGCCGACCGCCGGATCTTCGCCGCGTTCGAGGCGCAAGTCCTTTGCGCCGTAAAGCATCGCCATCAGCATCGTTTCCTCCTATCGAATTGAGTGTAGCCCGGATGCAAGCATCCGAGCTACATTTGCGCAATGAACACTCCGCATCCCCTATTCGATCTAACGGGCAAACGCGCTCTGGTGACTGGCTCGTCGCAAGGCATAGGTCTCGCGCTTGCACAGGCGCTCGCAAGCTCCGGCGCGCACGTCATCATCAACGGCCGCGACGCTGCCAAATGCGAGCGCGTCGCGGCTGAATTTGTAACGCGCGAGGAGCTGGCCAGCGTGCGCGCGTTCGACGTCACGGATCCCGCTGCGGTGCTTGAGAGCATTGAAAGCATCGAGCGCGATATCGGTCCGATTGATGTTCTTGTCAACAACACCGGCATCCAGATTCGTAATGCCTTCACCGATTTTCCACTCGCAGATTTTCAGCGGTTGATGGACACCAATGTCACCAGCGCGTTCGCCGTCAGTCAGGCTGTCGTGCGCCACATGGCGCCACGCGGTCGCGGCAAAATCATCAATGTCTGCTCCGTGAACTCCGAGCTGGGTCGCGCCAACATAGTGCCCTACGTCACCACCAAGGGTGCGCTCAAAATGATGACCAAAGCCATGTGTGTGGAGCTGGCCAAATATGGCATTCAGGTGAACGGTTTGGGACCTGGTTACTTCGATACCGAGCTCACGCAGGCGCTGGTTCAGGACGCCGCGTTCACGGCATGGCTAAAACAACGCACACCGGCTGGCCGATGGGGCAACGTTGATGAGCTCAAGGGCGCGATCATCTTCCTCGCCGCGCCAGCCAGTGATTTTGTGAATGGGCACATTCTTTATGTCGATGGTGGGATGACTGCGGGGGTTTGACTGGGCGATGCGACGTTCAAGTGGGGGGTAGCGTTTCAATCTCTGCAATTCGCGTGCGCCACGCCTGCGGAATCGCCACCGATTTCTTCTCGTGCGCATTGGCGTAAACGTAGATTAATTCGCCATCAATCAAATGTTCGTCGCCCCGAAAAATTGCGATGGCCATTGTCATGCTGCTGCGTCCCAGTTTTGCGCAACGCACGCCGATGTCGAGCTCGTCATCAAACCCGGCTGACCCGTGGTATTCAATCTGTGCCTTGCGCACAAAAAGTTCGACGCCTTCCTTCTGTTGGCCAATCGGATCGCGGAGCCCAGTCGCCCGCCAGTATTCGGTGAACGCCACGTCAAAGTACAGCAGGTAGTTGCCGTTGAACACCACGCGCTGCAAATCCACCTCGGCCCAGCGAACGCGCAGACGGTGAAAGAAATTGAAGTCGGATTTTTGCGTCATGCGGCAATGCTAATGCTGCCTTTGTTTGCTCTGCATTCGCAGAGACCCTGTTCGTTAAAGACACTTACGGCTTTTTCATGAAAGCGCTACTGTGCGAGGGCTAAAGCCAATATTGACTAAAAGTCGAGAAAACGTCATTTGACCGTCCAGCCTCGATGAAATGTGGAATACAGGAAAGAGCTGATTGACTCATGCGGGGCGGCGGTTCCATGGAAATGCGCCCTACCCATGTCGTTACTCAACACCGTAGGCTGCAACTTGACGCGGTTCCGCCGAACGATGCTGACGCAGACGAACGCGTTGAAATGACTACGGCGATGTAGCGAGGTGGAACCGAAACCGTTGCACCCTATGCGCTACGCCAAGTCCCGTATCCCTGGCGCTGATAGCTTTTTTCTCGCTTCATTCGATTGCTTCCAAATTTCACCTCTCTGGCGCTCTCCCCTGCGAAGTCGGGGTGCGCTTCCGAACACTGGATACATCATTTATGGACAGGTCATATAGCCGGGGGCGACAAAGTTCTCATCGTAGACGCCGATGCAGGTTACCGTGCCGCCGCCACCTCCTGCTGCGCCTCCGCTCAATTGCGATGCGACAACGAGGGTCGTATAGGAGGGGATCGTGAAGATTGTGTAGGCGTTGCCGGCGATCTGCGAGTTCGTTGCGCGGACGACAAACGATCCGCCCGTGGTCGCGTTGTAGATGCCAAAGCTTGCTGCACCAATCGCAGCGATGACGCTATTGTTGATGGTTGGGGAAGAGTCGAGGTTTTGCATCCCGTAGCTGCCGACCGAGCTGGTGGCGCTGACTGTGACATGCTCCAGTTTCGGCGAGGACGAGATGTTTTTGATCCCGTCGGTTTCGACCCCGTTTAACGCGCTGGCGGTGATGTGGGTGAAGCGCGGGGATGCGGACACGTTCCGGATCGCCACGGCGAAGTCGAAACCTCCAGTGTTCTCGACCGTCAGAAAACGCAACTCGGCATTGCTTGCCCCCGAAAGCGTAGGGGCGCCACTGGCGTTGCCGACTTGGGTGATCTTGGTTGCCAGTTCTCCCGCGCCTTCGATGTCGACATACGGTTTCATCGTCACGGTCTCGGCGTAGGTGCCAGGCGCCACATACACGAGATAGCGATTCGTGGCCGAGTTGTCGGTAATGCTTGTCAAGGCTGCGCTGATTGTGCTGAAGTGCCCACCGCTCTTGGCCACAATAATGATGGCTGACGGTGTCGCGCAGGTGGGCGTGCCGTCCGCACCAATCGAGGTAATGAAGCTGCCCGCCGCGCAAGGCGCAGCGACACGGCGTTGCAGGAAGGTGGTGTCGGCAGCGATGGTGCCGCTCGCCGTAATCGTGCCGCCGGTGAGGCCGCTGCCTGCCGTGATGCTGGTGACGGTGCCGCCGGTGGCCCCGCAGCCCGAGAGCAAAAAACTTTGCACCAGCGCGGGTGTGTTGCGCGTGCCAGTGCCAAGCGCGAGACCGTTGGTGAGCGATGCGCCGCTAAACCCTGCGAGCTTTCGCGAAATGATGGTCGCATCGGCCACGGTCAAGGCCGGGTTGCCGGTGACGTTGAGTCCGCAACTCGGGCAGTTAATCGTCGCCTCCACCGTCGGCGCGTCCACCGCGTTGATCCCGGTGCTCGCCACCAGCGGCGCACCGGTGATCCCGAGCGCATAGCGGGTGAGGATCAAGCCCTCCACTTCGAGCGACGAGTTGCCATCGTCGAATGGGCAGGTCTGCGCGTGTGCGCCGGGGACGTATAGGCCCAACAACATGAGCAGCAGCGCCAGGATCGGCGCGCTGATCGCGGCGGGTTTGCGAGCTCGAAGTTTGCGGGCAAAAAGCGATTCGCTCTGAAGAAACGGAGCGGCGCGTGACAAGTCCAGCATCAGCATGACGGTGTCCCCCTCGGTTTGAGAATTTCAGGCTAGTCCTTTGGCAACGTTTTGGCAAGGAATACCGCGCAAGGGGCAGCGCTCGTTTTTTGCGTAAAAGCGCTGTGCGGCCGTAGCTCTGCATGGCGACACATCACGGCCAACACCGGGAAAGTCGAGAGAATGGTGGTGAACACAGGCCACGAAAATCCGACGGCAAAGTGCGTAGTGGGAAGTAAGCATGCCGGTGGCGCCGGAAGCGCTGTTACGTTGGCATCGATGCTGCTTACTCTCGTGCACGCCGTAGGTCGCGGAGACTCGGTTACATCAAGCAGCTTTTCTCTGAAACCGACTTTGAATAAGGGCTAACGTAAAATTTGACAAGAAGTCGACTTATTTGTTTATGTTCATGTAGCCCCTATGCAGTGGACGTTTATGGAAAAAGTTGAATAAAAATTCAATGCGCTGCGTTAGAAATTTTGATAGAGACAAACGCGTCAAAAACGAGTAAATTCCGGGTAATGCGAAAAAGGTCAACATAATTGACCTAATAGCCCAATTTTCAGCCTGCAGCGGTGATCCCGCAATGCGTGCGTCATCAAGGAGTGCCCCTAATGTCCCAAGCCCCGCTTCCCACCCCATTGCTACCGGAGGCCGTGCAAAAGGCCATAACGGACGTCGCGCTTGACGACCGGTTCACGTTGCCGTCGGGTCGGATGTACATGAACGGCTCTCACGCGCTTTTGCGGTTGATGATGCTGCAACGCCAGATTGACGAAAAAGCGGGGCTTAATACGGCTGGCTTCTTGTCTGGCTATCGCGGCTCGCCGCTTGGCGCGATTGACCAGAATGCATGGAAAGCGAAAAAGCACCTCGCCAAGTCGCACATTACGTTTGTGCCGGGCGTGAATGAGGAGCTGGCCGCTACGTCCATGGTGGCGTCCTTTTGATCGCAGGTGACGATCACGGAGCGAAATCTTCCACTTTGCCGCATCAATCCGATCACGAATTCATCAGCGCAGTGATCCCGATTTTGTATCCGGCAGGCGTACAGGAATACCTTGATCTCGGCGTGCATGGCTACGCGATGAGCCGCTATTCCGGTTGTTACGTGGGCGTGAAGGCCGTGACCGATACAGTGGAATCAACGGCCAGCGTAATCGTCGATCCGGATCGCATCAAGCCGATCATCCCGACCGATTTTCCGCTGCCTGAAGGCGGCGTGAATATTCGCTGGCCGCACACGCCGCTTGAGCAGGAAAAGCTCATGCACGATTACAAAATCTACATGGCGATTCACTACGCCCGTGTAAACAAGTTGAACTACATCGCGATTGATTCGCCGCGTCCGCGCCTGGGCATCATGGCGGCAGGCAAGGCGTACCTTGACGTGCGTCAGGCGCTCGAAGATTTGGGTATTGATGATGAACTCGCGAAGGCCATCGGACTGCGCGTTTACAAGGTTGGCATGGTGTGGCCGCTGGAGCCTGAAGGCGTGCATGAGTTTGCGTCAGGTCTGGAAGAAATTCTGGTCGTCGAAGAGAAGCGTCAAGTGCTCGAATATCAGTTGAAAGAGCAACTGTACAACTGGTCGGAGGCCGTGCGCCCGCAGGTCGTTGGCAAGTTCGACGCCAAGGGCGAATGGGTGCGTCCGCATGGTGATTGGCTCCTGCCCGCGCCGTCGGAATTGACGCCAGCGATGATCGCTCGCGTGATCGCGGGACGGATTGCCAAGTTTTATGTCAGTGACCGCGTCAAGCAGCGCGTCGAGTGGATCAACGAGAAAGAGCGAGTGCTCGCGAAGAAGGTAATCGACATCGCGCGCGCGCCGTATTTTTGCTCGGGCTGCCCGCACAACACCAGCACCAATGTGCCGGAAGGTTCGCGCGCGGTCGCGGGTATCGGATGCCATTACATGGCCGTGTGGATGGATCGCGCAAGCACGTTCACGCAGATGGGCGGCGAGGGCGTGCCG
>CAJDUD010000040.1_pt1 | contig 16680 bp, 13 predicted proteins | sample 7390161 | NCBI WGS metagenome assembly CAJDUD01 (sample SAMEA7055664, study PRJEB34461) | soil metagenome | biome: terrestrial ecosystem; feature: Peninsula; material: soil | place: Antarctica | collected 2016
ATCACCGGAATGTAGGTGAACTGCGCCGGAAATTTGTCCACCCATGCACGCGCCAGAGCATCAAGATACAAATCCTTCGGCCGCCGTCCGCCCCAATACAGCGTGACTTTGCGCTTGATTTCACTGTGGATCATGTGCTCGATGATGGCCTTGATCGGCGCGAAGCCGGTGCCACTGGCCACCATGATGATTGGTTTGTCGGATTCTTCACGCAGAAAAAACGAGCCGTGCGCGCCTTCAAATCGCAGGATGTCGCGTACTTTAAGAATCGGTTCCGTCACGCCGAATACGCGGTCAGTAAACATACCCCCAGGCAAGTGGCGGATATGCAATTCGATGAGCGCATCGTCATGCGGTGCGTTCGCCATCGAGAAGCTGCGCCGTTTGCCGTCCTTCAACAAAAATTCGAGGTACTGCCCGGCGCTGTATTGCAGACGCTCGTTGGCCGGTAGCTTGATGCGCATAATCGTCACGTCGTCGACCACGCGGTCTAGGTGCTCAATTCGCGACGGCAGCGTCTTCAATACGGCGTCGCCCGCCTTGCGCACGTCGCGCGCTTCGATGACCACATCGCCAACCGGTTTAGCCACGCAGAATAGACATTTGCCCTGCTCGCGCTCAAGCTCAGGCAGGGTCGTCGCCTGGTGTGGCCCGTGTACTACCGTGCCCGCGATGATGCGGCCTTTGCACGAACCGCAGGCGCCATTTTTGCAGCCGTACGGGATCAAAAAGCCAGAGCGCAGCGCTGCTGACAAAATAGTCTCATCGGCGTCGCAGCTAAATATGTGACCACCGGGTTCGAGCGTGATTTGAGGCATGGACTGAAAGCTTAACTAGCGTGAAAAAGAAACTGCGAAAGCTGAGACTACTGATCGTTGGCGCGGGTGACGTGGCGCGTCGATTGACGACACGTGTTGGCGTTGATGAACGCGTGCGATGGCTGGGTCTGGCGCGAAGCGCTGAAACTGCCGACGCGCTGCGCCATGCGGGAATTTTACCGATTGCCGGTGATCTTGATTCTTCGCCAAGTCTCAGGCGTGCCGGAGCGTTAGCGCGCAGCGTGAACGCGGTGTTGCATCTGGCTCCGCCGCCGGGCGATGGCGAGGACGATCCGCGCATGAAGCGTTGGCTCGCTGCGTCAGCGACGATCAGCAAATTAGGCCGTCGCGCTCCCGAACGTGCGGCTTCGAGTGGAATCAAAATGCGCAGTTTGATTCGTCCGCACCCGCCTCTGCGCAGCGTCTACGTGAGCACTACAGGCGTCTACGGTGATTGTGCCGGTGACTCTATCGACGAAACGCGACGCACAAAGCCGGCGAGTGGGCGCGCCAAGCGTCGTGTTGCTGCCGAGACGCGGCTGCGTGCGTTTCGTCGGCAACGCTTCACCATTCTGCGCGCTCCGGGCATTTACGCTGCCGAGCGTTTGCCTATCGAGCGCCTTCGCGCCGGGACGCCCGTGCTTTCAGCAACCGACGACGTGTTCACCAATCACATTCATGGCGATGATCTGGCGCGCGCGATCTGGCTGGCTGTGTTTCGGGGCGGGGCGAATCGGGTCTTGAATGTGGTTGATGATGCTGAGCAAACGATGGGCGACTATTTTGATGAGGTCGCGGCAGCGGTCGGTCTGAACAAACCTCCGCGATTGCCGCGCGCACTGCTTCTGCGCGCGGTTTCGCCGATGCTTCATTCGTTTATGAACGAATCTCGCCGCATTGACAATGCTCGCCTGAAACGCGAACTGCGGTTCCGTTTCAAATATCCAACGCCCACCGCGCTGTTGCGCGACATGAAACCAACCGCTGCGCTGCAAAGATCATTGCTATGACTTACGCGCAAATTACAGCCAAACTTGACGCCTATGAGCGCCTGATCCGGCTCGACAAACCGGTCGGATTTTTGCTGCTTATGTGGCCCACGCTATGGGGATTGTGGATGGCGGGGTACGGCGCGATGGACATTCGTTTCGTGTTCATCTTTGCGCTCGGGACGATCCTGATGCGCTCAGCAGGTTGCGCGGTAAATGATTGGGCAGACCGCGAATTTGATGGCGCGGTGAAGCGCACCGCGATGCGGCCACTGGCGTCCGGCGAAATCAGCGGGCGCGAGGCGCTGTGGGTGGGCGTCGCGTGCGCGCTGGCCGCCGCAATACTGTTGATTCCACTGAATTGGCAGGCCCGATTTTGGGCGCTACCGGCGCTCGCGGTCGCTGCGATTTATCCATTTAGCAAACGCGTTTTTGCCGTTCCACAGGCGATCCTTGGGCTCGCGTTCAGCATGGGCATTCCGATGGCGTTTGCAGCCGTACGCGGTGAAGTGCCGCTCCTCGCCTGGGTGCTGATGTTCGCGAATTTCTTCTGGGTCATGGCCTACGATACCGAGTACGCGATGGTGGATCGCGATGACGACATTCGCATCGGCATCAAAACCTCAGCGCTGTTTTTCGGTAAGTTTGATGTGGTCGCGGTGGCCGTGAGTTACGCGTCGTTTCTCGGCCTCATGGCGGGCGTCGGCGTGTGGCAGCAGTTTGGGATTTTTTATTACGCCGGACTCGTACTAGGGGCCGTCTTGGCCATTAATCACATCTGGCTGATTCGCGGGCGTGATCGACTGAAATGTTTTACGGCGTTTCGCGGCAATAATTTGCTCGGGATTTGCGTGTTTGTTGGCGTCGCGCTGGATTTCGCGGTGCGCCAAAAAGCCTGGCCACGATGGTATTAAAAGTTTCAGCTTTATGATGAAAAGACGTTTGCACCGGGGCTACGTGCGATAAAACGCTAAAGTCGATAACCAATATTTTGAGCTGCTAGCCCCTAATCAGTGGAGCTTCTACCAAAAAGCTATATCGTCAATTCAAGATTATCAAGCAAGCGCGGCGTGCCTAATTTTGCGGCGGCAAGCACCACCAGTTCGGTGTCGCCGTCATGCGGAATCAGCAAATCAGTACGACGTCGAACAGTGATGTAATCGGGCCTCCAGCCGTGCCGCTCCAGCTCGGTCATCGCCTCGGCTTCAATCGTCGCGTAAGCATGCGTTCCGGTACGAATGGCGGCTGCCACGTCGCTTAACACGCGGTACAACCGAGGCGCTTCGGCGCGTTCGGTGGCGGTCAAATATTGATTGCGCGATGACAGTGCGAGGCCATCCTCGGAGCGTACGGTTTCCGCCAGAATGATCTCGACGGGTGATGCAAGCTGGCGCGCCATCGTTTGCAGTATGAGGCACTGCTGGTAGTCTTTTTTGCCGAACACGGCCGCGTGTGGCTGCACCATGTTGAAGAGCTTCAACACCACCGTGGCAACACCACGAAAGTGCCCTGGCCTCACTGCACCTTCAAGAATATTTTCGATACTGTCAGGATGCACGGTGTAGGTCTGCGGCTCAGGATAGAGCTCGGCCTCGTCGGGCGCAAACACGACGTCGCAATTAATGCTTTCCAGCTTCGCGCAATCGTCCTGCAACGTGCGCGGATAGCGATCAAAGTCTTCCTTGGGCCCAAATTGCAAGCGGTTCACAAAAATGCTCACCACCGTGCAAGCCCCGCGTGGACGCGCTTCTTCGACGAGCCGTAAATGCCCGTCATGCAAGTTGCCCATCGTCGGTACGAACACGTTGTTCGGCACGCCACGCAGGTATTTGCGCAGCTCGGCAACGGTATGAATCAGTTCCATGGTAATTCGCCTCGGTCGGATCGTTTACGCCATTGCGTGAATGGTGTGAATCAGTTCATTGGGTTGCATGATGATGCGGTGCGCGCCGGCATTTTGCAACTCGTCACGCGAACCGAAGCCCCACAGTACGCCTATCGAATGCAAATCCGTGTGCTTCGCGGCCTCGATGTCTTTGTCGCGATCACCAATCATCACCGCATTGGTGGGCGCGACGTCGTATTTCGACACTAGATGCGCGAGCAAATCAGTTTTTCGATCAAATTTTCCGTCAAACTCGGGGCCGTGGATGCCGTCGAAATAGCGCGTCAGCTGAAAATGCTCAATGATGCGTTCGGCGAAAACTCGCGGCTTGCTGGTGCATAACGCAATGGTGAAGCCCTGCAAATGCAGCGACCGAATCGCGTCCGCCATGCCGTCGTACAGCGTGTTTTCCAGCCAGCCTTTTTCCTGATAGCGCGCTCTGTAATGATGCAGCGCAGCCTCAGCATCAATGCCGGGAAAAGTACGCGGTAACGACTCGCGAAAAGGTGGGCCAACGAAGGGCAAAACCTCAGCGTCGGACAACTCGCGAAGCCCGAGTTCTTTCAACGCGAAGTTAAGACAACGGGCAATGCCGTCGAAATTATTTGACACCGTGCCGTCGAGGTCAAAAAACAGAGTGGTGATCGGCACGTAAAATCTTTCTCTTGCGCTAAGGGCACATATGTCACAGAAGTTTATCGAAGGCCGCGTCGTTGGCCGCACCGATCACACCGATACGTTGTTTTCGTTGCAGTTTGAAGCGCCGCTCGCAGGCTTTATTGCCGGCCAATACTGCCAGGTGGGCCTGCACTTGCCCGGCGACGACGCGTCTGCGGCGTCGCCTTATGCGCTTGTCATGCGTCCGTATTCGCTCGTCAACGCGCCGCATGAGCACCCGTTCGAGATCGTTCTCACAGAAGTTCCCGCACACCTGGGCGGCGTGCTCACGCCGGCGCTACACCGCCTGCAGGTGGGCGACCCTGTCTACATCAGTCCCATTGCGTACGGATTCTTTTCGATGCCTGAAGTGCCTGACGCGGAAGTGCTGTGGGGCCTGGCCACGGGTACGGCCAACGGCGCGCTGCTGTCTTGCCTGAAAACAGACGCTCTCTGGCAAAAATTCAAAAAAGTCGTACTCGTTCATGCCGTGCGTACCGCCGCAGAGTTGACCTATCGTAGTCAGATCGACGCAATTGCGCGTGCCTATCCAGGGCGATTTCAATACATCCCATTCGTATCCCGCGAAGCTCACGACGGCGCGATGCGAGGCCGAATTCCGCAAGCTATCAGCGACGGCTCGCTGGAAGCGCGGGCAGCGCTCGCATTGAATGCCGAAACCGCACATTGCATGGTGTGCGGCAATCCGGAAATGGTCGCCGATACGCTGGCGGTTTTAAAAGCCCGAGGGCTCAAGAAACATCGCCGCAAAGAGGCCGGGCAGATTACTACCGAAGCGTATTGGTAGGCGGGGTGACGTTAACGCTTGCTGCGGAAACGATCACGCAGCGCGATGATTTCACCCATGATGCCGCGACGGAACGCCATCACGCACACCACAAAGATCAAGCCGGTCACCAGCGTCACAGATTCGCCGAGCGATTTGAACCATTCGATCCCTGACACCGCAGCGATCCAGTTGCCGACTTCACCGAGTTTGTTTTCCAGCGCAATGACCACCGCCGCGCCCACTAGTGGGCCAGACAGCGTTCCGAGACCACCGACCAGTGTCATCAAAATGACCGATCCCGACATCGACCAGTGAACGTCGGAGAGCGTGGCGAAACCGAGGACTTCTGTCTTTAGTGCGCCCGCTAGCCCGGACAGACCCGCCGAGATCATAAAGGCGATGAGTTTGAAGCGGTGGGTGTCGTAGCCGAGCGAAATCGCGCGTGGTTCGTTTTCCTTGATCGCTTTGAGAATCTGTCCAAAGGGCGAATGCACGGTGCGTACGATCAACAGGAACGCCGCGACGACGATGACCAGACCGACGTAATACATCACCAGGTCATTGCGCAGATCTATCATGCCGAACAACTTGCCGCGCGGCACGCCTTGCAAGCCGTCTTCGCCGCCAGTGAATGGCGCTTGCAGGCAAAAGAAGAAAAACATCTGCGCCAGCGCGAGCGTGATCATCGAAAAATAGATCCCTTGACGTCGGATCGCAAACAGACCGAACAGACCACCCAGTGCCGCGCCCGCAATCATTCCTGCGAGCAAACCCAGTTCCGGCGTCCAGCCCCAGACTTTCATCACGTGACCGGCAGCGTAACCCGCTCCACCTAGAAATGCCGCATGTCCGAACGACAGCAGCCCTGTGAAACCCAGCAGCAAATTGAATGCTGATGCGAACAACGCAAAACACAAAAGCTTGATTACCAGAATGGGATACGCACCCAAAAAAGGCGCGGCGATTAGCGCCGCCAGCAGGAAGCCATAACCGAGGAGTTGTTTGTTAGCCATCGTCGCGCTCTATTTCTCTTTGCCGAACAAACCGGCTGGCCGGAACAGCAGCACGATAGCCATGATGACGAACACGACGGTCGATGACGCCTCGGGGTAGAACACCTTGGTAAAGCCTTCGATCACGCCGAGCCCGAGACCGGTGACGATCGAGCCCAGTATCGAGCCCATGCCGCCAATCACCACCACGGCGAATACCACGATGATCAAGTTTTGTCCCATCAACGGGGAGATCTGAATCACTGGCGCGGCGAGCACACCAGCGAATGCGGCTAGCGCTACGCCGAAACCATAAGTCAATGTCACCATTAGCGGCACGTTCACGCCGAATGCTTCGACCAGCCGCGGGTTCTCGGTACCAGCACGCAAATAGGCACCGAGCTTGGTGCGCTCGATCACGTACCAGGTGCCGATACACACGACTACCGACGCCAGCACGACCCATGCGCGATAGTTAGGCAAAACCATGAAACCGAGATCGGTCGCACCCGACAGTGCGTCCGGCGCGCTGTATGGCAATCCCGAAACGCCGTAGAACGAGCGCAGTACGCCTTCAATGACAAGCGTTAAACCCAGAGTCAGCAGCAAACCATATAAATGGTCGAGCTTGTAGATGCGTTTCAAAAAAAGTCGCTCGATTACCATGCCGAGCAGCGCGACAACCAGGGGTGCAGCAAACAGCATCACCCAGTAGTTGACGCCAAAATATTCAAGACCCATCCACGCGAGCACGGCTCCGAGCATGAACAGTGCGCCGTGCGCAAAATTGATGACATTGAGCAGTCCAAAGATGACCGCGAGGCCAAGACTCAGGATGGCGTAAAAAGAGCCGTTAACGAGCCCAAGTAACAGCTGGCTGAGCATTGCGGATAACGGTCGACCGAAAATTTCCATAAGCGAGTGAATAGCGTTGGCAAGTAACAGTACACGCGCAACAGGTCGTGCGCGGGGCAGGCGAAGCCAAAGATATGGCTTCGCCGCGTTTGCAATCGGTTACGCGTGGATTACTTCCAGAGCGCGCACTTCGATTCAGCTTTCGTCGTGAACACTTTGTCACCGGGCAGTTTGGAAACCACTTTGTAGTAGTCCCAAGGCTTCTTCGATTCGGCAGGGCTCTTGACTTGCATCAAATACATGTCATGTACAAAACGACCATCGGCGCGAATTGACCCGCTTGCGTAAAAGTCGTTGATCTTCATCGACTTCATCTCGGCCATGACTTTGTCTGCGTCAGCCGTTTTCACCGCTTGAACCGCTTTCAGATAAGTCATAGTCGCTGAATAGTCGGCCGCCTGAACGCTCGTTGGCATGCGCTTATTTTTTTCGAAGAAGCGATTGGCGAACTTACGCGTTTCATCGTTCAGATCCCAGTACCAGCTGGTCGTCAGCAGCAAGCCCTCGGTGTCTTTCAGGCCCAAGCTGTGAATGTCGCTCAGAAATACCAGCAGACCGGCTAGCTTCATGGTCTTGGTGATACCAAATTCTTTCGCTGCCTTGATCGCATTGATGGTGTCGCCACCGGCATTTGCGAGGCCCAGAATTTGCGCCTTTGAACTTTGCGCCTGCAACAGGAACGACGAGAAATCAGACGCATTCAGCGGATGACGCACGGCACCGAGCACTTGCCCGCCGTGTGCCTTCACTACTGCTGAGGTGTCATTTTCCAGCGCGTGACCAAAGGCGTAGTCAGCGGTCAAAAAGAACCACGTTTTGCCACCGTTGTCGACGACTGCGGATCCTGTCCCTTTGGCAAGTGCTACGGTATCGTACGCGTAATGCACAGTGTAGGGTGTGCACTGTTCGTTGGTCAGCACAGACGAGCCCGCGCCGTTGTTGATGTAGACGCGCTTCTTTTCTGCCGCGACTTTTGCTGATGCCAGCGCGGTGCCGGAGTTGGTGCCACCGAACAGTAGCGTCACGCCTTGTGTGTCGATCCATTCGCGCCCTTTCGAGGCGGCGATGTCGGGTTTGTTTTGATGGTCGGCCGTTAACAACTCGATGGGCTGTCCGAGCACCTTGCCGCCGAAGTCATCGATGGCCATCTGGATGGCTGAGGCTCCGCCTTTGCCTTCGACATCTGCGTACAGACTGGACATATCGGTGACAAAGCCGATCTTTACCTTTTCCTGCGCGTGCGCACTAACGGCCAGTGCGGCAACTGCTAACGCAATGGCTAATGGTTTCAATCTTAGTTTCACTATAGTTCTCCTTTAATTCGACAGTGACGAATGAAGCACGCGTGCGATGCAACGTGCTTTTTTAAAATGATAGAAATCGCGACGCGCTAAACGCCGAGAAGCTGTTTCAACACAGGCATCCGATCTTCGAGTTGCGCAGCGGAAAAGTGCTCGACGATGCGCCCGTGTTCCATGACGTAAAAACGATCCGCCAACGGCGCGGCGAAGCGAAAGTTTTGTTCGACCATCACGACCGTGTAGCCCTTTTGTTTGAGCATACGAATCATCTTGGCCAGCGCCTGCACGATGACCGGCGCAAGACCTTCCGAAATCTCGTCGAGCAGCAAAAGATTTGCACCGGTACGCAGAATGCGGGCGACCGCCAGCATTTGTTGCTCACCGCCCGACAGACGGGTGCCCTGACTATTACGGCGCTCGGCAAGGTTCGGAAACAGCGCGTAGATTTCATCGAGACCCATGCCAGCGCCCATTCCCTTTAGAACCGGCGGCAACAGTAAATTCTCTTCGCACGACAGGCTGGAAAAGATCCCACGCTCTTCCGGGCAGTAACCCACCCCGAAATGCGCAATCTGATAAGTGGGTAGATTGATCGTTTCATGGCCGCGAATCTTGATCGAGCCTTTGCGCTCCCCGGTCAGCCCAAGAATGGCTCGCAACGTAGATGTGCGCCCCGCGCCATTGCGTCCGAGCAGCGTGACGACTTCGCCGCTTTGCACGTCGAGATCCACGCCATGCAACACATGCGATTCGCCGTACCAGGCTTGCAGTCCGCGAATGCTGAGGGCAGTTTCTGCTGAAGCACTAACCGCCATCAGTGTGCGCCTTCGAGTTCGCCATCGACGGTACCCATGTACGCCGCCATCACATCGGGGTTGCGCGACACTTCTTCATAAGGGCCTTCAGCCAGAATCGCGCCGCGTTGCAGCACCGTGATGCGATCCGCGATGCTGGAGACTACGCCCATGTTGTGTTCCACCATCAGCACCGTGCGGCCCACAGCCACCTTGCGAATCAATTCGGTTACGCGGTGCACGTCCTCGTGGCCCATGCCCTGTGTGGGTTCATCTAGCAACATCAGTTCAGGCTCAAGCGACAACGTTGTCGCGATTTCCAGCGCGCGTTTCCGCCCGTACGGCAGATTGACAGTGGTCTCGTTAGCCACGTCATCCAGGCCGACCTCTGTGAGCAACGCGTGCGCACGATCATTCAAATGACTAAGGCTGCGCTCGCTCTTCCAGAAGTGAAATGAGGTCCCGAGCTTGCGCTGCAAACCGACGCGAACATTCTCCAGCACGGTCAAATGCGGAAACACGGCCGATATCTGAAACGAACGAATGATGCCGCGGCGCGCGATTTGTGCGGGCTGCTCTTTGGTGATGTCGCGACCGTTGAACGTAATCGTTCCGGTCGTCGGTTCGAGAAATTTGGTGAGTAGATTGAAACAGGTCGTCTTGCCTGCGCCGTTGGGACCGATCAGTGCATGAATGCTGCCGCGACGAACCTTGAGATTAACGTCAGTGACGGCGGAAAAACCCTTGAAGTCCTTGCCCAGATGGCGTGTTTCAAGAATCGTTTCAGTCAAATCGGTCATATCGTGGCGTTCCTCCATGCATCAGTCGTACCAGCGATCTAGCGTCGCATCACGGCGATAGTAACGCAACATCGAACGTTCACTTCTGAACATCTGTACGGTTTTTGATCATTCTCAGGTCTCTCCCAAAAATCCTCCGCTTTGATGCGCCCAGAGCCGTGCATAGAGCCCCTCTTTGGCGAGCAGACTTTTGTGATCACCTTCTTCCACGATGTGGCCTTCGTCAAGCACGATCAGCCGATCCATCGCGGCGATGGTCGACAGGCGATGCGCAATCGCTACCACCGTTTTGCCTTCCATCAGGCGATACAAGCTCTGCTGGATGGCGGCTTCTACTTCCGAGTCGAGTGCGCTGGTGGCCTCATCCAGAAGCAGAATTGGCGCGTTCTTTAGCATGACGCGCGCAATCGCGACGCGTTGCCGCTGACCACCCGAGAGCTTGACGCCGCGCTCACCGACGTGAGCGTCATAGGCGGTACGACCCTTCGGATCAGTCAATCGCTGGATGAAGTCGTGCGCTTCAGCGCGTTCTGCAGCGTGCAACATGTCTGCGTCAACCGCATCGGGACGACCATACAAAATGTTGTCGCGCACTGAGCGGTGCAATAGCGACGTGTCCTGAGTGACCATGCCGATATTGCTGCGCAGGCTGTCTTGAGTTACCTTGGCGATATCAGTGCCATCGATCAGGATGCGTCCGCTTTCCAGATCATGAAAGCGCAACAACAGATTTACGATGGTCGACTTGCCGGCGCCGGAGCGACCGACGAGACCGATTTTTTCGCCTGGGCGAATGGTCAGCGTCAAGCCATCGATCACCGGCTTCGCCATTGGTTTTACCGCTTGCGGCGGCGCTTCGGTGTGCCGTTCCTGCCCGTAGGCGAAGGTTACATTTTCAAAGCGAACTTCTCCACGTGGCACATTCAATACTGTGGCATCCGTCGCGTCGTTCACCGTATGCGGTTGCGACAGTGTCGCGATGCCGTCGCGCACAGTGCCGATGTGCTCGAACAAGCCCGCTAACTCCCACATCACCCAATTTGACAGGCCATTTAAGCGCAACGCCATCGCCGTGGCCGCAGCAACCGCGCCCACGCCGGCCGCACCCGCGGCCCACAGCCATAGCGTGACCCCGACCGTTGAAAGCACGAGCAAAATCAATAGCGAGTGATGCACGATGTCGAACGCGGTGATAAAGCGCCATTGTTGATACACCGTCGACATGAAATCCTGCATCGCGCCTTTGGCGAATGCTGCTTCACGCTGCGTATGCGAAAACAATTTCACCGTTGAAATGTTGGTGTAGGCGTCAGTGATGCGCCCCGTCATCAACGAGCGGGCATCGGCCTGAGCCTGTCCGACACGTCCGAGTTTCGGCACAAAGTACCAACACGCGCAGCCATAGCAAACGACCCAGATCAAAAAGGGCAAGGTGATGCGCCAGTCAAACCCGCCCACGCTGATCACCATCGTCACAAAATAGATGATCACGAACACCATGACGTCGGTCAAAATCATCCACACGTCGCGCACCGCGAGTGCGGTCTGCATGACCTTGGCTGCGATGCGACCAGCGAACTCGTTGCTATAAAAACTCATGCTCTGCGCGAGCATCAGGCGATGAAAATTCCAGCGCAAGCGCATCGGAAAATTGCCCATGATGGTTTGGTGTTTGAAGAACGCAAACATCGTCACCATCACCGGGCTGGCGACCAGCAACCCTACCAACAACAGAAGCCCTGAGCGCTGTTCGTCCCAAAACCTCGAAGGCTCGGTTTTTGCCAGCCAATCCACCACCCGGCCGAGCATGGCGTACAGCAGCGCCTCAATCAGGCCGATGGTGCCAGCGGCGAACGTCATCAACAGAATGTAGGGGCGCAAGCCGCGCGTGCATTCCCAGAGAAACGCGCGCAGCGATTTCGGCGGCGCGACCGGCGCTTCGCTGGGATACGGCTCTACCAGCCGCTCAAAAAATTGGTACATAGAAACTCAGATGTGTAGGGTGGGCAGCCGCTGCCCACCGTGGATTGTCGTAGTAGGTTTAGGTGCGTCCTGGGCTGCCGCTTACTCATAAACCGCAGGGCTCGGCAGCGAGCGCGTGCCCATCATCACCTCACTCTTCCATGCGAACCAGGTCAACACAATCGCGCCGAAGCCCGCGAGTGCGAGCGAAGCGCGCAACCCCAGATGCTCACCCACGTATCCGCCAATGAGTGCACCAGGCGCTGCGCCGATCAGAATCAACCAGCGCATCGTGCTGGTCATGCGACCTAACAGCGGTCCCGGCGTCACCGCTTGTCGCAGCGACAAAAAGTTAACGAAGATGAGCGTTGCACCGCCAGAGAAACACGTCAGCATGAAACCAAAAAACACAACGCCCCAGACGTTTGCTGGTGCAACAGCGAGCGCGATCCAGCCCGCAGCGCTCACGGCGATACCCGCGACGATAGTCGGGCCGGGACCGAATTTTTCGCTGACACGTTTGCCGTACACGCTCGCCAGAACAGTGCCGACACCCATACCGACGTAGCACAGACCAATCGCCTGTGCAGTCATACCCAGCTCTCGAGTGGCGACGAGAATTTGCACGACGCTCGCCATGTGATGCAGGAGTTGCCAGCAACCGACGAACAGCGCGAGCGTCCACAGCATGCGCGTTCTCTTCACAAAGCGCACGCCTTCGCGCAGTTGCTCGACGAAGTTGGTGCTGCCCGCTGGCGCGACCGTCTCATTCACGCGAATTCCGCGCAGCAGCATCACCGATCCCGCGATCAGAATCGCGTCAAAGGCTATGGCAATCGGTGCGCCCAAAATCTTGATCAGCGCGCCCGCCAATCCCGGTCCCGCGATCTCGGAGCCCGACACCGCGAGCGCATTCTTGCTGTGCGCTTCAACCAGTCGATCACGCGGCACGATTTGCGTCAGCACGATTTGTGCAGCCGATCCGGCAAATACGTGCACACAGCCGAGCACCACGCCAACCGCATAGAGCCACGTCATTGACAGATGACCCGTCCACGCCGCGATCGGAACCGTCATGAGGGTGATCGCGAAAATCACTTCACCTATGACGTAGACAGGTAGCTTGCGCACGCGATCCAGCCATACCCCGGCAGGCAACGAGAGCAGCACAAATGGCGCAATTTCAGCCGATAACAAATATCCCATCTGCGATGGCGTCGCGTTGAGCACGGTCACCGCAGTCAGCGGTAGCGCGAGTATCGTGATTTGCGCACCGAAATGCGTAACCACCACCGACGAAAAGATGCGACGATAATTGGGATCGTTGAGCAGATCGCCGGAGGGAAGCCTGGGCAACGTGAACACGGATCGCAACCGGGCCCGTAACCAGCTAACGAGCGAAAGAGTAGCTTGCATGATAAATCTCAAAAAATAGCGTGTGTGCGGCGGGCGCAAACGATGCGGGTGAAGCATGGCGTAAGCCCATCGCGACGAAGAAAGCAATGCGGCGCAGACCTGCGCGTCAATGAAGCAGTCAGTTCAATCTGCGCAGGTGGCGTTTGCCGAACGTACTGGAGTGGTGGCTGGGGCGACTCCAGGCCCCCCGCGCGCTGCAAAACAGCGCGGTCGTTAGCCAGTCAACGCGGATGCTTTGAATTTGCCCAAGCCAGACGCATGCCCACCGGTGCAAACGAAGCAACCATCGCGACGCCGATTACGCTGTGAGTGGCGTGAGAGGAGTAGATGAGTGCGGTCTGCATGAGGGCGTCCTTTCTGGTGCGAAATAGAGATCAGCGCTGCGCTCGTGGCGCGTCTGATTAAGCACGAAATTAATGCTACAACGGGCGAGGCTCCGATGCCCAGCGGCGAAGCATGCAAATTGAGGCGGCGTCGCCACAGCGTATCGGCGATGCGACATTACTGTTCGATTTCTCGTCGATTAGACTAGCAGCTTATGGCCTAAACCACCATTTTACGAGGGATGAACCTGAATTATGGTTAAAGTCGATAACTCTTAGAATATACGTCTAGTCCGCATTCAGACGTCATTACGCGAAAAAGCTGTTCTTTAAAGTCGGATTTCCGCGACTGGAATTTTCGATCACAGCAGCGTATTTAACGCCTGCTTCTGAGCCTCAACACCCTCGCCGCGTCGCGTCGCAAGATCCGCGAACTGATCGTCTCCCAGTTTGCCCACGGTGAAGAACTGCGAAGCCGGATGTGCGAAATAGAAGCCGCTGACGCTCGACGCTGGCGTCATCGCGTACGACTCGGTTAATGCCATACCGATGGCGTCCGCCTTCAACACGCGGAACAGGTCAACTTTTTCGCGATGGTCGGGGCAGGCGGGGTAACCGGGCGCTGGACGAATGCCACGATACTTCTCTTTGATTAGCGCCTCGTTCTCAAGTTTTTCGTCATGGGCATAGCCCCAGAAATCTTTGCGCACGCGTTCATGCAAGTGCTCGGCAAAGGCCTCCGCCAGCCGGTCGGCCAACGCCTTGAACATGATGGCGTTGTAGTCGTCGCCCGCCTTTTCAAACTCAGCCAGACGCGCATCACCGCCAAGCCCGGTCGTCACCGCGAACAGTCCCAAATAGTCGGCGTGACCGCTATCGCGCGGCGCAATGAAGTCCGCTAGCGCGAAATTTGGGCGACCCGGTTCCTTCACAGTCTGTTGTCGCAACGTGTGAAAGCGCATCGCGACTTCGGTGTGCCCGCCGTCCGCAAAAATGATGATGTCGTCGCCGTCGCTCTGCGCCGGCAGTAGTCCGTACGCGGCGTTCGCTGTGAGCCACTTTTCCTGCACGATGCGCTTGAGCATCGCATTGGCTTCGCGAAACACTCGTTGCGCTGCGTCGCCGACAATTTCATCGTTGAGAATTTTGGGATAGTGCCCCGCCAGGTCCCACACCAAAAAGAACGGCGTCCAGTCGATGTAGGGCACGATCGCCGAGAGCGGGTAATTAGTGAGCTGATGTACACCGGTGTGCTTGGGCGTGGGCGGCGTGTAGTGCAGATGATCGCCCGCAAATGCAAAAAAGCGATTGGAACGCGCGACTTCCAGTTCAAGCAACGGCACCGTCTTTTTATTGGCATGTCGCTTGCGGATGACCTCGTAATCCGCCGCCGTTTCGGCGACGAATGCGGGTTTCATTTCATCGCTCAACAACGCTGTAGCTACGCCGACGGCACGCGAGGCATCGACGACGTGGATCACTGGATTTTTGTAATTTGGTGCAATTTTTACGGCGGTGTGCATACGCGAAGTCGTCGCACCACCAATCAGTAGCGGCAAATGGAAATCGAGGCGATCCATTTCTTTCGCCACGTGCGCCATCTCTTCGAGCGACGGCGTGATGAGCCCGGACAGGCCGATGATATTGGCGTTGGAGTCTTTCGCGGCGGCCAAAATCTTGTCGCACGACACCATGACGCCGAGATCGATCACTTCGTAGTTATTGCACTGAAGCACGACGCCGACGATGTTCTTGCCGATGTCGTGGACGTCGCCTTTCACAGTCGCTAAAACAATCTTGCCTTTGGTCTTTGCTGTGGTGCCGAGCAGACGTTTTTCTTCCTCGATAAACGGCACCAGATGGGCAACCGCCTGCTTCATGACGCGCGCCGATTTCACCACTTGTGGCAAAAACATTTTTCCTTGAGCGAACAGATCGCCCACGACATCCATGCCCGCCATCAAAGGGCCTTCGATGACTTGCAGGGGCCGCTCGAAACCAATACGCGACTCTTCAGCGTCTTCAACGATGAAGGTATTGATACCTTTAACGAGCGCGTGCTTCAGTCGCTCATTGACTGGCAGCTCACGCCAGCTTAGATCTTCAACACGGACTTTGCCGCCGCCTTTGACCGCCTCGGCGAGCGTGAGCATGCGCTCGGTGGCATCGCTGCGGCGATTGAGCACGACGTCTTCGCAGTGCTCGCGCAGTACGGGATCGAGCTCGTCGTAAATGCCGACTTGGCCCGCATTGACGATGCCCATCGTGAGCCCCGCCTTGATCGCGTGATACAGAAAAACCGTATGCATCGCTTCGCGCACATGATCGTTGCCACGGAAGGAAAACGACATGTTCGAGATACCACCCGAGGTCTTGGCACCGGGCAAATTCTGTTTGATCCAGCGCACCGCCTCGATGAAATCGACACCGTAATTATTGTGCTCTTCAAGCCCGGTGGCGAGCGCAAACACGTTCGGATCGAAGATGATGTCTTCCGGCGGAAAGCCCACCGTCTCCACCAAAATCTTGTAGGCGCGCGCGCAGATATCAATCTTTTTCTGATAGGTGTCAGCCTGCCCTTGCTCGTCGAACGCCATCACTACCGCAGCAGCGCCGTGGCGCCTTAAGAGTCGCGCGCACTTCAGAAAACTTTCTTCGCCTTCTTTTAGTGAAATCGAATTCACCACGCTCTTGCCCTGCACGCATTTCAGGCCCGCTTCGATGACTTCCCACTTCGACGAATCGATCATCACCGGAACGCGCGAAATGTCCGGCTCGGTCGCAATGATGTTCAAAAACTTCATCATCGCGGCTTTGCTGTCGAGCATCGCCTCGTCCATGTTGACGTCGATGATCTGCGCGCCGCTGGCCACCTGTTGACGCGCCACTTCGACCGCACCCGCATAGTCGTCATTGAGGATCAATTTGGCAAAAGCGCGAGAGCCGGTGACGTTGGTGCGTTCGCCGACGTTCACAAAAAGAGAGTCGGGGCCGATTTCGAGCGGTTCGAGCCCGGAGAGGTGCATAGTCGTGTTCAT
>CAJDUD010000125.1_pt1 | contig 16441 bp, 13 predicted proteins | sample 7390161 | NCBI WGS metagenome assembly CAJDUD01 (sample SAMEA7055664, study PRJEB34461) | soil metagenome | biome: terrestrial ecosystem; feature: Peninsula; material: soil | place: Antarctica | collected 2016
GCCACGGCAAAGAGCATTGAGCAGCTTCGGCAAGCGCAAGCGGTGGTGCTGCCGCTGCGCTACGGCTTGAGCCTGTCGCAAACCGCTGAGGCACTCGGGGTATCTGCAACATGGGCCAGCCGCCTGCGCAACGCCTTTCTTGACGGCCACAGCGTGGGTGAGACATCAACGCCTGCGCGGGGCGGGCGCCACCGAGAGAACTTCACGCGAGAGCGCGAAGCCGAGCTTTTGAAACCCTTCATCGAGAAGGCAGCGCTGGGCGGTATCCTCGTGGTGGGTCAGTTAAAGCCAATTCTTGAGAAGGCGCGCGGGGAGCCGATGGCGCTCTCCTCGGTGTACAACCTGTTGCATCGGCACGGATGGAGAAAGCTTGCACCGGACAAGCGTCACCCGCAAAGTGACCCTGTTGCCCAGGAGGCGTTCAAAAAAAACTCCCCGAGCTCCTCGCCGACATCCGTCAAGACTTCGCTCAAGGTGCGCCGATCCGGCTGATGTTCCAGGACGAGGCGCGCTTTGGTCGTATTAACGATGTGCGTCGCTGCTGGGCGCCGAAGCCTGTCCGACCGCTCTGCCGCGCCATGCTCACGCACGAATACACCTATGCCTACGCAGCCGTAGACGTTGACACCGGGGAGCTCGATTCGCTCATCCTGCCGAGCGTGAACACCGAATGCATGCAGGTGTTCCTGGACGAAGTGGCGGCGCGTCACCCGTTGGACAAAATCGTGATGGTGCTCGACGGTGCGGGCTGGCATGCCAGTCACAGCCTGAAGCCACCCGCCAACATGTATTTGCTGCCACTACCGCCATACGCACCCGAGTTGAACCCCGTCGAGCACCTTTGGGATGAACTGCGCGAAAAATACTTTCACAACCTCGCATTCGACAGCATGGAGGCCCTCGAGGACCAACTCGAAGCTAGTCTGAAAGCCCTCGAACTCGATCACTCACGTATCCAGTCAATCGTCCGATGGCCTTGGATTATTAATGCTCTATTGAATTAGAAATAGAATAATGCGAATGACGTGAGCAACGCCGCGTCGGTCGACTTTCGTGATTTTGAGCCTTCAGCCCCCGAACAGTCGCCATTTCAGCGAAAAGCTGACTATGACGAGGCGCTTTATGCTGCTCTGGCGATTGTCGTCTTGGCGATGCGTGTAGAGGCGCGAATGTTGGCCTCTATTCCTGCTGCATCCAGTCCGACTGATGCCAGCATTAACGCGGGGTCGCCCTGATCGATGAACGTATCGGGAAGACCAATCAGTACGAGCTGCGGCGTTAAGCCTTCACGCGCCAGAAACTCGGCCACCGCACCGCCAGCGCTGCCCTCCACGCTGGCTTCTTCAACGGTCACCAGCGTGTCGTGCGACGCGGCCAGTTCGCGGATCAGCGCTTCGTCGAGTGGCTTAATGAAGCGCATGTTCACGACCGTAGCGTTTAATTTGTCGCCCACCGTCAACGCCGGATGCAGCATCGAACCCCAGGCGAGGATTGCGATTTTTTCTCCACGTCGGCGCACTTCCCCTTTGCCCAGTTCTAGCGCAATGATTTCGGCGTTTGCCGCGCCGTGCGCGGTACCGCGCGGATAGCGCACAGCAACCGGCGATTTCAATTCGATGCCCATCGTTAGCATCGCGCGGCATTCGGCAGCGCTTGAGGCACTCATGATCGTCATGTTCGGCAGGCAGCGCAGAAACGCCACATCGAACGCGCCCGCATGTGTCGGGCCGTCGGATCCAACGAGTCCGGCGCGATCGATAGCAAACACGACGGGCAGGTTTTGTAGCACCACATCGTGCACGAGTTGATCGTATGCGCGCTGTAAAAAAGTAGAGTAAATCGCGACGACTGGCTTCATGCCTTCGCACGCCAGGCCCGCCGCGAAAGTCACGCTGTGTTGCTCGGCAATGCCGACGTCAAAGTAGCGCTCCGGGAATTCTTTCGAATAGCGCACCATGCCCGAGCCCTCACGCATCGCCGGCGTGATGGCGACCAGTCGCTCGTCAATTGCCGCGGTATCGCAAAGCCAATCACCGAAGATGTCGGAATAGGTCTTCTTCGGCACCGTCACGGGCGGATGCGTGATGCCGGCGAGATGATCGAACTTCGGCACGCTGTGATACAGAATCGGATCGTCTTCAGCGCGCTCGTAACCGCCGCCTTTTCTGGTGAGCACATGCAGAAATTGCGGACCTGGACGATCTTTCATTTTGTTCAACGTATCGACCAGCAAATTCACATCGTGACCGTCAATCGGCCCGATGTAATTGAAGCCTAACTCTTCCCACATCGTACCGGGTAAAACCATGCCCTTGGTATGCGTTTCCCAACGACGTGCAAAGCGCGATACCGGCGGAATCGACGACAGCACGCTCTTGCCCATGCTGCGCACCTTGTCGTAAGTGCGACTCGCCAGCAGACGAGACAAATAGTTGTTCAACGCGCCGACCGGTTCGCTGATCGACATTTCGTTGTCGTTCAAGATCACCAGCACGTTGGCGTCCATCGCGCCGGCGTTGTTCAGCGCCTCAAAGGCCATGCCCGCGCTCATCGAGCCATCGCCGATCACGGCGACGACCCGGCGGTGCTCGCCCTTGGCTTTAGCGCCGACCGCCATGCCCAATGCCGCTGAAATGCTGGTCGATGAATGGGCGACGCCAAAGGTGTCGTACTCGCTCTCATCACGCTTCGGAAACCCGGCGAGTCCACCCCATTGCCGCAGCGTATTCATGCGGTCGCGGCGGCCCGTCAGTATCTTGTGTGGATAGCACTGATGACCAACATCCCAAACCAGTCGATCATAAGGCGTTTCGAAGCAGTAATGCAGCGCAACGGAGAGTTCGACAACACCTAGATTCGACGATAAATGCCCGCCCGTTTTCGATACAGAGTCGAGCACAAACGCACGCAGTTCATCACAAATCGCGACCAGTGCGGTTTGCGGTTGTTCGCGCAGTTGCGGCGGTAAATTGATGGTTTCCAGCAGCGACATATTCAGGCAGTTCTTTCGGCCATCGACCGAGCAAGTTGGGTCAAATTCGTGGTGTTCAGATGTTCGGGCAGCGCGTTGATGGCCTCGGCGGTGAGCCGATGCGCGTAAGCTTTTGCGGCGTCTATGCCCATCAGCGAAACAAACGTTGGCTTGTCGTTTGCGGCGTCTTTGCCCGCTGTTTTCCCAAGCGTGGCGCTGTCAGCTGTGGCGTCGAGCACGTCATCGACGACCTGAAACGTCAGGCCGATCTTTTGCGCGTACGCGGTGAGCGCAATGAGCGTTGCTTCGTCTTCTTCGGCGAGCAGCGCGGGCAGCAACACGGCCGCTTCGAACATCGCGCCGGTTTTCATGGCGTGCATTTCTTCCAGCGCGGTCTGTGTCATCGGCTGACCCACGTTGGCCAGATCAATCGCCTGACCACCCGCCATGCCGTAGGCGCCGGAGGCTTCGGCAAGCTGATGTGCGCCGGCGACGATGCCGCTCGCGCTCGCAGGAGCGCCGAGCAACACGGCGAAGGCCAGCGGCTGTAGGGCATCGCCCGCGAGCATCGCGGTGGCTTCGCCGAAGACAACATGACTCGTAGGTTTGCCACGGCGCAGCGCATCGTTATCCATGCACGGCAGATCGTCGTGGATCAACGAATAAGCGTGAATCATTTCGACTGCAGCGGCGGCGTGATCCGCGAGTTCGACCGTAGCGCCGACGGCCTCTGCGCTGGCATAGGCGAGCAGGGCGCGCAGGCGCTTGCCGCCTCCGAGCGCGCTGTAGCGCATTGCTTCGAGCAGACGACCGGAAGTCAACTCACCGGCGGGCGTCCAACGCGCCAGGGCCAGCTCGGTGCGGCTTCGGTGTGCAGTGGCCCAGTGTTCAAAACCTGTGGTTGACATCAAATCAGGGCTCAATCAAGCTGAAATGGTTTCAGGACATCGCCTTCCAGCACCTTGACTTGCTGCTCGACCTGCGCGAGTTCACTCTGCGCATATTTCAGCAATTCCGAGCCGCGTTTGTACGCCGCGAGTGAATCGGCGAGTGGCAAATTGCCGTTCTCGAGATCGGCGACGAGCTTTTCCAGCTCTTCAAGCGCAGCTTCAAAGGTCTTCGGGGGGGCTTTTGCCATGAACGGAACAACGTGAGGCGATTCGCTGATTTTACGGACGTGCCGCCCTTGCGCACATCAGAACCCAATCAGACAGCCATTTTTGAGCCGTTTATCGCTATTGCCAGGGCCGAAAGTACTCACTATCCGGCGCGCACTTCGCTGCCGGTCCCTTCAATCGTTCGCCGCGAATGGGGATGATTGCCTGTTGATCGCCCGACAACACCGTGAGGAAATCGAAGCTGTCGTCCGGGTTCACTTTGAGCGTAATTTTGTAGGTCAGCCCCACGACTTTGCCACGACCGGGCTGGCTGCAGGTCCCGGTCCATGAGGCCGTTGCCTTGCCTTCGCGCACCTCGCTTAACTTGCAAATCGTGCCCTGAACCGCCATCACCCCCTGCCAGTCTCGTGCGATCAAGTCCTCGTTGGTGTACGCATCAATGCACAAGTCACGCACTTTGCGATTCCAGTCGACACGGTACATGCCTTCGGCGAGTTGCGGTTTGGCGGTGGCTTCTGCGCCGACGAAAAGCGCCAACAATGGCAGCGTTAGACGTTTGAGGACGAGCGAAAGTTGCATTGGTAACTCCGGGTATTTCTATGGTAGCGGGCTGTATCCGCGCCGCGCGGCACGGGGCAGATAGCGCACCGCATCTCGCGTTTGGTCAGGCGAAGCTTGCAATCCCTTACGTGGGACCCACATTATGGGTAGCCATGGGATAATAGTGGCGTTTGACGATGCGACCTCCAGCCGAATGAGTCCACCCGCAGACCGCGTACAGCGCGGCACGGAGACCAATCAGGGCAGAGGTTGACTTAGCAAGGGTTGGGTGCCTTCCGTTAATTGCACCTGGTTTTGTGTTGGGTTAACTCCTGTTACTGGAAAGGGTTCGAGATGACTCGCCTCTCGACGGTCGCGGAACTGTCCGCGCCCGTGTCACAACTTCCTCCTGCCGCCTATTTCGATGACGCGTTGTTGCGTCGCGAGCGCGAACTCTTGTTCGCGAAGGGCGGTCCCGGTTACGCCGGCCATGAGCTGATGGTGCCGAATGTCGCCGATTACGCCGTGCTCGCTACACGCAACAATGCGCAAGCGTTGACTCACACCGATCGTGGCGTCAATCTGATTTCGAATATTTGCCGCCATCGTCAAGCCATGATGCTCGACGGTCGCGGCTCGCTCGCACAGAACGGCGGCAACGTCGTGTGCCCGCTGCATCGCTGGACGTATTCAGGCGAAGGCCAGTTAATTGGCGCGCCGCATTTTGAGTGCAATCCAGCGCTTAATCTGGCGAACAAACCGCTCAAATCGTGGAACGGCTTGCTGTTCGACGGGTCGCGCGATCCTGTCGTTGATCTGGCAAAACTGTCGACGCAAACACGGCAATCGCTCGATTTTTCCGGTTATGTGTTTGACCGTGCGGTTGTGCACGACTGCAATTACAACTGGAAGACCTTCGTCGAGGTTTATCTGGAGGACTACCACGTCGGGCCGTTCCATCCGGGGCTCGGGCAGTTCGTCACTTGTGACGATCTGGCGTGGGAATGGGGCAGCGAATTCTCGGTGCAGACCGTCGGCTTGTCGCAAGGTTTCGACAAGCCGGGCTCGCCGACGTACAAGCGCTGGCACGATCAGGTGATGAAGTTTCGTGATGGCGTGCCGCCGCCACATGGCGCGATCTGGCTGACCTATTACCCAAACATTACCGTCGAATGGTATCCGCACACGCTCGTGGTGTCGTCGTTGTGGCCGCAGGCGGTCGACAAAACGATCAACGTCGTTGAGTTTTATTACGCCGAGGAAGTGGCGCTGTTCGAGCGCGAATTCATCGAGGCGCAACAGGCCGCGTACATGGAAACCTGCGTCGAGGACGACGAGATCGCGCTGCGCATGGATGCGGGTCGCAAGGCGCTGTTTAACGAAGGTCGCGTCGAAGTTGGCCCGTATCAAAGTCCGATGGAAGACGGCATGCAGCACTTCCATGAGTGGTATCGACGCAAGCTCGGCGATCACGTTAACTAGTAACAGCTTTGGTATGAAAGTATGGACGCTCAGGGGTTGAAGCGCCAAAAGTGCATAAGTCGACTTCAGGCATTTTTAAACAATGTCAAGCGCTAGCCCCTTTGAAATGGCGATTCCAGCGAGTGACTGAAAAAAGCTGTTAGTTTTTTTCAGCGCTTTTTCAAAAAAAACCGCCCTCAACGGTTGAAGCGGATCGGATTCGCAAGCGGCGTCACTCGCAAAAGCGACGCAGTCGTTTTTGTAGACAATGGAAGCATGGTTGCTTCTGTTTCTACGCCTGCGTTGCCAACGCCGCCTCCGACGATTAGGTGGCGCAGGCCCTTACGCTTCGCCTTGATTGCGCTAGTGCTCGTTGGCGTGCTCCTCGGGGCCTGCGCGCTCGTCGTGCCCTACCTTATCAAGACGACCGCGCCGAACTGGCTGAAAGAAAAGACCGGTCGCATTCTCACCGTACGCGACGCTGCTTTCAATCCGTTCACCTTGCACCTTCGCGTGGATGACGCAGCGCTCTCTGATGCCGGTAAGCCACTCGCGCGCTTCAGCGCACTGGCAATCAAAGGCAGTTGGTCGAGCCTCACGCAACTCGCGTGGACGGCGGAGAGCATCACGCTCACGAAGCCAGAGATCAGCGCCCGCATCGCAGCCGACGGCTCGCTCGACTGGGTTCGCTTTCTCGATTCATTGCCTAAAGAAGTAGCGCCAAAACCACCCAGCGACGAAGTCCCACGTATTCTTCTGCACAACATTTCCGTCACCAATGCCGACGTTCGCCTGACCGATGAGCGCGCGGGAGCGAGCGAAAAACGGCTGGAACTGACACCGCTGGCTTTCAAGCTCGACAAGCTCTCCACCCTGCCGCGTGATCGCGGTGATTACTCGCTGAACGCCACGTTAAACGATCAGACACGTGTGCAGTGGAAGGGCCGCGTGGGCCTGAATCCCGTTGAGAGTTCGGGCGACATTGTGGTCACCAATTTGCCGCTGACGCGCGTGCAGTCGATTGCCAATCTGCAACTGCCTATAAATATCGCTGGCACAGCGAACTTTCGTACGAATTACAGCGCAGCGGCCGGCACCGATTTCGTCGCAGCGGGTATCGGAGACGGTGTGCTCGAAGTGAACGACGTCCGCGCGACGCAAGGCAAGGACGAGGTAAGCGCCAAGTCCGTCAAGCTGTCACCGCTATCTGCATCGTGGGCAAAGACCAAAGCGGAGGGGCGCGAACAGCAGGTGTATGCGCTGCTGCCGTTGATCGCTGTCGTGCAGGGCTTAAGCGTCAAGGTGGATGCTCAGGCCGAACCATTGCTGAGCGTGGCGCAGGTGACGACGGTCAAACCCATTGCCGTGGATCTCAACGCACGAACGGTGGACGTGTCGCAGATCGCGATTGTGGGTTTGCAGGGTAATTTTTCGCGCGACAAGACCGGTCGTTTGTTGTTGCCGTTTGCAGGGCTGTCTGCGTCGGATGCGGCGTCCAACCGAACGTTAAAAGCCACCACCAGCGCATCGCCCGTTGAAAAGAGCTGGCTAATAAAACTCACGGAAATCGCTACGAATAAGGCAGACCTCGTATTGCGTGATCAGAGCGTTGCCGTGCCGCAAACGCTGGCCGCCAAACTTGACTTGGCGCTAGGCGCCGCCATTGTGACAGGCGCCAAAAAGAGCGTGATTGTCAGTGGCAAACGCATGTCTTTGAGCGACGTGACGATGCACGATGAAGCCGCCACAAATGCGTGGTTGACGGTGAAAGAATTTCGAGCGCTCCCCTTTGAGATCGACGCGCTCGGAGCGAAAATCGATCTGCCAAAAATTGACGTCATCAGCCCCGTCGTGAATCTCATGCTCGACAAGAGCGGTATTGATGCGGCGCGCAAGTTTGCTCCAGCCATCGCAACTGACCTAGCTCCAGCTCCATTTCCAGCGGCGGCGGCGCGACCATCACCGACGGCTGTGACTTCGGCCCCAAAAATCAGCGTGGCCGGCATCAATATCAACGGCGGCCGCGTGAGCCTGACCGTATTGAAATTGACGGTTCGCGTCCGCTTAGCGCCACAGCAAACGCCATACTCGGCAGCGGCGGCGCTCTGCAGACGACACTCAAATTCGACTCAAAACGCAATGATGGCGAAGCAGAATTCAGTCTCGAAAAAGTCGCGCTCGCCGCGTTCTCGCCGTACCTGAATCGCAACACCAAATTGAAACTCAAACAAGGCGAAGGCGCCGTCGCGGGACGCGTCAAATTCTATGGCGCAAACGACGCTGAGGAGAAGCTGCGCTTCGATGGCAATCTGGCCTTACGCGAGTTTGAATTGATCGACGAAACGACACAAGCCCCGTTTGCACGATGGGCCGAGCTGTCGAGTCAAGATGTCAAAGTCTCAAAGGGGAAGAACGGACTCGATATCGAGCTCGTCGACCTGTTACTCGATCAGCCGCGGGGCGAATTGATCATCGCCGCAAACGGCACGATCAATCTAGCGCAGATTGGCAAGACGGACGCCGACGGCGTGCCGATTCCAACCGCGCAATCCGGGAAACCCGGGCCAGTCGCGCCGGTGCCGCCTGAAGGTGAAAAAGCGGTGCGCGTGAAAGTGGATCGCTTGCAGGTGACCGGCGGTGATATCGAATTCGCAGATCTATCGTTGCGGCCGCAGTTCGGCACCCGAATTTCTGATCTTTCGGGGTTGATTGTCGGCCTCTCGACTGAACCCTCATCGCGCGCCGAAGTGTCGCTCGAAGGTAAAGTAGACGAGTTCGGTTTGGCGCGCGTCTCGGGCAACCTGTCGCCGCTTGGTGCGACGGACTACACCGACATCAAAGCCATTTTCCGCAACGTCGAGATGAAGAATCTCACGCCTTATTCGGGAAAATTCGCCGGTCGCAAGATTGAATCTGGGAAGCTTTCGCTCGATCTTGAATACAAAATTGAGAAGCGAAGACTGAAGGGCGAAAACAAGGTCGTTGTCGACAACCTGGTGCTCGGCGAGCGTATTGATAGCAAGGATGCGACCAACCTGCCGCTTGATCTCGCCATCGCGTTGTTGCGCGACAGCAACGGCATGATTGAGTTGGGCTTGCCGGTGCAAGGCTCGCTCGACGACCCGCAGTTCAGCTTTGGCGGACTGGTGTGGAAAACGATTGTCAATGTGCTGACCAAGATCGCGACTGCCCCATTTCGTGCGCTCGGCGCGTTGCTGGGCGGCAGCGGCGAGGAGTTCGAATCCGTGAACTTCGAGCCTGGCGAGGCGCGCCTGTTGCCGCCCGAGCGAGAAAAACTGGCGAAGCTGGCCAGGGCATTGCAGCAGCGGCCGCAACTCAAACTCGAAGTGGTCGGCCGCTACGACAAGGCGCGTGATCGCGAAGCGCTGGCTGACAATATCGTGAAGCTTGAAGTCAGCAAACGTGCGGGCATGAAACCGCCCGGAGCCAATGAGCCGCTGATCATTTCATTCACCGATACCAAGGTGCAAACCGCGCTTGATGAACTGGCGACCGCCGCTGGTGAGGACGCCACGAAACTGCGTGCGCAATACCTGCCGCCCGCTAGCAACGCCGTCTTGGGAGCGCTGCAAAACGCCCGTGATCGACTGACCGAAAAGGGTCGTACAGACGCTGCCGACGCACGCGGCAAGTATTACCCGGCACTTTTCAAGCTCCTGCAAACCAGGCAAGCCGTGCCCGACACCGCGTACGCCACGCTCGCCACCTTCCGCGCCGAAGCAATCAAAACCACGCTCATCGCCGTCAACAACTTCGATGCAGCCCGCGTTAGCGTCGCTGCACCGCAGCCTGTGCAAACCAGCAGGCCGGATCAGGTGGCCACAACGCTGGCGTTGTCCGTGAAATAGAAGTTCTTAAGGAGTGCCTCATGTCCGCATCGACCATCAACGCCACCCCCGTTCGTATTCCCGCCGCGAAACAGCCGCTGAAGTCGCAACCGAAATGGAAGCGCATGATCATCGCGCTGCTCGCGGTGCTATACGTGATCTCGCCGCTGGATTTGATTCCCGATTTCATCCCCGTCATCGGTTGGCTTGATGATCTCGGCGTGCTCGTCTGGGCGGCGCGCCAGGTATTTTTCAGCAAGGATGTTTGAACAGCCTCGGCTGGCCCTGAGCAGCCGTCAGCTTCTTGCGCGCACGAGAACCGGCGTTGACGCAATTCAAAGCCTTCGCGTAGGCGCTGGTAGCGACTGCGATTAGCGGCGCTGGCGCGAAGCGCTGCGGTATCCTGATCGTCAGCAGTACTATTTGCGCAGTGTGCTCACACAGCAGCAATTCCTCGCCCCTGGGCACTTTCGAACACAACGGAAACAGAGTCATGTCATCCGGAAAAATTCTTGTCGCCCAAGGCGGCGGCCCCACCGCTGTCATCAATCAGTCTTTGGTTGGCGTGGCGCTGGAGGCGCGACGGTTCAACGAAGTGAGCCGTATTTACGGCGCCCGCCACGGCGTGCGCGGCATTGTCAACGAAGATTTTGTGGACCTTACTCAGGAAACCAGCCATAACCTGGAGCTGGTGGCGACGACACCGTCGTCGGCATTGGGTTCGACCCGCGACAAACCCGACGCCAAGTACTGCCGTGAGATTTTCAAAGTGCTGCAGGCGCATGAAATCGGGCATTTCTTCTACATCGGCGGCAACGATTCGTCCGATACGGTGCGCATCGTCAGCGAGCAGGCGCGCAAGGCCAACTACCCGCTGCGCGCCATTCATATTCCGAAGACGATTGACAACGATCTGGTTGGCAATGACCACACCCCCGGCTTTCCCTCCGCCGCACGCTTTGTGGCGCAAGCTTTTGCCGGCGCCAATCTGGATAACGCAGCGCTCCCGGGTGTCTATGTCGGGGTCGTGATGGGACGGCATGCAGGCTTTTTGACAGCCGCATCCGCATTAGGCAAAAAATTTCCGGATGACGGCCCACACCTGATTTACGTACCCGAGCGAACTTTCGTGCTGGAAAAATTCCTGGCGGATGTCAAGACCACCTTCGATCGCTACGGACGCTGTGTCATTGCGGTGTCTGAAGGCATCCACGATGCAAGCGGCACTCCGATATTAAGTTTGCTGGCGAAAGCGGTCGAGCACGACGCACATGGCAATGTTCAACTCTCCGGCACCGGTGCGCTTGCTGATTTGTTGTGCGAACAGATCAAAGGCAAGCTTGGTATCAAGCGCGTACGTGGCGACACCTTTGGCTATCTTCAGCGCTCCTTCATTGGCTGTGTCTCCGACGTCGATCAGCGGGAGGCGCGTGAGGTGGGCGAGAAGGCCGTTCAATTTGCCATGTGGGGTACGTTGAATGGCTCGGTTGCGATCAAACGCACGGGCTTTTACTCGGTCGATTACGAACTGCTGCCGCTTGAGATGGTGGCTGGAAAGACGCGCACCATGGAAGACGAATTCATCAGCGCCAGCGGTACTGACGTCACTGATGCCTTCCGCCTCTATCTGCGGCCGCTTTTGGGCTCGGGGATGCCCGATGCGTTCCGCCTGCGGCACCACCCTGTGGCGAAGGTTTTGCACACAGGGTGACTGCGACGGGCAATTGAAGTCAGACTTGATTCCTCAGTTGCAGATCCAAAACCATCCGCAAATCCAGATCGGACAAGCCGCTCGCCCTCACCCAACTCTCTCGCGGAGGGAGCGGGAGCTACGCAATGCGCCAACGCCAACACGAACGCAGCGACAGCGTGAACATCGAATTCGAAACTACCGTTTGCCTTGCTTGTTTTCGTACATCACGGCGTCCGCCTCGGCGAGCAGGCTCGCGATCGAACCATGGGTATCGTTCTGCGTGACTCGGCCAACGCTGTAGGCGAGGTCATAACCCCGTTTGGCGGTAACGTTGTAGTGACGAATCGCCTCCGCAAAGCGGGTCAGGACGGCCTCCACGCTCGTGTCGTCGGCACCGCTTAGCAGCACCGCGAACTCATCGCCACCGATTCTTCCGAACACGTCCGTTTCGCGAAAAATACTGCGCATACGTTCGGCGAAGGCAATCAGCGCCCGGTCCCCTTCGGCATGGCCGAAGCGGTCGTTGATTGTCTTGAATCCGTCCAGGTCGAAAAACACCATGACGCAGGTAAACCCGGCGCGAATGCCCAGGTTGAGGCTGTGTTGGCCAAGCGTCATGAACCCGCGCCGGTTGGAGATCAGCGTCAATTCGTCAAGCGTCGATAGCTGTACCGCGGCGATCTCTTGTTCTGCCATCGCGGCTAAGTCACGCAGCAACGTCATGTCTTCCGCCGAAAATTGCCTCGGTTCGCGGTCAATGATGCACAGCGTGCCGATTTTGCTGCCATTGAGAACGGTCAGCGGACAGCCCGCATAAAAACGGATATTTGGGTTGTCGACGACCATGGGGTTATCGGAAAAGCGATCATCCAGCGACGTATCCGGAATCAGCAGGATATCGTCCCCGAGGATCGCGTGGCCGCAAAACGAAATGTCGCGTGGCGTTTCCGAAGCGTCCATGCCCTGATTGGACTTGAACCATTGACGGTTGGCATCGATCAGGCTGACCAGAGAAATTGGCACACCGAACATCCGTCGCGCCATCCGGGTGAGCCGGTCGAAGCGCTCCTCGGGGGCGGTGTCAAGCAGGTTAAGCGCACGCAGCGTTTCCAGGCGGTTGCGCTCGTCGGGCGGCATCGGAGCTAGTTTCATCGCTGGATATCGGCTGGGTTTGGGGTCGCAAGCATATACCGGCAAGGTCGGAGCAGAAGCCATTCAGCCCAGACCTGGTGCAGGGACTTCAAGTTGGCCATCAGGCGTGCTGTCGAACGTGCCTTCCACGTCGGGGTGCTGCTTGCACTGGTCTGGGCGGTACTCGCAATGACGCAACTAGTCTCGACGCTGAGCGCAGGACGGCGGGACGCGCCGCTACGCAAGCGGCGTGGCTAAGCAAGCGGCGTGGCTTCGCCCCAAAAGTTGTAGGCCAGTGATTTAGGCCATGCAACATAAGCGGCGTCGAATTTCATCTGAAACCCGCCGTCCTGAATGAGGGACGGGATGTCGCGGGTCAGGTGACAGCCGCCGGCAATTTTCTCCCAGTACGGCTCCAGCCGGAATTGCCACTTCTTGACTGCCGCATCCGGCGAAAGCCCATGCTCGGCAAAAACCAGTTTTCCCGATGGCCGCAAGACCCGCTTCATTTCGCGAAGCGCTCGAAGCGGATTGGGTATCGAGCACAGCGTGTAAGTGCAGACAAGCGAATCAAATGATGCATCCGGGAATGGCATTTCCTCTGCCGACGCCGTCACCAGATCGACTACCAAGCCCGCCTGTCTGCTCCGTTTCTGTGCAAGCCGATTCATTTGTGTGGCGGGGTCTAGTCCCACCAGTCGTTTGACCTTGCTTTTGTCGTAGAAGCTCATGTTCAAGCCGGTGCCGATACCGATTTCGAGTACGTCTCCGGAAGCAGTTGGCACGACCTTGCTCCGTTGCCGCGAAATCAGGCCGAGTCCGCACGCGCAATCGAGCGCGTGGGGAAGGAGCGCGCGGTCGTACCAGGATTCAGACATTGTGCTTTAAGTTCCGAGATAGTGGCGTTTGACGGATCGCTAAGCGACGCGCGAAGCCTCGTCGGCAGAACGCCTGTCGATGCGTATTCGGTTCAGCGCCGTGTAAGTCATCATCACGGCGATGTTCTGACCTACGTTTCAGCAATTGAGCGGCACCATGCCTGCGTAGGTTCGCCGTTCGAATGTGAAAATCGGCGATTCCACTGGAACTCCGTCGATCAAAACAGCAGGGAGCTTAACAGTGCCGGGGGATTGAATCGGCGGGAGAGCCAGAAATATGAAGCGATACTCTGCCAAAGGGCTTTTGCGGCGCATCTCGTCAACATAGGGGCCTTGCCAATCGAGTGGCACAGCCTTGAGGAGTACTGTGGTGGACTTCACCTCGCTTTGACCGCGTAATTTGATATTTGCGATCGGCATCGGAATCGAGATCGCAGTGTTCCGAGGCGCACTTAATTTCAAGTACGCGTCTTTCGAGTGCGACAGCGCGAGCGGCTCAAGCGTAAGCTCAAAACGAACACCGCCCCTCTCGTAAACCGCGCCGACCGGCGCGTCGTCGTAGCACGGAGCTCGCCGATAGGTAACCCCGGGACTCTCGAGATAGACGTAACTCGTCACGTAAGGGACACAGCCAAGCAGCGTTGCCAAGGCAGCCCCGATGAATATCAAAAGGGCTCCTTTAGGCCGCGACGTTCGTACGCTGTGCCCCACGATGTCTAACGTACTGTATCCCGCAAAACCTGCGGAATAAAAGGTGAATTGCGGTGCAGGTTAGTGTCACTATCCGTGTCAAAACATTTTCCACAGGACAACTTCGCTGGTATTTTGTATTGAAATACGGACATATTTTTCCTGAAGAAACTCGGCAGGTCACCAGTTGCTAAGCACTTGCTCGATCAACTTCGTAAGCGATCACGCCACATGCACTATAGCTTGAACATCGAGACCGTGTCTGCCCAACGGCTGCGATTCTTGTGCGCACTTGCATGCATGATGGGTTGACGCGACGGATACGGGATGCCGTCCTCGGGCAAACCCGCTGGGTGCGACTGATGGGTGAAATCACCTAAAGTTGCAGCAGATTCTGTAATCCGCTTTTTGCGTGAAACGACGTTTTTATTAGGGCTACAGCGCGATAATGTGAATAGTCGACTTGCATTTTATCCGCACGACAGCCCATATAGAATGCGGGATATCGCGAAGAGTTGTTAGCCTTCGAGCGTAGTTGCAACTGCACAATCTGCCCGGTTGAGTTGGCACTTCGCCGCCCCAACGTAGTCACCTCCGCGTGCTACCGTTCAGCCCCGCGCCTTTCACCGACTTTCTGAAGCACACGACATGACGAGTTTGCAAACACGCCTCGGCGCACTTTCCACTGAACGCATCAAAGGCATTGGCCGTGGCATTGAGAAGGAAAGCCTGCGCGCTTTGCCCACTGGCGGTCTGGCGCTCACGCCGCATCCGGCCGCGCTCGGTTCCGCGCTGACGCACCCGCGCATCACCACCGATTTCAGCGAATCGCAGGTGGAGCTGATCACCGGCGTTCACCCCGACGCCGAGTCTTGTTTGGCCGAATTGACCGAGATTCACCAGTTCACCTATCGAACGCTGCGCGATGCGGGCGACGAGATGCTTTGGGTGTCATCGATGCCGTGCGGGCTGCCCACCGATGAGACGATTCCGCTCGGGCGCTATGGTTCGTCGAACGTGGGGCGCGCCAAGAGCGTGTACCGCATGGGGCTCGGTCATCGCTACGGGCGGCGCATGCAGACGATCTCGGGCATTCATTACAACTGGTCGCTGCCGGGTGTGACGAGCGAAGAATATTTTTCATTGATTCGCAATTTTCGGCGTCAGGCGTTTTTGCTGATGACGTTGTTTGGCGCGTCGCCCGCCGTGTGTTCGTCGTTCGTTGAAGGGCGTCAGCATGAGCTGCAAACGCTCGCCGAATTCACGCGCTACATGCCGCACGGCACCTCGTTACGCATGGGGCGGCTTGGCTATCAAAGTGATGCGCAATCGTCGCTCGCGGTGAGCTACAACAGTCTCGAAGGCTATGCGGCGTCGCTGCAAGACGCGCTCACGCGCAGCTATCCCGCGTATGAGGCCATTGGCATTCAGAACCTCGGTGGCGATTACAACCAGCTTGCCACCACGTTGTTGCAAATCGAGAACGAGTTTTACGGCACCATTCGGCCGAAGCGTGTGATTCATCCGGGCGAACGTCCGCTGCATGCGCTACGTGAGCGCGGCGTGGAATATGTTGAAGTGCGGCTGATGGATCTCGATCCGTTTGTGCCGGTAGGGATTACGGCAGCAACGACGCGATTTATCGACGTGTTCCTGCTGCATTGCCTGATGAGCGACAGTCCGCCCGATTCGCCGCAAGAAATTGCAGCGCTTGCGCGGAACCAGCACAAGACGGCGGCGCGCGGGCGTGAGCCGGGGCTCATGCTGGAGCGCAATGGCGGCGAAATTGCATTGATGGATTGGGGCCTTGAGGTGATTCTCCAATGCGCGCCGATTGCTGAAGCGATGGATGCCGCGCTGGGTGGCACGCTGTACGCGGAGGCTGTCGCCGCCGCGCAGCATTCGTTGCAACACCCGGACACCTTGCCGTCGGCTCGAATACTCTCCACAATGGCCAACGACTTCAATAATTCGTTCGTTGGCTTCTTGCGCGCGCAATCAACGTCGACGCAAGCGCATTTGCTGGGCTTGCCGTTCACCAGCGAACAGCACGCGCGCTACGAAGCAATGACGAAAGAATCCGTCGCCGCGCAAAAGCGAATCGAAGCGGC
>CAJDUD010000208.1_pt1 | contig 16422 bp, 15 predicted proteins | sample 7390161 | NCBI WGS metagenome assembly CAJDUD01 (sample SAMEA7055664, study PRJEB34461) | soil metagenome | biome: terrestrial ecosystem; feature: Peninsula; material: soil | place: Antarctica | collected 2016
ATGCGCGGCGTGTTTGGCCTGATTCCATTCAAGCCGCGACTTGTCGCGAATGGACAGCCAGTTTGAGGCCATGTCCGCCTCAAGGTCGCTAAAGCGCTGTCCTGGATACCGGGCACGTTGATCGACGCCGTATCTGAAAGCAGGTCCGTAGTCGTCGTAGGTGTAGCCAGGCGTGTAACCAGCATGGGACGTGTAGTTTTCCTTCCAGTACAAGTCTTCAGCCGCAGGATTGACCACCGCAGCAGTTCCGTGCCCTGCCGCACCACCTGCAGCCGCGCCGACTGCAGCCCCTGCCACAGCACCGATGGGTCCAGCGATAGAGCCAACCACTGCACCGGCCAATGCACCGCTGCTGGCGCCTACACCGGTTCCGAGGTTGTGACGCTCCAGACGGTCATCGGCTTTGGGATTGACAACTTCGGCGGCACCGCGTCCCGCGACTGCACCAGACACCGCTCCGATAGCTGCCCCTGCCAGTGAACCTACAGGTCCGGCTACAGCGCCAACTGCAGCGCCAGCTAGTGCACCCGCGCCGGCACCAGTTCCCTTTGCGAGATGGTGATCATTGAGATCATCACGCAGGCTCGGATTGACGACTTCGGCTGCGCCTTTGCCGGCCAGCCCGCCTGCGGCCGCACCGATAGCCGCGCCAGCGGCCATACCGACGGGACCGCCGACAGCCCCAGCTAATGCGCCAGCCAATGCGCCGCTTGACGCTCCGACGGCCGTTCCGATGGCATGCTCCTCTTCAGTCGGCGCAAGCGTCGGATTGGCTTGTTCTGCAATTTCCCTGCCGGCCAGTCCACCGGTGACAGCACCCGCGATGCCGCCGACGATTGTGCCGAGCGGGCCAGCGACCACCGTGCCGATGGCGGCACCAGCAGCAGCGCCAGAGCCTGCACCAAGCCCCGTTCCCACGGGATGTGATCCGGCTTCGCCCGTAATCGGGTCGGCATTCGTCTTATTTACTTCGTTCAGCGCCGCTACTTTCACTCCGAAGCAGACTTCGCAGCGCAAGCGCGGTTCGTTGTCGCTGAAAGTGAATTGATTGTTAGTGAGAACGGAAATCCTCGATGTAGGACTGCGTAACATTGTGCGGTCGGAGTCCTCCTGCGCCACCTGTACATATCAAGCCTCACACCGACGTCCATCATGTCGATGAAATGGTCGGTGGCCGAACGGCAACGTGATGCGAGTTGCGGCTTGATCGCGATGTTCGATTTATGGAAAGTCGGCGCAAATTTCCGCACCGATTCCATCGCCGCAATCGGCACATCAGGAATGAAACTGTGACCGCAGTTTTCGAACTCCCGATCACGCGAAAGATGTGTCGAATTGTTGCGAGTTTCTACGGTTACTTTGTTGCCATGGGAGCGGCTTAGCCGCGAATGCCGCATCGGCTAACCATCGCGCTAAGCCCGGTCCCGACCAACAAAATCAATCACTTGCGTTTGCAGGCTATTGCGGTGCGCGAGAACGGTGGGTGATGATTTTATTTGACAACTTGATAGGTGAAACGACCGTTCTGCTGCGGGTAGGAGGTGCAGCCGTTGCTAGAGCGCGCCCGAGCGCTCGTGCATGGCCGTCGCCCAAGATACTTTCGTCTTTCAGGAAATCGTCGAAGCTTGACCCGTTGCGCGAATTGGGTTTCGGATGGGTTTCCGAAACGTCGTTGCTAGTCGCCGACGCTTCGCCATCTCTTGGTACGTCCAAGTGACCGAGTTCCGTTTCGGGCAAAGGATCAAAGAATGCGTCGTCGTTGATTTCTTTCACCCGACCCGGCGTGCGATTCGAGGGCGTGGAATTGATGTTCGTCGTTGTCCGACAGCGCTCGTCAAACGCCCGCATCGCCTTCTCGCTGATCGCGCCGACGCGATACAGCGCACTCGCGGACGTTTGGATCGCCTCGAAAGCACCGCTCTTGAATTTACGTTTAGTCGCCATTGGAAGCTCTATTCAGTCGTCGCTATCGTAGCATTCGGCGTGCTCGACTCTCTGCGCGTTTGAGCGCATTGCCAAACGCAAAAACTCCATCTGGTTCGTGTTGAACCCGTTGAACCATGAGCTCATTTCTTAGTTGCGAAAGTGCCGAAATTGACTGAAGCCGCAATCCTCAAACGCGACGCCAAACGAGACCTCGCAGCGGAACTTCGCGAGTCGCTCGCGCAGTTGAAGCGCGGTGAAGTCGGGCGCGTGTGGCCAAATTCAGGGTCGCGACGGCAAGGGCACGATGCGTGAATCCGTCGTCGCGAAAGCTCGCATCGCCATGAAGCTCTCGCTATCGTAGTTCGCGGAACTGCTCGGCGCAACTGTCCCCACCTTGCAGCAATGGGAGCAGGGCCGTCGCGAACCGACCGGCGCTGCGCAAACGCTCATCAAGGTCGGGATTCACGAACCGAAGGCGTTGCGCCGTGCGGTGGCGGCGTAAAGCCGTCATCTCCGGTTGTTCTTAAGCCCGTCGCAGGGTTTCAAGAACGGGTTGGTCAGGGAAAGAACGACTAGGCCACTTCGCGCTGTGGGAGCGGTTTCTCCACCATTGCCGCAACGACGAAACACCGCGGTAAAACCGCTTCCGCCTAATTAAATCAATGACTTGTGCTTGCAGGTCATCCCGCTACACGCCGACGGTTAGCGAATATTTTCGTTAGCAACCTGATAGCTGAAACGACCGCTGCATAAGGATTTAGAGGTGTTTTTAGCTTAAAGTCAACTTTCGTCGAAAATTGCGGCTAGCCCCTGTGCAGTGGTCGTTTCGGCCAATACATGTCTAGCAGTTGAACCGGACGTCAACCGTGCTATCTCGGTTCACTCTGAGCCTTCGCTTCGCGCCACACTTGCCACTCCTCAAACAGCGTCAGGTACGCGCGAGCCGTGTCATCATCATCGTCAAGTGAACGTCCCCAAATCGGCCCAAGATACGTGTCGATCAATTCCTCATACGTGCGAATCCAATATGGAAACGTTCTGTCTGCGGCCAAATCGCTCAACACTTTCTCAAACTCATTCAAGTCACAATGTCTTGTATCGAGTGCCGCGTACTGTTCAATTACAAAACGGCGTAACGATGTGCTGAACTCTTTTTGAATTCGATGCGCGCCCGTTTGCATTTGATACGCGAAAAGTGCCGTGCTACCCGGTGCATACCAACTCCATTCACTATGATCAACGAACGTCCACCCTATCGCACGAGCGAATCGTTTGGACTCGTCTGCTAACGCTGCTAACTCGTCTCGAGCGAGATGTTCAACATATGGCATGACAATCGCAGTGTGAACAAACGGCACAGAAACTCCGCTGGCTAGAGGATGCAACTGCCAGAAGTAGCATTCATGATCCTGCGCTGGGAAACGTAGCTTTGATGGCTGCATCACACAAGCTCGCGCTAAATCGCTGCCAAGTAGTTTCTCCCCCTTTAACGCGATCATGTCTGGCGCAGGATGGTCACGATACGCAGTCAATTTTTCGAGCACTATTTGTTGCTCCGGCGCGCCGATGTGGAAGTGCGATCCGAACAATACCTTGCATTCGTTCTTGATGGCGGTAATGCGGTCGCGTCTCTTGGCATCGGTCGTAGTCGGAGAATTTGATGCGATAGGCGCTACACGCTGTAGCGCCGCGAGCTCGTCCTGCAGCGCCAGAAATTGTGGTGTTGGCTGCGATGATTGGATGAGCGCAGAATTTGTTACGTAATGTTGGCTTGCAGGGTTAAATTGCTCTAACGCGTACGCTGCGAGCTGCGCTGGCGAAACCGAGAACCATTCCTTGCCCGCAGCTACCTGTTGCGACGCAAATCGCCGCCGAACGATGACTTCAATTCGTCGCGCTTGCTCTATGGACGCAAACTGGTAATTCGCGAACAAATGTGCGTTCGGGTTGTGGGTTTTGTACGCAGAAATCCGTTTTTCAAGCGCCTGTTCGGTAACGCCAATTTTGGAAACATTGCCATCCGTGACTACGTAAAGATAAGCGCTAGTCTTCATACAAACTACTAGGGCCCGCTTTCAGCCCAAGGTTTGTGTCGAACGTTTTCCTCTTCACACCGCTCGCAACTCCAAAACTAAACGTTTGATGCGAGGCGTTTTCGCCTGCTTCGCTACCCAAAGATCGCGCTGCTTTTGCATGTCCAGCCAAAGTCCCTCACGGGTGCCGAGCGCTTGATGCAGGCGCAGGTCCATCTCTGCGGTGACGCCCGCATGGCCGTTGATGATGCGCGATAGCGTGGCGCGCGTAACGCCGATGTGTGCGGCTAACGTCGTGACGCTTACCTGCGCGCCTTCGAGCCATTCACGTAGCAGCTCGCCAGGGTGAGAGGGGTTGTGCATTGCCATAAGTTTCTCCCGCGACAAATTAGTGATAGTCGAGGTAGTCGACGAGCTCCATGTTCTCGCCGTTCGGCTTGAAGGTGAGTCGCCAGTTGCCGCTGACTTTGACCGAAAAGTATCCGCGAAGTCGCCTTTGAGTGGATGCAATCCGAAGCTCGGAATGTTCATGTCGTCAGCCGATTTTGCGACATCGAGTAGCGACAGGATGAGGCTCAGTTTCGACGCGTGAACAGGCTGGATGCCAGCCTTACTTCCGGTTTTGTAGAAGCGCTCCAGCCCTTTGTGTTCAAAAGAAACGATCATCTTGAGCGTATGGTATCACAAATTGATGGATGGGCGGAGCAAACCATCCCCACCCTAACCCTCCCCTTGAAGGGGAGGGGACACGGCTAAAACCGTTTCAACCAAGCAAAAAACTCCCGATACCAGAGTCGTGAATTCTGCGGTTTGAGAATCCAATGGTTCTCGTCGGGATAGACGACGAGCCTTGCGGCGATCCCTTTTGCGCGCAGCGTGTTGTAGTACTCGAGGCCTTCGTAGTAGGGGACGCGGTAGTCGAGTTCGCCGTGGATGACGAGGGTTGGGGTCTTGAAGTTTTTCGAGAAGGCGTGCGGTGATTGCGACTGGTATTTTTCGAGGTTTTCCCATGGCCAGCAACCCAGCTCCTGATTGAGCCAGAGGTAGCCGTCGTCGCCGAACTGGCTGACCCAGTTGTAGACGCCGGCGTGGCAGACGTAGGCTTTGTAGCGATCCGTGTGGCCGTTCATCCACGCGACCATGTAGCCGCCGTAGCTGCCGCCGGCGGCGTAAAGTTTGTTCTTGTCGACGATGCCTTCTTTGATGAGCACATCGGTGACGGCCTCGGTGTCGGCGAGTTCGCGCGGGCCGAGATCACCGTCGATGCTGCCGAGGAAGGGCTCGTCAAAACCCGCCGAGCCGTGATAGTTCACCGCTGCGACGACGTAGCCCTGCGCGGCGAACGCCTGTATGTTCCAGCGGTAGTGCCAGGTGTCCAAATGCGCGGCGTGCGGACCGCCGTGAATGTCCTGCAACAGCGGGTATTTTTTCTTTTTGTCGTAGTTGGGCGGGAAGCAGACGAACGTTTGCACGGGCTCGCCGTTCCAGCCTTTGACGGAGCGGCTTTGCCATTTGCCGAGTGGGATTTTTTCGAGGAAGGTGTTGAGTCGATCGAGGCGTTTGTAGCCGTTTTCTGCTTGCTCGTCGAGGCGATACAGGCGTGCCGGATGGTCGATACTGGCTTTGGTGAAGACTATCGTTTTGCTGTCTGCCGATTGCGTGAACGACACGACGTGGCCGCCGTGCGCGATGGCTCGCGGCGTTTCGGTCTCGAGCGGCAGCTCCCACAAATGCTGCACGCCGGAGTCTTCTGCGCAGAAAAGAATCGCGCGGTCGTCGGCGCTCCACAACGGGTTGGCGCTGCCGTAGGTGCCGACCGAGCGCGGCCAGTTGGCGGCGAGGCGCTCGGCCTTGCCGGTCTTGTGATCGATGAGCATCAGGCGCGTGTGTTTGCTCGGCGCGACGCTGGGGATGGCGCAGACGATCATCTGTTTTCCGCTGTGCGAATACACGGGCGAGGCGAGCCACATTTCGCCGAGATCGATGGTGCGCGTCTTTCGGGTTTTGAGGTTGAGCAGCGTCAACGTGGTCGGGTCGGTCAGACGCGTGACGTCCCGTGGTTGCACCCAGGCGATCTCTTTGCCGTCGGGTGAAATGGCGTAATCATTCGCGCCGGGATCGCCCTGGCTCAGTGACCACGGCTTGCCGGCGAACAGGTCTTTTGCCTTGCCATTGCCGACATTGATTTCAAAAATATGCGGGCGTTTGCCGTCGCAAATCCAGCTGTCCCAATGGCGATAGTTGTCGACTTCGACGACCTTCGCCTGAACCTTGGACTCTTTGTGTTCTTTCGCACGCTTCGCCTGCTGCGCGTCGGTCTTCAGATCGGGCCACACCCACGACACGGCGGCTACGTGCTTGCTGTCCGGAAACCAGCGAATGCCATCGACGCCGTTGGCAAGCGTGGTCACGCGGCGCGCTTCACCGCCATCGGGGGCGATGACGTAGAGCTGTGCTTCGGTGTCGGCGTTTTTGCCTTCGCCGCGTCCCGCGCTGGTGAGCTGTTTGCGAGTTTTGCCGTCGGTGGAATAGAGCCAGAGCTGCGTCGCGCTCTCGTTGGTTTCCATCGAGTAGGTCGACTGATCGACCACGACCCATTTGCCGTCTGGCGAAACGCTGGGCGTGCCGATGCGCTCGCATTGCCAGAGGTGTTCGACGGTGAGGTGTTTGTGCGCGGATTTCGCCATGACGTTTTGTCTTCGTAGAAAGAAGGTAGAACGTGAATGTAGCGGTTTCACGACCCGTTTTGCAGCTGGTTTAAAGCGGGCGCCGCGGCTGCGCGAGGTGCGCGTTCGAATGCGCCGCGATTGGCAGAACGTTATCTGCGGACGTTGACGCTGCGCACGTAAATCACCTCGCAGGCGCCAGCGCCGACGTCGTCACGCGTCATTGACGTTTTTATGAACCAGCCGTCGCTGCGCCGTGCGTCGACCAACTCACCTTCGAGTTCGACAATGTCACCTACGCGAGCCCCGTACAGCCGGTTGGCGACGGAATCATCGGCGGGAATGACGTGCAAATTTGCAGCCGAGCGATTGATGTTTTCCCACGAAACGGTCGGTGGATTGTCTGCTGACCAGCGTAGAAAACGCCCGCTTTGCGATAGCTTGATTTGGTCGAGCAAGTCGGAGTCAGACATCGAGCCCCAACCGATGCCGAGATCGAGCGGCATGAGCTCGGCCCCAGAGTCAATGCGGTAACGCTCTTTGGCAATGATGCGCGCTGTGGTTGAGAAGTGAGCGCGCGGCGTCAGCGAAAAACGCTTGACTTGAAACGGTGTGCCGTTTTCGATATCGCGCTGCACGGGCGCATCCACCGCGATCTGGCCGGGTGGACGATGGCGCGCGCGGGTGACGTAGGCGTCGTACGCGCCCCAACCGCACACAGCAAATAGCGCAACGAGTGGCCAGCGCATGGTGCGATCCGACTTATTTCGTGCCGCCTAACCGACGCTCACAATGCGGGTGCGCAGTCGGCACGGCTACAGGAGCCCGTCAAACATCTGCACGTCGACGAGGCTGCCCGGTTCGACGCTGCCCACATCTGTAGCGAGCACGACAAAGCAGTTCGCCTGGGTCATCGACGACAGAATGCCGGAACCCTGATCGCCGGTGGTTTTAACTTCGACACCATTGGCGGTGATCGTTAGCACTCCGCGCTGGAATTCGGTGCGGCCGGGAAGCTTTTTGATCCTGTTGACGAGTGTGGCTTTGACCATCGGCTGCAACGCGTAATCGGTGCGACCTTGCAGCGTGGCGAGCGCCGAGCGAACGAATTGATAGAACGTGACCATTACCGCTACCGGGTTACCCGGTAGGCCAAAGAAGTGAGCGCCGCCGACTTTGCCATACGCCATCGGGCGACCCGGCTTCATCGCGATTTTCCAGAACAGAACTTCGCCCAATTCATTGAGCATTTGTTTGATGAAATCGGCTTCGCCCACGCTGACGCCGCCGCTGGTGATAACAACATCGGCATCAGCGGATGCGCGCTTAAACGCAGCGCGAATCGCTTCTGGTGTGTCCACAAAATTTCCCAGGTCGATCGGCTCGCAACCGGCGCGCTCCAGCATGCCGTAGAGCGTGTAACGATTGCTGTCGTAGATTTCGCCGGGACCCAGTGTTGAGCCGATGCTCTTGAGTTCGTCGCCGGTGGAGAAAAATGCGACGCGCAGCTTTCGATACACCGAGACTTCACCGATACCAAGACTCGCAACCAGGCCCAATGCGGCGGGGCCAAAGAGCGCGCCTTTCTTCAGGGCGGTTGCGCCAGACTTTAGATCTTCACCGCGAAAACGGCGGTTCTGACCTGGCTTCAAATCGTTCGGGATGTGAACGCCTGCGTCGTCTTCAGTCACGCGTTCCTGCATCGCCACCGTGTCGCAGTCGGCGGGCATCACGGCCCCGGTGAAGATGCGCACGCATTCGCCTTTGCCGACAGGGCCGAGGTAGGGCTTGCCGGCAAAGCTGGTGCCGATGCGTGCCATTGGCGTAGTACCCCCGGAGCCAGCGACTGTCTCAGGGTGAACATACGACAGCGTGTCGGTGTGTCGATATGCCCAGCCGTCCATCGCCGAGTTGTCATGACCCGGTACGTCCAGTGGCGAGATGATGTCCTCGGCCAAAACGCGACCCAGCGCAGCGCGAATGTGGACGCGCTCAGTGGTCGTGATCGGCGTGAGCACTTGGCTGATGAACTCGCGTGCCTTGTCAACGGGCATCGAATTCGGGTCGTAGTCGTCTGCGCAGGAGAGTTCGCGAATGGTGGCGGTCATGGTGATGCGGCGTTGCGGATTGAAGGGAAGAGTTTAGTCGTTCAACGCGGTGCCCAAGTCAATCGGCTCGCGCAACCACTAGCAGCCCCGCTGGCAGCAGACGTACGACCAAATGTCCGGTTTCGCCGATGTATTCGCCATCCACGGCCAACGGCACCGGAGGTTGTGCATCAATCTGCATTTCCGTGAACGTGGACGTGTGAATGCGCGCATCAGGCAGATGGCGACCGATGAGCGCCTGTGGCGCGATGGGAATGCCGCTGCCGAACGTGGGCGCGTTGAGCGCGGAGGCAAACAGCGCGACTCCGGCGCGCAGCGGCTTGCCATCGGAATGCACCGTGAGATGCCATGTGCGAAACGCTGCCAGTTCGCGCAATGTGGCCAGCAGGTAGCGCGGCAAACCGCGCAACCAGCGCGGGCCGTTGAGCGCACGAAGCGCGACGGCTGAGTCAAAGCCAGACGTGCAACATGCGAGAAATGGCACGGTACGATCATCAAACGCAACTTGACCCACGTCCATGGGCGAAGCGGGCGCGGTAATAGCGTGCGCCAACGCCTGCGGCCAGGCTAGCTTGTGCAGGCCCAGCGCGCGCGCGATGTCATTGCCGCTGCCCATCGGCACGATCGCGAGCGTCCTTCCACTTCCAGTGAGTGCAGGCAGCATGCGGTTGACCGTCCCGTCACCGCCGACAAGCACAATGCGGGCGTCTGGTTTGGTGTCGCCAATGAGCTCATGCGCGGTCTGAATGGATTCGGTGACCACGAATCGCACGCCCGGATGATCGGTGCGTATGCGGGCGCGAATACCGGGCTCAAAGCGCATGGCGCGACCGCCGCCCGCATGTGGGTTGAGGAGAACGAGGATTGAACTCATGGCGCGCGAGTATAGGTGCCTACCGCTAGCATTACGCCACCCATCAACAGGAGCACGCCTCATGATTCTCGAAGTTGCAGACATCCATATCCCCGCTGGCAAGCAGGCTGAGTTTGACGAAGCTATCCAGCGTGGTGTAGCTACCGTCATCGCTAAGGCGCAGGGCTTTCGCGGTTTTAAGGTCAATAAAGGCGTGGAATCTCCAGAGCGCTACCTATTGATGATTTATTGGGAGACGCTGGAGGATCACACGGTCACGTTCCGTCAGGGGCCGTTGTTCCCTGAATGGCGCGCAATCGTCGGGCCGTATTTTGCCCAACCACCCGTGGTGGAGCATTTCACGTTGTTGGCGAAGTCGGTCTAGTCTTTGCCGTTGTTCAGGGCGTTTGATCGGCCTGACGTAGGGCTAACGAGGCGCGCAAACCGCCCAAGGTTTCATCCTTGTCAAGCGTGAACCTGGCGCCCATTAACGCGGCATAGCGCACGACAATGGCAAGGCCAAGCCCAGCGCCACCTTGCATGCGTTCGCTGCCCTGTCCACGAGCCCAGCGTTGCTGCAATTGTGTCGCCAGTTCGGGGGCGAGGCCCGGGCCGTTGTCCGCGACGGAAAGGCGAATGATGCTCGCGTCACCTGCTTCTTGGGCATGCACGCTGATAGAAATGCGTGCAGGGACATTGTTGCCGGGCCCGCCATAAGCTAATGCGTTATTCAGCAAATTGGTCAGGCAGCCCTTGAGCATGCTCTCGTCGCCCATAACGCGAAGCGGGAGATCGAGACCTGCGACGGTGAGCTCAACGTTGTTGAGGCCGCTTTGCCGCAGTCGCTGCAACATATCGGCCACACAGTCTTCTACGACTTCGTTCAGGCTCACCTGAACAAGCGCCATCTGCCCATGTGCCTCGTCGGCCAGAGCCAAAGCGAGCAGTTGATCAATCAGGTGGCTGGCGCGAATTTCGCTTTTTGCGATGGCTTGCAGTTGCTCGCGCAAGGCAACCGGATCGCTCTGTCGCAGTCCGTACTGGGCAAGCGCGCGAATACCTGCCAGGGGGTTGCGCAACTCATGGGCAACGTTCCCCGTAAATTCACGCTGTGCCTGAATGGCTTGCTGGATGCGGGATAGCAGCTCATTAGCCGCGTCGGTGAGTTGGGCGACGTCACGTGACGACGCAGCCGTTGGAATCGCTGAAAGGTCGGTGGTGTCGCGCCTCTGAAGCGCGAGACGCAGGCGATTGAGCGGCGCGAGATCGCGCCCGATCGCGACCAGCAGCCATGCGGCCAGCGCCAGAAGTAAAAACACTTGGGGCACAACGGAATACAGCAACAGGCGTTCAATCAAGTCGCTGCGCGATCCGGTTGTTTGGGCAACGATGGTCGTCCACGGTTTGCTGTCGGTGGGCGCCAGCGTGACGGTGCGTACGGGCACGCCCAAGTGCACGCTGTCAGAAAACGTAAACCGCGCATCGGTTCGCGGTGATGCCCCGGCGACTGCTCCGTCGGTGACGAGCGCGGCTGTCAGGCCGTGATGACCCGCCACCAGACTTCCATCGCCGCGTTGCACGGCGAAGAAAATTTTCTCGGACTGGTCGAACAGCAAGGACGCCAATTCACGCGACGAAAGGTCCAGCGTTGGCTCGCCGCAGTGCAAAGGCGTCGTCCAGCAGGGCTCGGTCAAATGCTTTAAGCGTGAAATAGTACGCGAGGCTGACCGTCGTTGCGGTGCCCAGACACCACATGACGAATAGCGGCGTCAACACATGGAGCAGCAGCCGCTGTCGAAGCGTTACCAGCGACGCCGAGCGATCGCTCATGCATCAACTTCTAGCAGGTAACCAAGACCACGCAGCGTTTTTATCGTGGCACCGCTGCCCTGCAATTTTCGGCGAAGACGCGAAATGAAGGCTTCAAGCGCGTTGTCTCCCAGTGCATCATTGAAGTCAGAGAGTTTGTCTGAGAGCACTCGCTTGCTGACAACGCGACCGGGTCGAGAGGCGAGCTCCCACAGCACTTCAAATTCGCGCGCCGGCAAGTCGAGCGGGGTCTCACCGACGTAGAAGCGCCGGGCTGAACGGTCCAGTGCCAGACGTCCGACTTCAACCCGATCACTGCCGCCTTGTGAGCGCCGCACCAGCGCGCGAAGCCGAGCTTCCAACTCGGCCAGCTCGAACGGTTTTCCGACGTAGTCGTCAGCACCAGCATCCAGCCCGGCGATGCGCTCGTCGGTGCGGTCGCGCGCGGTCAGCACCAGCACTGGCGTCGTATTGCCGCGCCGACGCAAGTCTTTCAGTGTGGTCAGGCCCGAACCATCTGGCAAATTGAGATCAAGCACCACAGCGTCATAAGGCTGGACCAGCAAGAATGATTCCGCCTCGGCCCGTGTCGCGGCCGCGTCAATGCGGTGACCGGCATCGGTGAGGCTACGCGAAAGCACGTTACGCAAAACCGTGTCATCTTCGACAATCAAAAAACGCATAGACAGGCGACGCTCGTAAAAAGTCAGGCAAGGGTCAGGCGCGCTGCAACATAGTTCGCAGCAAGAGGGACACATGTTAAACATTAAAACTACTATGCCTGCGATGTCAGGGCGATCATCGTGCCCGCATGCAGCCGTAGCAGCCACCGCTGCGACTCTGCTCACAGTCGTGGCGAGTGCCGTATTCGCGTCGGGTGCCATCGCGCAAACTCCGATCACGCTTCGGGACGTATTGCGTGCAGTCAACGACAGCGCCGAGGTGCGCCTTGCCCGCCAGTCTCAGGCCGGTGCCGAGGCCGACGTGTTGTCCGCTGACCATGCACCACTGCCCGTGCTTTCATCGAAGCTGTCGCAAATTGATCTGCAAAATGGACTGGGTGCGGGCGATTGGCTGGGGCGCAAGCGCATTGACAAGGCGATCGGGATTGACTGGACGTATGAGCGGGGCGACAAACGCCTGCATCGCACCAGCGCTGCGAAGAGTCTGGTGGCTGCGACAGCCGCCGAAATTCAGGAAACACAATTGCAGCAAATGCTGAGCGCACAAGCTGCCTATTTTGACTGGTTGGCCGCACGTGAGCGTGTGCAGATGGCCACCATGATGCAGGCGGCGAGTCAGGAAAGCGTCAACGCCGCACAAACGCGGCTGAAGGCTGGCGACCTGTCGCAGCAGGATGCTTCACGCATTGAGATCGATGCGGCGCGTGTCGGCGTGGACAAAGGTACCGCGCAACTTGACCTGGCCCGTTCGGTCGTCACACTCGCACAGGTCACGGGTCGTAGCGACGTAGCTGCGGCTTCTGCCGGGCCTGTTGAATGGCCTGCCGTGGCGGATTACACGCTGCCTTTGGCGATGAGTGATGAAGCTTCGACCTCGCTCATCGCGATGCGTGGCGACGTCAAAGCTTCGCGCGAGCGTGTTTCTGCCGCCTCGTCCGCGCTTGAAGGTGCCTACGCGTTGCAAAAGGTCGATCCCACCTGGGGGATTTCGTTTGATCATTATCCCGGCACGTCGACCCGCCTGATCGAGCTGCGCGTGCAGATTCCGTTGACCTGGGGTTACCGCTATCAGGGCGAAGCTGCGCGTGCGCAGTCGGATTTGAAGCAGGCTGAGCTGACGGTCGAGCGCGTATTGCGCGATGCCCGCACAGAGCTCGCACGCCTGCACGCGGAAGCGCTGGCGATGGCGCAGCGAACCGCCAGTTTTGATAAGGACATCGTGCCGCGTGCTTCGCAGGTCGCCAGTCAGGCGGAGTTTGCCTACAAGCGCGGCGCACTGTCGTTGACTGATTTGCTTGATGCGCGACGTACGTTGCGCACCACGCAACTGGACGCCCTGGCTGCGCGCGCCGATTTAGCCAAGGCGCGGACGGCGCTGATGCTGCGCACGGATCCGCAGCGCGTGCTGTACTAGTTCCTCCCCCCATTTTCGATTGATCGTCCCATGACCTATCTGACCTCGCTCCACCTCCTGCGTTTGGTAAGGACTGCTTTGCTGCCACTCGCGGCGTTGATTCTTTCAGCCTGTTCCGACCCGGCACCGGCGCCGCCGGAAGCGACCAGCGCCGTGCTGCAGGGCAACCAGTTGCGCTATGCCGCTGGCAATCCACAACTTGCGCTGCTGACAGTGGTTGACGTCAAACCGTCTACCGCAGTGGCCATCGATTTGCCGGCGCGATTGACGTGGAACGAGTCGCGCACGCAGCGTATCTTCCCGGCCTTTGCCGGGCGCGTTACCGCCATTCGCGCCGATGTTGGGCAAACCGTTAAGGCGGGCGCAGTGCTGGCGCAAATGGCGTCACCCGATTTCGGCCAGGCTCAGGCGGATGCTGCACGGGCTTCAGTGGATGCGCAGCTAACGCAAAAAAGCCTGGCAAGACAAAAGGAGCTGCTGACCGCAGGCGTGATCGCGCGAAAGGATTTTGAACAAGCCGAAGCGGATGCGGCACGTGCGCAGACCGAGGTGGCGCGGGCGCAAGCACGAACCAGGCTGTATGGCGGGGCTACCGGTGTCAATCAGCAGCTCGGGCTCGTTAGTTCCATTAACGGTATCGTCGTTGAACGCAATTTGAATCCCGGTCAGGAGTTGCGTCCGGATCAATCGGGCGTTGGCGTGCCCGCACCGTTCGTGGTGTCGGACCCAACCTCTCTGTGGGTGCAGATCGACGCGCGGGAACGCGATGTCGGCAGTCTCAAGGTGGGCTCTCACTTTGATTTGATCGTTCCGTCGCTACCTAACGAGAAATTTACCGGAAAAGTGTTGACCAGCAGCGATGCGATTGACCCGACAACGCGGACGATCAAAGTACGTGGAGAAGTTGCCAACCCTGATCGACGACTGAAGGCGGAAATGCTTGCTAGCGCCCGGCTGGAGCGCCATCTCGGCGGTGGGCTGGTAATCCCGGCTTCGGCCGTTGTGCTACGTGGAACACAGCATACGGTTTACGTGCAATCGGGCCCCGGCATTTTTGAACCGCGCGAGGTACGGCTTTCGTATCAGGACAGTAAGCAGGCAGTAGTGTCGCGCGGGTTAGAGGCGGGCGACAAAGTGGTTAGCGAAAACGTGCTGCTGTTGGCTCGGCAGTTTGCGCTGTCACAGGAAACCAGCGAGAGCAAGGAGGTGCCGTTTGCGCAAGCTAAGGCGTCACCTGCCAAGGCGAGTGAAAAAGCTGGCGACACCGCGAAGAAACCATGAAAAAGCTGATTTCGTATGCGTTGACGCAGCCGCTATTTATCGTGCTCGGCACGGTGCTATTCGTATTGTCGGGTGTCACTGCGTTCAAGAACCTTTCGGTTGAAGCATTTCCGGACGTCACGGACACCCAGGTCACGATCATTGCGTTGTACCCTGGTCGTGCAGCGGAGGAAGTTGAGAAGCAGGTGACGCTGCCGATTGAGGTTGCGGTATCGGGCTTGCCGAATGCGCTGCGCGTGTTCTCGCATACGCAGTTCGGCCTCTCGTACACGGTCATCACCTACGACGATAAAGCGGAAGTGCAATCGGCGCGGCAGCAGGTGAACGAGCGGTTGCGCGGGGTTGATCTGCCGGCCGGGGTTGACGCCAATATCGCACCGAACTCAACGCCGGTGGGTGAGGTGATGCGCTATCGCCTGCGCGGTGATGGCTATTCGACGACAGAAATCAGGTCGGTTGAAGATTGGGTGGTTGAGCGTAGTTTGCGGCAGGTGCCGGGCATCGCCGACGTCGTGGCCATGGGCGGCGCGATCAAGCAGTACGAGGTGCAGCCTGATCTGGACAAACTTCGCGCCTACAAGCTGACCTTTCAGAACCTGCTCGATGCACTCGGTCGTGGCAACGCGAACGCGGGTGGCAGCTACATTGGACAGGGCGCGCAGCAGTATGCGATTCGCGGTATCGGGCTGCTACGCTCGGTTGATGACATTGGACAAATTGTCCTGTCATCGCGGGGCGGCACGCCGATTTTGATTCGCGATGTGGCTCAGGTGAAGATTGGTGCCGTTCCGCGATTGGGCGTAGTCGGTCAGGATGACGATGATGATGTTGTGACGGGCATCGTGGTCATGCGCAAGGGCGAGAACCCGAGCGAGGTACTCAAGGGCGTGAAGGCCACCATCGAGAAGCTTAATGCCAAAGGGCTGCCGCCAGGCATGAAGATCGTGCCGTACTACGACCGTACCTGGCTTATGGGAAAAACGCTGTCGACGGTGTTTCGTAACCTCGTTGAGGGAGCGTTGCTGGTCTCCATCGTGCTCTACATTTTTCTGTCAAATTTTCGCGCCAGTCTGGCCGTTGTCGTCGTCATTCCGCTCGCGCTATTGGCCACCTTTTTAGGCCTCAAGATCATGGGGGTTCCGGCAAATTTGTTGTCGCTGGGCGCGATGGATTTTGGAATCATCGTCGATGGCGCTGTGATCGTGATTGAAAATATTTTGCAGCGACTATCGCAGCAGCCGGAAGGCATGACCACGGATCAGCGACGCACGGTGATTACCGATGCCGCCAACGAAGTGGGGCGACCCACACTGTTCTCGATGCTCATCATCATCGCCGCGCACATTCCGATTTTTGCGCTGCAACGGCATGAAGGGCGCATCTTCCAGCCAATGGCGCTATCGGTGACGACCGCGTTGATCGGGTCGCTGATTTTTTCGCTAACGCTGGTGCCGTTGCTGGCGTTCTGGATGCTGCGAAAAAAAGTGCCGCATCACGATAATTTTGTGGTTTCTACGTGCAAGAAAATTTACACGCCTGTACTTGAATGGGCGATTACCAATCGGCGTAAAGTGATGATTCTGGGGCTGGTGACATTCGCGCTCTCGGTGGTCACCGCGAGTCGACTCGGCTCAGAGTTTTTGCCGGAA
>CAJDUD010000041.1_pt1 | contig 16377 bp, 11 predicted proteins | sample 7390161 | NCBI WGS metagenome assembly CAJDUD01 (sample SAMEA7055664, study PRJEB34461) | soil metagenome | biome: terrestrial ecosystem; feature: Peninsula; material: soil | place: Antarctica | collected 2016
TTCAAATGCATTCATTGTCTGGCCTCCTTAAGCGTGTACCGACTGGGATTGGGTTTGCATGGCGCGCCACACGCGCTCAGGCGTCGCGGGCATATCGATGTGTTTGACGCCGATGGCGTCGGTCACTGCGTTGATAAACGCAGGTGGCGAACCAATTGCGCCTGCTTCGCCGCAGCCCTTCACGCCCAACGGATTGTGCGTGCAGGCAGTGACGTTGTTGCCCACTTTGAAGTTCGGGAAATCGTCGGCGCGCGGCATGGCGTAATCCATGTAACTGGCGGTCAAAAGCTGCCCGCTTTCCGGGTCGTAAATGCAATCCTCTAAGAGCGCTTGCCCAAGCCCTTGAGCAACGCCGCCATGCACTTGCCCTTCAACAATCATCGGATTGATGATGTTGCCGAAATCGTCCACGGCTGTGAACGCACAAATTTCAACCTTACCGGTTTGCGGATCGACTTCCACTTCGCAGATATGCGTGCCTGCGGGATAGGTGAAGTTCGTTGGATCATAGAACGCGTTTTCGTTGAGGCCCGGCTCGAGCTTGTCGAGTGGGTAGTTGTGCGGCACGTAGGCCGTAAGCGAAACGCTGGCGAAGGGCACTTTTTTATCGGTGCCTTTGACAACGAATTCACCATTGACAAATTCGATATCGGTGTCGCTGGCTTCAAGCAAATGCGCGGCGATCTTCTTGCCCTTGGCAATCACTTTGTCGACCGCTTTCACAATCGCCGAGCCACCCACCGCGAGCGATCGTGAGCCGTAGGTGCCCATACCGAACAACACCTTGCCGGTGTCGCCATGCGAGATCGAAACGTCTTCAATCGGTATGCCCAACTTGTCGGCTACGACCTGCGCGAACGTCGTCTCGTGACCCTGACCGTGCGAATGGGAACCGGTGAACACTTCGACCTTGCCGGTCGGATGCACACGTACTTCACCCGACTCAAACAATCCGGCGCGAGCACCGAGCGCGCCCGCCACATTTGACGGCGCAAGACCGCACGCTTCGATGTAGCTCGAATAGCCCAAGCCACGTTTCATTCCACGCGCTTCGGATGCCGCTTTGCGCGCTGCAAAACCCGCAACGTCCGCCATCTTGATCGCACCATCAAGCGTCGCGTCGTAGTCGCCCACGTCATACGTCAAACCGACTGGCGTGGCGTACGGGAAGGTGCGAATAAAGTTGCGGCGACGAATTTCCGCCGGATCGAGTTTCATGTCGCGGGCGGCGACCTCAACCATCCGCTCAACAACGTACGTCGCTTCAGGACGACCCGCGCCGCGATAGGCGTCGACCGGCGAGGTGTTCGTAAACACTGCCGTCACTTCAACATAGATCGACGGCGTCGTGTATTGACCGGCCAGCAACGTTCCGTAAAGAATCGTCGGCACGGCGGTTGAAAACGTTGAAAGATACGCACCCATCGCCGCCGTGGTGTCTACGCGGAAGGCGAGGAACTTGCCGTCCTTGTCCATCGCGAGTTGCGCTTTGGTCACGTGATCACGACCGTGCGCATCAGACAAAAACGCCTCGGTTCGATCGGCCGTCCATTTGATCGGACGATTGACGCGTTTACTCGCCCACACAAGTACCGTTTCTTCGGCGTACACGAATATCTTCGAACCAAAACCACCGCCGACGTCTGGAGCAACCACACGCAATTTATGCTCAGGTATGCCCAGCACAAACGCGCACATCAGCAGTCGCTCAACGTGCGGGTTCTGGTTCGCCACATACAGCGTGTAACTCTCGCTGGAGCGGTCGTATACGGCGTTCGCCGCGCGCGGCTCCATCGCATTTGGCGCGAGGCGTTGATTGATAAGCTCCAGCGTGCTGATGTGATGCGCCTTTTCGAACGCAGCTTTCACGCCCGCTTCGTCACCATGTCCCCATGTGTAGCAAACGTTGTTCGGTGCCTGATCATGCACCGCCGTCTTGCTGGCGGCGGCAGTGCCCGTGCTCACGACTGCGGGCAGGATGCCGTAATCAACTTCCATCGCGTCTGCCGCAGCGCGCGCCTGCTCCGGCGTCTCAGCGATAACGACGGCTACGTGATCGCCGACGTAGCGGGCTTTTCCGATACACAAAATCGGATGTGGCGGCTCAATGGCTGGCGTGCCGTCTTTGCTGGTGATCCCCCAGCCACACGGCAGGCCACCAATTTTCGATTCTTCAATGTCCTTGCCGGTAAAGATTGCAACTACACCGGGCATTGCCGCTGCCGCCGTTGAATCGATGCCGTTGATCGTGGCATGCGCATGCGGCGAGCGCACGAAGGCCGCGTAGGTTTGGCGCGGCAGGATGATGTCGTCGGTGTATTGGCCGTTGCCGGTCAGAAATCGGTAGTCTTCTTTGCGCGTGACGCGTGCGCCTATTCCGTCAGCTTTCATCATCTTCTCCTTAGCTCATTGCAGCCAGGCCAGCTTTCACTGACGTGACAATGTTCTGATAACCCGTGCAGCGGCAAATGTTGCCGTCGAGACAAGCACGAATTTCTTCGTCGCTTGGGTTCGTCACCTTGCCTTTGAGTTCGCAGGCGCTCATGACCATGCCGGGCGTACAGAAGCCGCATTGCAGCCCGTGGTGTTCCTTAAACGCAGCCTGCATCGGATGCATGTCGCCATTGGCGGCAGCGAGTCCTTCAATGGTCATCACATCTGCGCCCTGCGCCTGCGCGACCAGCATGTTGCAGGACTTCACAGCGCGACCGTTGACGTGCACCGTGCAAGCGCCGCACTGCGACGTGTTGCACCCCACATGGGTGCCAGTCAGGCGCAAATGTTCGCGGATAAATTCGACCAGCGTGGTCGAGGCTGCGACGGCAGCCGTGACTGACTTGCCGTTCACCTTCATGGTGATGTTCATTGACATGATGCACTCCTCCTTATGAAATACAGTTGTTAAAACCACTAACGAAGAATAACCGCAAAGTTCGTACCACCAAAGTTCTCTTGCGTAGCTCAATGGCAGCAGCAATACAGCACCCGGGTTTTCCGCGCGGCGCTTCACCCGAATCGAACATTTGCTGCAGCTGAGGTGTCGCAAATGCACGCACTACGATCAACAAGTGTTGCAAATTGGAGCAGCCAATTTCGGATAAACTTCGATCAGACTGCAGTGCCTCGGAGGAGAATGTTCGCCCGTTGCCGGTCTGTTCTTAAGTCGGACATCGCGAAGCAGGAGGAATTATGTTCGCGCCAGACTCGCCCCAGGGGAAACATCCCAATTCATCTGCGGTCGGCACATTTGCTGCTGATACGCACACCATGTTGATCGAAACTTCATGGAGTCGCAGCAAGCGATCCGGCCTGCAGCCGCGCATGATGCAGGACTTTCAAACGCTGCCAACCACTGACCTGCGACTGCTGCGCGAACAGCATCGCTCGCTGATGCAGCACGCAACTCCGGTCATGACAACGCTGCATCAGCAGATCATCGATGCCGAAAGCGTGGTCGTGCTGACCGATGCTCAGGGCGTTGTATTGCACACCATTGGCGAACCTGCGTTTGCGGACAAGGCGGTGAAGGTAGCCATGCGTCCGGGTGTCAGTTGGGGCGAAGAACTGAAGGGCACCAACGCCATCGGGACCGCCATTTACGAGCGCCAGCCAGTGGTCATTCACGCCAATCAACACTTTCTTGAGGCCAATCACGGTCTCACGTGCTCGGCCTCGCCGATCTTCGCGCCTGCGGGTGATTTGATTGGCGTGCTCGACGTTACCGGTGACTATCGCGGTTTTCACAAACACACGATCAGCCTGGTACGCATGAGCGCGCAGCTGATCGAGAACACATACTTCCGTCGCACTTATTCAGGCCAGCTAATCGTCGCGTTCCACGCGAGGCCTGAATTCATCGGCACGTTGATGGAGGGCCTGATTGCTTTTGCGCCGGATGGGCACGTCCTTGCCGCCAATCGAAGCGCCTGCCTGCAGCTTGAGTTGTCACTAGCCTCCGTGCGCACCCACACGGCGGTATCGCTGTTGCGCAGAAGTGCCAGTGAGCTGCACGAATTGGCATTTCATGCGGCAATCGAACCGCTGCAATGCGTGCTACCCAGCGGCGTTCGGATTCATGCGGTGCCAAGCGCTTCGAGCGCCCGATACTTTGCTTCGGGGGCGGTGGAGAGCGATGACGGTCTCGTCACCCGCAGGACGCCACCTCAACCGGCGACAGACCCCGCTCAATCCCCTGAACCCACACCGCGCCGCACCGCGAAATCGCAAGCATCGAGCGCCGTATTGCCACAGGCCAATCTCGACGATCTCGACTCAGGTGATGCTCAGATTGCCAATGTCATTGCCCGGTTGCGCAGGGTCGCGCACACCGATGTCAGCATACTGATCGAGGCAGAAACTGGCGCCGGCAAAGAGTGGTTTTCGATGGCGATTCATCGTGCTTCGGAACGTCGGAACGGCCCTTTTGTGGCGGTCAACTGTGCGGCGATTCCGGAAGGCCTGATCGAATCGGAACTGTTTGGCTATGACGAAGGCGCGTTCACGGGAGCCCGCCGTAAAGGCCACATCGGTAAGCTGCGCGAGGCGAGCGGAGGCACCCTGTTTCTCGATGAAATCGGCGACATGCCACTGGCGATGCAGGCGCGCTTACTGCGCGTTTTGCAGGAGCGCGTGGTCACGCCGCTGGGCAGCAACAAATCAATAGCAGTCGACGTACGACTGGTCTGCGCGACGCACAAACGTCTACGCGAGCTACTCAAGGCGCACACTTTCCGCGACGATTTGTATTACCGCCTGAACGGACTGACGGTGCGCTTGCCGCCACTGCGCGAGCGTAGCGACGTGCGCGAGATCGTGACCCGACTGCTGCTGTCGATGAATAGCCATGGGGGTCCGCGCTGGCAACTCGCGCCCGACGTCTGGGCGCTTATGCTGCGTCACCCGTGGCCCGGTAACCTGCGCCAATTGTCCAACGTGCTCACCACCTCGATGGCGATAGCAGCGCCGGGCGCAGTGATCGAGAGTAAACATCTGCCCGACGATTTTCTCGATGACATTATCGAGCGTGACAGCATTCTGTCGCCAGGTATTGCCGTGACATTGGCGACACCTGTTGCCCCCAGCGTACCCGTATCGCTCGACGATATGACGGTCAGCGCCATGCAACTCGCGCTTGAACGTCATCGTGGCAACGTCTCTGCCGCCGCGCGTGACTTGGGCGTCAGTCGCAATACCCTGTACCGCAAACTTCCGAAGTCGCAACCGGGCGCATCGGATACGTAGACTTACAACGCCCACTGGAACACTGATCGTGATAAGGGCACGTTGCATCTGCCGCGCGAGTGTCGTCTACAACATTTACGGCTGAGTGCGGCTGCGAGAGTAGGCCTGGTCTGACGTGCAAACCCGCCCTTCTCCGATCGTTACGCGTAGGAAGCAAGCTTACTCTGGAAGAGTGAGTTTTCTGAAGGGTGACGGAGGTAAAGATGTCAAAGTTAATAGTTGCGCGTTTTCATGAACAGCAGGAAACGGCGGCGGCAGTTTCAGCGTTGATGGCAGCAGGTTTTGTTGCGTCGGAAATCAGTTCGTTCTATGTGACCAGTCCGGGGCAGCACGACATATTTCCGTTAGGTGGTGACAGCGAGTCATCGTCCGGTGCGAAAGATGCGGGCGAAGGAGCCGCCGCGGGTGCAGGCGCAGGAGGTGTGGTCGGCGGCGCTGTAGGTGCGTTGGCCATTCCGATAGGAGGCCCGGCAGCGGTAGTCGGCGGCGCGCTGATCGGCGGCTACATCGGATCCCTGGTGGGCAGTTTCTCTGAAATGAAAGAGAAAGGCGAAAGCGAAGCCGATGGCGAGAAGCAGCAGCCAATTCGAAAGGCGGGCATGTTGGTCGCGGTTTCGGCATCCGATTCGTCAAGGCAAGCCTCAGCGATCAACGTTCTCCGTCAATCGGGTGGACACGACCTGGAGTTGGCGAACGGTCACATTGAAGGTGGCGACTGGGCAGACTTCGATCCGCGAGTACCACCGACGTTTTTGCGTGGACGCTGATTGTCGCGAGCGACCGGTACTGCGCAACGCCTTAGACTGGCTCCAACGGAACCTGGCAAGATTGTGGGACTCCAACCATTTTGAACAGGAGTCAGCCATGAAGAAGAATTTCGCCGTTGTGGCCTTGTCAGTATCGCTCCTTGCGCAATCGGCGTGGGCTGGCCCTAACTTGACGGTAGTGTTTGTAAACCCCGAGAAGTATTCGGATGCCAGTTATTCGAGCTCGTTTGCCAACGCGCAGGATCAAGCCGACGTTCAACGAGATATCGAACAACATCTCCAGAGCCTGGCGGAGCGCACACTCCCATCTGGCGACTCATTAAAAATCGAGGTACTGGACATCGACCTGGCCGGCCGCGTTGAACCATTCCGTTCCCGCGTTGGTGCCGATGTTCGCGTCGTCCGCGATATCAGTTGGCCGCGCATGGAGTTGCGCTATACGTTAACGCACGGAGGCCAGGCAACAGCGAGTCGGGAAGAGCGCCTCAGCGATCTAAATTACCTTTCTTCGTTTAACCGCTATTCGAGCGGCGATCGGTTGCGCTATGAAAAAGCGATGCTTGACCATTGGTTCGCCGAGCGATTTGCAAAACGATAGGTGCCGGCGACATGACGATACAACGGGTCGAGGGCGGCAATAAGGTAGCGCCGACATCGATTCCGATCGCGGATTTCGCGCCGTGGACCGTGCCGCGACCCAACATCCCGCCAGACCCTCCTGGCGGCCCTTGATTCGCGACGCCGTCGGAACGCCGCAGACCGATCGCGGCGGAGCTCGCGACAACCCACTGCCATTAAATTCAACCAGGGAGAAAAGCTATGAAGATTCAGGTCAATACCGATGCTCACATTGAGGGCCACGAGGCGCTCGCGACCCATGTCAGTACAACTGTGGAGCACGCCCTGCGACACTTCCATGATCGCGTGACGCGGGTGGAAGTCCACCTGAGCGATGAGAACGGTGGCAAGAGTGGAGCGCACGACAAGCGCTGCGTGATGGAGGCGCGGCTCGAAGGTCGTCAGCCGATCGCTGCCACCGACGAAGCTGCGTCGCTGCATCAGGCAATACGCGGCGCTGCCGACAAACTCGCTCGGCTGATCGATAGTCAGCTCGGGCGCGTGGCGAGCAGCGTCCGCACGCCCGATATGCCAATGGAAGAATAAGCGAGCGGAACATCGGCCTGCGCGGCAGTGCAGGCAGTGCGGCATATGCCGAATGCGTTAGCTCAGACACGATTGGTTCGACCCAAATACGTAGCGCTGCCAGTCTTTCCGCTTCACCTGAAGTGCTTCGCTTCGTTTGTGATTCCGCCCGATATCGCAAGTCGACTTGCCGGATAAATACCGATGTGGGCTCTGACCGCCGGTGCGTTCACGCGTAAGCTGTTAACTCCATATTGTCTGCACGGTGCCTAACTTTCATGTGCAGCGCCTTTCCGTTGCAACGATAATGGTGATGCAACGGATTGATACCTTCGACTGCATCTCATCTCGGCACCCTCTTATGCGACTTAAGCCTGTGGCTTTGCCTGCCAAACTGAGTCCACCGCGATTGCATAACGCAGTGCCTCGCGAACGCCTGTTCGCTGAGCTTGACGCACTGCGCGAGCGGCATGCAGCAGTTTGGATTGGCGGTATTCCGGGTGCCGGTAAGACCACGTTAATCGCTTCATACTGCACGAGCCGCATGCTGCGATGCGTATGGTATCGATTGGATGCCAACGACAACGATCTGGCAGGTTTTTTCCAGTTGTATGGGCAGGCGATAGACGCTCAGGCGCTGACCTCAAAAACGACGCAGCGGCCCGTGTTTGACGCCGAGCATCTTCGCCAACCGCGCGCCTTTGCGCGAGCGTGGTTTCGCAGCGCGTTCGCCGTGTTGCCGCGACCGGTTGCGCTGGTGCTTGACAATCTTGAGCACGCAGCGTTGCCGAGCCTGCCCGAGCTGCTCGCCTGCGCTATTGACGAGCTGCCCGAGGGAATCACGTTGCTGATGACCAGCCGTCATGCCCCGCCAGCCGAACTGGCAGGTGCGCGCCTCACGGGTGCGCTGGCCGCGATGACCGAAGCTGATTTGCAGTTCAACACGAACGAGACCGCTGCCTACGCACACGCGTTTGATCTCGACCCTACGCTTGTTGCGAAAGCGTCGCTGCGCACCAACGGATGGGCAGCGGGCTTGCGGCTTATCAGTCCAACCCGTAGCGTTGACGGCGTCGATACGGTCAATGACGTCGCCACGCTGAGCGTAAAGCCGCGCGATGGCCAGCTGTTGGTTGATTACTTTTCCGAGCTACTGCAAGCGAACGTGGACGAAGCGGGGCAATACGCTCTGCTCGTTGCCGCGCTGCTGCCGTCTATTCCATTGCCGCTCTTGGCCACCCTCAGCGGCGTGGCCGACGCCGAGGAGCGGCTCAACCGCCTTTGCGCGAGCAATCTGTTCGTCGAGCGAGTAGCGCACCGCGCCAACACCTATCGCCTGCATCCGCTACTTCGCGAATATCTACTCGAACGCGGTCGCACCTTATTCGAGGACGGCGCACGTCAACAAATGTTGCGCGCTGCCGCGCTTGGCTTCAACGGGCTCGGCGATACCGATGCTGCAATCGGTCTCTATATCGAAGGCGGCGATTGGGAGCGCGTCGCCGAACTGCTGCTTACTGTTTTTGAAGCCAAGCTCGCAGTAGGTCAACTCGATCAACTCGCCGCTTGGATGGTGCAACTACCCGCGATATTGCTTGATGGTGATGCAGCGCTTTGCTACTGCATTGCCCGCCTATGTTTCCTGCGCGAGGAGAGCGCTGCGTTGACGCATTACGAGCGGTCGTGCCGGGCGTTTGCATTGCGGGGCGACATTTTGGGTCAGCAACTGTGTGCCGCCGGCGTGCTGGAGTGGAGCTATAACGCCGACAATTTCATTGACCACCAACGCTGGACGGCATTGTTGCGTAGCGTTGATTGCAACACGGCAGACACGACGACAGCGAATGAGCTGCACCAGCTTCGTCTACTCAACGGAAAACTGCTTGCCTGCTTTTTTGATGGCGATTTCGAAACGACTGCGGCACAGTGGGTGGATCAAGTGCTGGGGCTGTTATCGCCAGATGGCTCAGAGAACGAAAAGCTTTGTGTTGCGATTACGCTATTGGGTTGCCTTGAACGGCACAAACGGTGGGACGACGCGCAATTGCTAGCGGCCAGGATGGAGGCCATGATTGCGTCGCCGCGGGTCAGCATGCGGCTGAAAATCATTACCCGCCAGCAAATAGCAATCGACCTGCACCGACAAACCGGCGATTATTCGAGCTTGCGCGATCAGGCGACTCACGCACGCACGATGGCGCGCGAATATGGCTTTCCCACACTGCAGTTTGAAGCCATTGCGGCTCTGATCTATGCGGCGCAGTACACCGGCGACGACGCAGAAACGCGCCGACTGCTGTCCGAGCTGTTGAGCATGGTTGACCCCGCCAATATCTACCACCAGCGCTTTGGTCACCAGATGAGAGCCTGGCTCGAGTTGCAGTCTGGTCATCTGAACGCTGCACAGGAACAGGCAGCCGCATTGCGCGCCGCCGTCAATCGTAGCGACATGCCGGCACGATTTCGCGCCACCTGGGTGCAATCGGCCATCTTCGTGAAATTCGCATCGGGCGAATGTGACGCTGCGCGGGCTGAGCTGACGCAAATGATCGACGACGCCGAGCCCGGATCAAAGCTTACGCTTCAGGCCAATTTGTTCGCACTTGAGGCGGCGACGCACCTTGCCGCAGGGCACACGCTTGACGCTTTAGACGCGCTGCGAGAGTGCTTCGCAACAGCCGCAAGCGTCCGCTACTTCGGGCTGCTGCCTCCCCTGCGCTCGGAGTTGTCGGCACTCTGCGCAATGGCGCTGGTTCACGGCGTTGCGCCCACCTTCGCACGTGAATTAATTCAGCGCCGCAAATTGCGCCCACCCAGCGTCGATGCCGAGCACTGGCCCTGGCCTCTGAAAATACTCACTTTGGGTCAATTCGCCATCACCGCGGACAACACGCCAATTACATTTGCCGGGAAAGTGCCAAAAAAGCCCCTGGCACTGCTCAAGGCATTGATCGCCCACGGCGCAACCGATGTCGCTGAAGATGTACTCACCGACGCGTTGTGGCCCGATGACGATGCCGACGCCGCACACGATGCATTCAATGTAGCGCTACATCGATTGCGCAAGCTCATCCCTAATGGCGGCACCGTCCTGCGCCTGCAAGACGGCAAGTTGAGCCTGGATGGGGATGCCTGCTGGATCGACAGTCGCGCGTTTGAACACGTCGTTGCCGCAGCAGACGATGCGGCGAGTGCCGGGGACGATGTTATGACCACTTGGCACCGGGCGATGTCGCTGTATCGCGGTCGGTTCTTAAACGATGATCGCGACGAACCGTGGGCGCTATCGGCACGCGAGCGAATGCGCAGCAAGTTCAATCGCGTCATTACCCGTTACGCTAACGCCTTGACTGAGGCCGGGCGCGAGCGAGAAGCGCTTTTGTGCTACCAGCGAGGCATCGAAACCGATGACCTTGCAGAAGAGTTCTACCAGGGTGTGATGCGCTGCGCACTGGCGCAAAAAAGCTATGCGATTGGCCTCGCTGCGTACCAGCGACTTGAGCGAATATTGTCGCTGCGCCTCGGCGTGAAACCATCGGCTGCAAGCCAATTGCTGAAGCAGCAATTGCTCGAATAGTAGGATTCTGTCGACAGGGGAGCCTGTCGGGCTTCTGTCCGTCGCCTGCAACTATTTGCTGATCGGTTAGCAATCGGTAAGTGCACGCGCCGTATCGTACGCCCATGGACACCACACATTTACTGACTTCGTCACCACCGCCCGAAAGTTACGTGGTGCGTATTTACCGTCGTGATTCGCGTCTGCCGGGCTGCATCATTGGTACCGTCGAACGCGTTGCCGACGGCAGTGAAGTGAAATTCAAGGGGCTACGTGAACTAGCGCAGATATTGACGTTGCAGGGGCCGACTCATGCTCGATAGCGCCCGTCAGGTTAGCGCGATTTCTGGTGGCTCTCTTCCTATGCCGGGCATCGGCGGTTGATTGTGAGCCACGCGCAACCGTATCCACCGATTGTGGACTTCCTGCATCGCTGGATTCCGGCGATATTCCCCGCGCTCCGCGTGAGTCACGCGAACCGAAGTGGTGTCGGTGCATATGTTCGTCATCTGATTGCAACTCGTACATTCTCAACACGATCAGCCGATCGTGCGGCCGACATTTATGTCGACGCCAGCGACTTGACGCAGCGACAAATTGGGGACGGTTTATTCGCGCTATTTATCGAGTGGCACGTACATCTTGGCGTCGATCACGTCATCTGGAATGGCCGGATATGGACGAGAAAACACGGAGAGCTGCGTGAGTATTGCAGCCCTCTTCCCTGCACGAATTTCATGCACGTCGCGTTCACGCGAGCCGCAAGCCAGCAGCAGCCAACGATACTCGTGCCGCTCCTGGATAGCCTCTATCTTGATGTGTACGGAACGCTAACAGGGAAGAACTGCACAACCTGAACGATCCAATATCCGGCAAGCTGCTTGGCTCTGTTGCTTGCCGTCGCGTTCGTTCACGCTGCTTTGTGCACCGCGTCTTTGATCTCGACAATATAGGAATGTACGTCTGCCTTCCCGTCGTTTTCGACAGTATGCGTTTCAGCGGGCGACCAAAACATATCGCCCGCCTTGTTTTGCGCCGTTAGTTGCTTCCCATCTTCAAGCGTGACTCGCGCCTTTGCGTCGGTGAGCACAATGGTCAAGTGCGGCGGATGACTGTGCCTGCCGACGCCACAGATGCCGCTGCCCGGACGTGAACGAAATTCCAGAACACGCACCTTGTCGTTCTCGAATGCAACGCGATAGCTCTGCGGGTCAATTTTGGTGGCATCTTGCGCCCGAAGGCTTGATTCAGACACGCCAAGCAGCGCGAGAAATGCAAGTATTTGTCGGCGATTGACGGGGGCTGATGACATGGTACTTCTCCTTTTGAACGTGACATGAATTTGAAACCGGGCGCTAAAGCTTCGATGAAGCAAGCGCAGTTGAGCGATCTACATATGGCGAAATCGACAGGCGTAGGGCTGACTTACGGGCAGTGCCTCGGGCCGGGATTTCAGTTTGACTGACAGGCGCCCGCGCAGATCGCGTTTGACGTCGGAAATGGCATTAACGTTGACTATCGTCGAGCGATGGATTTGCCAGAACACATGAGGGTCAAGCGCTTCGAGGAGTTCGCGGATCGTCATGTTGATCAGCGATTCGGCCTGGTCTGTCATCAACACCGTGTACTTATTGTCAGCCTGAAAGTAGCAAATCTCATCAACGGTTACCAGCCGCACGCTCGTGCCCACCGATACGTTGATCCAGCGCAGATAATCACGCGCCGCGTGGGCGCGCAGCGCAATCTGTTCAAGCAGGCTTTCAATGTTGACCGGTGGCTGCACCAGGCGTTGCTGCAAGCGCGACACCGTCGTCGACAATCGCGTTGCCGAGAGCGGCTTCAGGACGTAGTCGACGGCACCATTCTCAAACGCGCTCACGGCGTAATGCTCGTAGGCCGTTATGAACGCCACGTGACAAGGATGCGGCATATGGCGCGCCACCTCAATTCCGGACAGGCCGGGCATTTCAACGTCCAGAAACGCAACATCGGGGCGCTTCGTTGCAATCGCCTCAAGCGCGCTATTGCCGTCCGCGACCGCCGCGCAAATTTCTAGTTGTGGCCACACCTGCGCCAGCAGCTCGACTAATTCGTCGCGCAACAGCGGTTCGTCTTCAGCGATTAGCGCTCGGGGCATACGGAATCTCGATGTTGATGTGAAAACGCTGATTTGCGGAGTAGTCGAGCAACGCTGCGTCAGAACCGTAGATACCTGCCAGGCTCTGCTTTGCTGCGCTGACGGCGGTGGCCATCGTGGCCAAGGCGCAGTCCTTCTGGTTAATCAGCGGCATCACCAGCGTGACCTGAAAACGACTTTCCACGACCCGCCCGCTGAGGTGCATCGATTGATCCGGTGCAATTAGCGAGGCCATGGCTCTCACCAGTGGCAGACACATGTCCGGTGGAAACGCTGCGGATTCACTCTCCGGGTCAGCGAACGAAATACGCAATTCAAATTGTCTGCGCTCAATAAGCGCAGCGAGGCGAAGAAACGACTGTGTCAGTCCTATTTCGTCGGCGAACGTGCGGTCGTCGGCATGCGGACGGGGCAAAGCAGCCCGAAGAAACGCAATGACGTCGTCAAGTGCCGCCTGCGCCTTGATCGCGTCGCGCTGGTATTCCGCCTGAACGTACGACAGCGCTGAGAATAGAAAATCTGGATCAACATGCGACTGAATCGTCTTCAGTCGATCCTGAGCGACGGCCTGAGTCACCCGCAGACCGGCAAGTTGCACATCGCTGAGCGCCGCGGCGCTACGCTCAGTATCTTGCGCTCTCAGGTAAAACCACGCGAGCAGGCCAAGATAGATAGCACCCATGCTCGCCGTTCCAAGGAAGAAGCTGGCGTAATCTGCCGATATTTCAGTGGTCATCGTCACATACCCTACGGCACGCGCAATGACGACAAAGGCAGCCCGCGCAAAAAACAGACAGCCTGCGGATGACAGCGCAACCAACACTAGCGCGCCTAGACCGCGCTGCCACGCAAAACTCACCCGCTGATCGAGCAGACCGATACCTACCCCTATGGCGAGTGAGGCAGGCAGCCATTGGATCAGCCAGATCTCGATCACGCTTCGGAAAAGCGTTGAGCCTGCAGACCCGGGTAGTGCATCAATCAAACGCACAGCGATGAACAGCATCATGGCGAAAGAAAAACCAGCACAAAAACGCCAGCGCTCCGATAGGAAATCAAGCGCCGTTCGTGATCGCCACGGTCGCCGCACGTGCTTAGCCAGCACCCTTCCGGTTAAGCTATTTCCTGTTATCAGCGCTTTGGCGTCAACACTCAAAGCACTTCCCCTTCGATCAGTCGCTGAGACTCACGGCGCATCAATTTCAGCGGAAGTTTGATGCTGGCGACGACGCCACGGGGGCTGTTTGCAGCAAGCACCAATTCAGCTTCCGTGCCGTAGGCCGCAGCCAGGCGATTACGGGTGTTGGCAATGCCCATGCCGCTGCCACCTTTTGCGCTAAAGCCGACACCGGTATCAGCGACGGTTACGCAGAACCGATCGTTTTGCTGCTCGCCACAAATACTGATGCTGCCACCCTCCCGGGCGGGTGCCAGACCATGCTTGACTGCGTTCTCAACGAGCGTGAGCAACGCCATCGACGGGAACGGCAATGACAGGCAGGCTTCGGGTACTTCAATGGTGAACTGGAGTCGAGTTCCCATTCGGATTTTCAATACCGAAAGAAACGAACGCGCCAAACTGAGTTCAGTCTCGAGCGTTGATTCAGTTTCACGCAACCGCGGCAATGCAGCGCGCAGATACACCATCAGGTGCAAGAACAAATCCGCACCGCCATCAGGATCGGTGGCGCACAGCCGCTTTACGTTTGCCAGCGTGTTGAACAAGAAGTGCGGCTCGATCTGAGCTTGCATCAGCTGCAGTCTTGCCTCGGCCGCCTGACGCCCCAGATTGGCGACACGAGTCTCGCCCTCGCGTTGGCGACTCGCATTCTGCCGCCGTTGTTCAATGAGGTCATCAATCAAAAACAGCAATCCACCGATGATCGTCCAGCGAAGCGTGTTGGCTGCAATAAATGACGGCGGAGGGAAAAATCCGGCGTCATAGGTCAGCCAATAACTGATCGCGCAGCCCATCAAGGCGAACACCATCATGGCCAGCGCAATCAGCACGATACGCACAAATCCGCGCGGTCGCGTCCATGCCAGCAAAATCGATCCGCCAAGGAACATCGCGGAGGCCACAATTAAGCCTTCCACGAAGTTGTCAATCACCACCCGCAACAACTGGCCTGCCGACCAGTACATCAAACTTGCGGCTGGCAACACGCTTTGCACGGCGATGACCATCGTGGCGAGCAGGACAAACACCATCTTGCCCCACGAGACATCGCGAAAGCTTTTGACAACGACGTTTTGCCAACCACGCTTTTGCAAGAGCACCTGCCCTCCGCATCGCGCGACCCAAGCCAAAAACTTGGCGCGCGCGACTGAAAGAGCATTATTCCGTGCCACCTCAGACAGCGCAAGTGCAATTGCGTCCTCAGACCGAAACGGTGGTTGTTGCAATTTCATCTGCACTAAAGCTGGATCGTGCTTGTGAAGGGCCTCGTGTGCCATCGAATAACTCATCGGCGCAGGTTAGAGCAGCTGTCGACCTTGGACAAATTGGCACCGACGAAACCCGCAAATTACGGTGTGAACCCTGAAAAACAGGCGCGGTTTTGTAATTTGTCGATATCCGGCAGCTGCTGTGGCAATGTCGATCCTCCTCAAAGCGGCTGCAAGCGGCTTTGCACGACGAGCTTGCCAAGTTGGTCGCCCATCTTGAGACCCACGTCTGTCGCGAGCCGAAAGTGGTAGCCCACATAGATTCGCGACAAATTGTTTTCAGTCGCAGCCTGAGACAGTTTGGCAAACTTTCGCGTGACGCCGGGCAGCGAAGTGCTGGTTTGCGAGAACGCGATGTCATCGCTCGCGAACACGCCCCGCATCACAGCCGCAGCGGCCCCACCCGCGCACGCATGCGCTGACGGATAGTCAGGCACCGGCGGCGTGACTGGATCGAACGTTTGCCACGTCGGGTCACCTACCGTGTCCGGGTTGCCATCGGAATCAGCAAGACGCACCGCAGTAATAGGACGCCAGAAGTTATAGAAGTATTTCGAATCGAATGAGCTGAAATAGCTGTCGGCCACAGCGATGTGCACAAGGGCAAGCAAGCGCGCTTGATCCCAGCCGTTCAGATTGCGCGATTTCGCGAGGGTAGCGGCGATTCGACTCCAGCCAACTGGGGAACTCTCTAGCCAAAAGCGACCGATTTCGGATAGCTCGGGGGTGCGTGCACTGCCGGTGGCAGCACCCAGTCGCTTGATCTCGTTGAAGTCAGTGGTGTAGGCCGCGTCGGTGACGCGGTAGGGCGGCGGTGAGCGGAATTGCGACCCACTGGTGGCGACGAAGGGCTTAACGCTGCCCCATGACGGGAGCGCGGCAAAGCCGTTGAACGGCGGCCCGTCAAACGGCGGCGTGAAACGATAGTTACCGGGCGCGGTTCCGGGCACATAGGGCGTTTGCGCGCTGGCACTGCCGTCGCTTTGGCGGGCCGCAGCAATGGCCGCGGCCATTTGCTTGCCCAGCGTAATACCGTTAGTCTTTTTCTCCCCTTCCGCGATAGCGGCGAGCTCGGCGCTGTAGGC
>CAJDUD010000074.1_pt1 | contig 16297 bp, 20 predicted proteins | sample 7390161 | NCBI WGS metagenome assembly CAJDUD01 (sample SAMEA7055664, study PRJEB34461) | soil metagenome | biome: terrestrial ecosystem; feature: Peninsula; material: soil | place: Antarctica | collected 2016
GCCACGGTTCGCGTTTCGCTGGCAGCGACGCCGCTTCCTTTTATTTTTGATTCGCCGTCATTAAAAGTGATATTGAAACCGTCGCACGCGGCGAGACCCAAAGCAACCGCACCGAAAAGTGCAGCCTGCACCACTCGCGCTGAGAAAAATTTCATGATCAGGTGATCGCTTTCTGCGACTTAAGAACGGTCGTCGCCGTTGTCACAAGGCTCGCGATATCGGTCAAATTCTGCGGCACCACAATCGTGTTGCCCGCCTTCGCGATGTTGCCCAGCGCGGCGATGTACTGCTCCGCCACTTTCAGGTTGACCGCCTGCAAACCACCTTGCGATTCAATGGCCATGGCAATTTTGCGAATGGCTTCGGCATTGGCGTCAGCCTTCGCGATGATCGCAGCAGCCTCGCCCTGCGCCTGATTGATGTCGGAAATTTTGGTGCCCTCCGATTTGGCAATCGCCGCTTCTTTCTGGCCCATCGCGATGTTGATCTGCTCCTGTTTGCGGCCTTCGGACGCGGCAATCAGCGCACGCTTCTCGCGCTCGGCCGTAATCTGCGCCTGCATCGCGTGCAGAATTTCTTTAGGTGGCGTCAAGTCCTTGATCTCGTAGCGCAACACTTTGACGCCCCAGTTGCCGGCCGCCTGATCAAGCGCGCTGACCACCGCGTGGTTGATCATGTCGCGTTCTTCGAACGTTTTATCGAGTTCGAGTTTGCCGACGACACTGCGCAAGGTTGTTTGCGCGAGCTGCGTGATCGCCAGCATAAAGTTCGACGAGCCGTAGGTCGCGAGCTTCGGATCGGTCACCTGAAAATACAGAATGCCGTCCACCTGCAACTGCGTGTTGTCGCGCGTGATGCAAACCTGCGGCGGCACGTCGAGCGGCACTTCGCGCAGGTCGTGCTTCGCGGAAATACGATCCACAAACGGAATCGTGAAACGCAGGCCCGGCTCGAGCGTAGCGTGGTATTTACCCAGCCGTTCGACGACCAGCGCGCGCTGCTGCGGCACGACGCGGATCGCTTTAATGACGAAGATGATGCCGACAATAAATATCGCCAGCGGCACAATTGAACTAAATAAACCACTCATGGTGATCTCCCCAAAAAAACCGTTGATAACGGAAGTGAAAGCGTCGTTAATGTTGTTGAACTCGTTGTAGTCCGTGTTGGATTTCCACTTGCCGGACCAGAGAAATTTGCCAACGCCGAGCGCAGGCAGCACGAAAAAGATCAGCCGAAATATGAGTTTTCCGCTGTCAAACTCTTTTTCCGGAATCTCGCCGCCGTCGTACTTTGGCATCGGAATCGACGTCGGCTGCGGCGTCACTGTTTTCGCCGGATCGGCAGCGCGAACGCCTTGCCCAGCAGACGGCGTCGACGGACGCGTGTCAGTCATCTGCGTCCTCGGTTTGCCCGCAACGTTGCCCGTCGTCTTGCCACCCGCATTCTTCGCCGCCCAATCCTTCAGGCGCGACTCAATCTGCTTGCCCACATCGGATAGCAGCCGCGACAACGGATCGTCGCCAGGAGGTTTATTGGGGGCGGCCATCGGCTAGACGCCTGCCCGCACAACCAAACTTAATGCCCAAAAAACGCTCATCCCGGCACCGGCCCCAGCACTAGCGTCGATCCGCGCATTTCCACAATCATCATCTGTTCGCGTTTCGGCGTGGCAACAGAATCGATCACGGCGTCCCATTGCGTCCCGCGATACGACACTCGGGCGGAGCCGTCCTCATGCCATGCAAGCACGCTCACTTTTTGGCCGATATCGAGATTGTTTGAGAGTTTGGGTTGCGACATGAAACGCTTTTTCCAGCGAACCAGAGCAAACGTGCCCATCACTTCAACCACTGCCGCGAGGCCCCATTGCCAGCCCGACTCATAGCCCAACACTGCAACTACGCCGCCCACCACACAGGCGAGCGCCACGATCAGTAGATAAAAGGTTCCGGTCATCATTTCGACACCGACCAGAACGGCGGCTGCGATCCACCAGAAATATTGCGCGACCATAACTCTTTCTCCGTCTGTACTTAGGGTTTTGTTGCCCCGTTTGTGAGGATGATACGGATGAATCGCTCGCTTGCAAAGGCAATTACCCGCAAGTCAGCCACCCACACCTGCGCCTCGTCGCACCAACAGTTTTCGCCGCCGCTTTTCGCGTCCAAGCACTGTTACCGCAGCGCACAAAAAAGTGACTCAGAGGCCGTATAATCAAAGGTTTAGCGCCTTTCGCGCAGTTCAACCTTTCATCGAAGCTCGCCCCGCATCATGCCGATTTACGAATACGCCTGCCCTGACTGTGGTTACACCTATGACCACATGCAAAAAATGGCAGACGCCCCCATCGCGGCGTGTCCAAAATGCGCGAGTACCAAGTATTACAAGAAGCTCTCCGCTGCTGGCTTTGCGCTCAAAGGCACAGGCTGGTATGTGACCGATTTCCGCGACGGCGGTAAAAAATCCACCGAAAACAAAGACAGCAAAGAAGGAGCGGCAGCGCCCGCACCTGCAGCAGCGCCCGCTGCCGCCGGAACGGCCAGCACCTCAACCCCCGCTGCTGCTCCAGCGCCTTCGCCTGCACCCGCCCCCGCCCCCGCCAGTCCGAGCAAGAGCGAATGAGCGGGACGGTATGGTGAAGCACATCCGTAAATATCTGCTCGCGGGCTTGTTGGTGCTGGTGCCGATCGGCATCACCATCTGGGTACTGCATTTTTTGATCACGTCGCTCGATCAGACCATCCTGTTGCTTCCGATGCACTGGCGCCCGATGTGGGACGGTGAACTGATCCCCGGATTCGGCATCATTCTGGCGTTCGCGCTGCTATTCGTGACGGGCGTCATCGCCAGCAACGTATTCGGCAAACAGTTCGTTAAAGCCTGGGACAGCCTCGTGCAGCGCATTCCGGTGGTAGGCGCGGTCTATAAAAGCGTCAAGCAACTCACCGATCCGGTGCTTTCGGAAAACGGTCAGGCGTTTAGCAAAGCCGTGCTCATCGAGTTTCCGCATCCGGGCCTGCATTCGATTGCATTCCTGACCAACAAAGTTGAGGGCGAGCTGCGCGACAAATTGGGCGAAGATCACGTCGCGGTGTACATCCCGACCACGCCGAACCCCACCGGTGGCTACATGCTGCTAGTTCGGAAATCAAGGATCCAGCCGCTTGATATGTCGGTTGATCAGGCCCTGAAGTACATCATTTCCATGGGGGTTGCAGCACCGCCGAATGGTAACTACAGCGCGATCGGCGAGGGAATAATTTTGACGGACAATCGAAATAGACAGGGTGAGTAGCGCTTGAGTCTTCGACCGCTCTGCTCCCCCGAACCAAACACCCGTCAGTCCCTATCCAGCCCTGTCTTCCTGAGCATCGCAAAGGATCAGACGGTGCTCACACAATATTATTTCGCTTTGTGAAATCGGTGATAAATCAACCAGATTCTTCGCGAAGCTCAGCATGACAAAGAGATCACTATGAGAACTACCTACACAGGCTTAGTCGACGCCAAATACATCGACCAAATCGTCACCGTCACCGGCTGGGTGCATCGTCGTCGCGACCACGGCGGCGTCATCTTCGTTGACCTGCGTGATCGCGAAGGCATCAGCCAGGTCGTGATCGACCCGGATCGCCCTGACGCCTTCAAGCTCGCCGAAACGCTGAGGAGCGAATTCTGCATCCGCGTCACCGGCCACGTCCGCGCTCGCCCCGAAGGCACCGTCAACAAGGACATGGTCTCCGGCGGCATAGAAATCTTCGCCCATGAAATCGAGATTTTTAACGCTGCGCTCACTCCGCCGTTCATGATTGACGAGGACAACGTCAACGAAGAGCTGCGCCTGAAATATCGCTACCTCGATTTGCGTCGCCCGCAAATGGCCAAAAACATCATGCTGCGCGCTCGCGTGGCACGGGCCGCACGCGAGTTTCTCGATGAGCGCGGCTTTGTCGATATCGAGACCCCTGTGCTCTACAAAAGCACGCCCGAAGGCGCACGCGAATTCCTCGTGCCATCGCGTCTGAGTGACGGCCAGTTCTACGCGTTGCCGCAATCGCCACAGCTGTTCAAGCAACTTTTGATGGTCGCGGGTTTTGATCGCTACTATCAAATCGTTAAATGCTTCCGCGACGAAGACTTGCGCGCGGATCGTCAGCCCGAATTCACACAGATTGATATTGAGACTTCATTCCTGACCGAGCACGACGTGCAGGACATGATGGAAGAACTGATCAAGCATCTGTGGAAAAAAGGTCTCGGCGTTGATCTGCCGAAATTCCCGCGCCTGCCATACTCCGAAGCGATGGGCAAATACGGCAGCGACAAGCCCGACCTGCGCGTCAAGCTTGAACTGACCGAACTCACCGACGTCATGAAAACGGTGGACTTCAAAGTCTTCCGTGGTGCGGCAGATTTGAAAGACGGTCGCGTGGTGTGTCTGCGTGTTCCCGGTGGCTCAAAAATCTCGCGCAAAGAGATCGACGACTACACCACGTTCGTCGCCATCTACGGCGCGAAAGGGCTGGCCTGGATAAAGGTCAACGACGTCACGAAGTTAAACGATGAAGGCCTGCAAAGCCCTGTCGTGAAATTCCTCACGCCCGATTCGCTCGCGCAGATCATGCAGAGGAGTGGCGCGCAAAACGGCGACATCATCTTCTTCGGCGCGGATCGTAAAAAGGTCGTCAACGACGCGATGGGCGCATTGCGCGCCAAGATCGGCGTACAACACGGCAGCGAACTCGGCTTCTTCGAAAAAGGCTTCAAGCCGTGCTGGGTCGTCGACTTCCCGTGCTATGAGTACGACGAAGAAAACAAGCGCTATGTCGCCGCCCACCACCCATTCACCAGCCCGAAAGACGACCACTGGGATCTTCTCGACACCGACCCAAGTCAAGTGCTCGCCAAGGCCTACGACGTCGCGATGAACGGCTGGGAATTAGGCGGCGGCTCAGTGCGTATCCATCGCCCTGAACTGCAAGCCAAACAATTCGCCACGCTCGGCATCAGCGAAGAGGATCAGCGCGCCAAGTTCGGCTTTTTGCTCGACGCGCTGCAATACGGCGCACCGCCACACGCAGGCATCGCCTTCGGCCTGGACCGCATCGTCACCATGATGTGCGAAGCCGAATCGATCCGCGATGTGATCGCGTTCCCGAAAACGCAGCGCGGTCAGGATTTGATGGTGGATGCGCCTCAGTTGCGGGAATTGCATATTCGGTTGCGGAATACCACGGCAGACACCACCCGATAAAGTCGCCAGTTTGCTATGCGCACAAATCATGTTCTGATTGATTGGGAGAACGTTCAACCGGCTTCACTGGGGCTACTTGATCGAGAGGACGTGCGCGTTCACGTTTTCACGGGCGCATTGCAAAAGGACATTCTTTTAGATAAGGCTGCGGCGCTTCAACCGATGGGTAAGCGCGCGCAGTACATCCGCATGGCACGGAGCGGACGGAACGCGCTGGATTTTCATATCGCGTTCTACATCGGACAGCTTTCGGTGAAGGACGAAACGGCGTTCTTCCACATCATCTCGAAAGACAAAGATTTCGATCCGCTAATCGAACACTTGAAATCGAAAAAAATTCTGTGTGCGCGCTCGGTAACGGTCGACGAAATGCCTTTCGTAAAGCTGGCATCCGCGAAAACGCCTGCCGCTCGCATGGCCATCGTTCTCGACACCTTTCCTGCTGAACCGGAAAAACGTCCGGGAACACTAAAGACGCTCTCTAGCGCGATAAATACGCGCTTTAGCAAATCACTATCTGAAGAGGAAGTCACAGCAGTGATAGCAGCACTTGAAACTGGTGGCCATGTATCAATGAACGGCACCAAAGTGATGCATCACAGCCCGTAGATCGGAACGTTTGCGGGTCCGACGGGCGACTGCTAAGTGCAATTCATCCGTACTACCGTAGTCTAGGAATCGCGACCGCGTCGCCAATTCCATATCAGCGACATAATTGCCGTTTACCGTTAAACGGTATAAAATCAGCCAATGATCAAATCGTTTGCCTGCGAAGAAACAGCTTCGCTTTTCGCTGGCGAACGAGTGAAGCGATTCGCGAATATTGCCACTGTGGCGACGCGGAAGTTGCAGCAATTGGACAGTGCTGCAACGCTTGAAGGCTTGCGTGTGCCGCCGGGCAATCGGCTGGAGGCATTGTCAGGTGATCGCAAGGGCCAACACAGCATTCGCGTCAACGATCAATGGCGACTGTGTTTTGTGTGGAAGACCGATGGCGTATACGATGTCGAAATCGTGGACTATCACTAACCGGAGGAGTTGAACCGTGAAGAAACAAATTCAAGCCCCAAAGAACGGCATGCGTCCGGTGCATCCCGGAGAAGTGCTGCGCGAGGACTTCTTGAAACCACTGGGCATGAGTGCGAATGCTTTGGCAACCGCGCTCAAGGCGCCTGCGTCCCGCGTCAACGATATCGTGCTTGAGCGTCGCGGCGTGTCCGTCGATACCGCGATGCGCCTCACGCGCTACTTCGGCGGTGACGTGCAAACCTGGATGAACCTACAAATCGCCTACGAAATCAAATCCGCCGAGAAAGTGCTGAGCAAGCGCGTGCTGGCAGAAGTGCAGCCGCTGGCCGCGTAATGAACCCTTCGTCAGCGTCCTTCACCATCCGCCCGGCACAAGACGACGACATCGAAGGCATGCGAACGCTGCTCAACGAGATCATTCGCGTCGGCGGAATGACGGCGATTACGAACGAGTTGTCGACGGATGAAATGCGCGAGTGGTTTATCTCCGGTAACAACGTGGTCTCCTGTTTCGTGGCGGTTGATTCCAACGGGACGATCGCTGGGTTTCAGTCGCTGAGCAAGTACGACAGCCTGCCGAACGGTTGGGTGGACATCGCGACCTTCGCCAACCGGTCGCGTCACAAATCGGGGGTGGGCACTGCCCTTTTCACCAGCACTCGTGCAACTGCGTTGCGGCTTGGGTTTGCTGCGATCAATGCGTCGATCCGCGTAGACAACGTGGGCGGACTGGCTTATTACGGTCGCATGGGATTTGCGACGTATCTTGTGGAAAACGGCGATCCGCAGGTGCAGGGCCGGGTGTTCAACCGCGTGCACAAACGCTTCGACTTGCCGCGCGACGCTTAAGACAGCGCGTTCATACGCCGGTACTTTGCCAGTAGCGAGCGCCACGCTCGCGATATAGCTTTCTCCTGAAAAGACCGCCGCATTGGGGCTAGCGACGCGTTTAGTGGTTTACTGACTCAACACCAACTCCGGCGCTACACCGCGTCTAATAAGGCTTAAACGAAAAAGCTGTCGCTTTTTTGCTTGTCCAAGCCACCCTCAAAATGACAATTCGCAAAACAGGTGATATAGTTCACTACAACACCAGTTCACACCAAACGCATTACTCGTCAAAAGGCAGTTCGTTGCACCCATTCCTCACGATCTTGCCGAAGCTCGAAGCTGTTCTCACGGAGGCTGGCTCGCGCTGTCATGGATCGTGAATGGAATGACAGTCAGCCGATCTATCGCCAGATTCGTGAGCGGGTCATCGCGATGATTATTGATGGCGTGTTGAACGAAGGCGACCCGCTGCCCTCGGTGCGCACCGTGGCGGCTGAGAGTCGGGTAAATCCGCTGACGGTGCTGAAGGCTTATCAGCAACTGGCCGATGAGCAGATCGTTGAGTCGCGGCGCGGACTGGGCATGTTTGTGAACACGGGGGCGCGGGCGCTGTTGTCGCTTGGCGAGCGGGAACGCTTTCTGACCCAGGAATGGCCAAAGATTCACGCGACGATTCAGCGGCTGGGTTTGACGCCGGAGGAGTTGCTCGACGCGGCCAGTGCTACCGCCAATACGACGCCAAAAGAAAAAAGGAAACGCTGAAACCATGTCTGCCACCACAACTGTAGCCAGCCCCGTGATTTCGGCACGCGGCCTGACCAAGGCTTTCAACAAACACATCGCCGTGAACGGCATTGACCTCAACATCGAGTCGGGGCGCATCGTCGGGTTCGTCGGGCCGAACGGCGCGGGCAAAACGACGGCGTTGAGTTCAATCCTGGGTTTAACGCCGTACGAAGGCGAATTGAAAGTGCTCGGGCGCGATCCGTGGACCGAGCGCGACGTGCTGATGCGCGACGTCTGCTTTATCGCAGACGTCGCCGTGCTGCCGCGCTGGATGCGCGTGTCGCAGGCGCTCGACTACGTAGAGGGCGTGCATCCGCGCTTCAACCGCACGCAGGCCGAAGGGTTCCTGGCAAAGACAACGATCAAGCGCAACAGCAAGGTCGCCGAGCTTTCGAAGGGCATGGTGACGCAATTGCACCTCGCGCTGGTGATGGCGATTGATGCGAAATTGCTGGTGCTTGATGAGCCGACGCTCGGGCTCGACATTCTGTTCCAGAAGCAGTTTTACGAATCGCTGATCCACGATTACTACGACAAAGATCGCACCATCATCGTGGCGACGCATCACATTGACGAAATTGCACATGTGTTGACCGATGTGATTTTTGTCGATGGAGGCAAGATCGTTTTGAGTTGCAGCACTGATGATTTTGAATCGCACTTTTTTGAGTTGTCCGTGCACGGCGAAGACATTGCGGCTGCGCGAGCGTTCGGTCCTATCCATGAACGGCACACCTTCGGCCGCAGTGTGTTTCTTTTCCGAAACGCTGACCCAGAGCAGCTTGCGACGCTGGGCGAAGTTCGCACGCCGAGCCTCTCCGACGTTTTCGTAGCGGTCATCACCAATCAGCCAATTGAAGTGAAAGGTACCGCATGAACAGCGCGACCACCCATCGGCCCGTGCGCCCGCTCTACTGGTCGGTTCGGCGCGAATTATGGGAGCACCGCTCGCTCTACATGGCACCACTGATCGTTGCCGCCGTCACTCTGATCGGCGTATTGATCTCAGTGCTAACGAGCATGGCGAAGAGTCTTGCCAAGGTTGCAGCGTTGGACCCGGTACAGCAAATGTCGCAGCTCTCGGCACCCTACAGCGCGTTGGCGTTGATGGTGCTGATCACATCGGTGCTCGTCGGATGTTTCTATTGTCTCGACGCACTGCACGGAGAACGCCGTGACCGCAGCATTCTGTTCTGGAAATCACTCCCGGTTTCGGATACGACGACGGTGCTGGCAAAGGCGGGTATTCCGATGATGGTGCTACCGCTGATTGCATTCGTCATCATCACGATGATGCAGCTCGTCACGGTGTTCGTCAGCACGCTCGTCGTGCTCACGCATGGCATCAGCGTGACGACGCTTTGGTCCAAACTTCCGTTCATGCAGATGCCGGTCGGCCTCTTCTATTTTCTCGTGGTGACTGCCCTCTGGTATGCGCCGGTTTACGCGTGGTTGCTGTTCATTTCGGCATGGGCGAAACGCGGCACCTTCGTATGGGCGGTCGTCCCACCGCTGGCGCTGATTGCCTTTGTTGCAACCATCGGCGGCGGGTCGGCCGTGACATCGGTCATCAAGTCGCGGTTGATCGGTGCTGCTGAGCAGGGCTTTTCTATAAGTTCGCGCGGAGAAATGCTGCCTGATCCGGTGAAGTTTCTATCCAACCCCGAAGTATGGATGGGACTGCTGATTGCTGCGGGGCTGCTGTTTGCAACCATACGTTTGCGACGACGACGCGAACCGCTCTGACCTAGTTCACCCCACCTTCCCCCCCAATCCACCCGACACTTTCAACGGAGACGTCGATGAATACGCTTGTCCTGAATATCCGACGTGACTGGGATCGCCTCGCCAGTACATCGCTCAAACTTTCCGCGCAGCTCTGGTTTGTCATTGCAATGGCAGGAATGTGGCTCTTCGTTTACTACATCGCGGGCTTCTACGGTGGGCCAACGCTACAAGGTAATTTCGAAGCGTGGAGTCAGAAAAAAAACCTGCTTCACGGCTATGTTCGTGGCGACACGTTCGGCAATCTTCAATTTGCCGCGCATGTGCTGCTAGCCGCCGTGATGACGCTCGGCGGCACCCTTCAACTGATTCCGCAACTGCGCGCGCGATGGCCAAAACTTCATCGATGGACGGGCCGCATTTTCATCATCCTCGCCATCACGCTGAGCGTCAGCGGACTCTGTCTTGTATGGATCAGCGGTCGCCACCTTCATCTGTTCGGTGGGCTTGCCATCAGTCTTAACGCGGTACTCATCATCACCGCCGCCGTCATGGCCTGGCGCTATGCAATGGCTCGAGACTTCGCGGCGCATCGTCGCTGGGCACTGCGTACGTTTGTCCTGGCAAACGGCGTGTGGTTCATGCGACTTGGCTACATGGCGTGGATCATCGTGAACCAGGGTCCCGTCGGCATCACTAAAAACATGGACGGGCCGTTTGACCGGTTCTGGGCGCTGGGCGCGTTTTTGTTGCCGCTGCTGGTGCTCGAAATCTACCTTCGAGCGAAGCAGAGCGGTGGAACTTCCACCCGATTCGCGACGGCACTATTACTTCTTATGTCGAGCGCGCTGACAGTCGTGGGTACGTTTGGTGCGTATATGTTCATGTGGCGACCGCTGCTGTGAGCGTGCAGGGACGCATTGATCGCGCTGCAAACCTCGCGTTAGCTGCCACCGCGTTCAGTAGACGCGCTGAGTCCGGCCCGACATAATGAGCCGCTATGACTGCGAACCCACCCATTCCCCGCTACGGCATCGGCACCTGGCGCATGGGCGAGCAATCGTCCGCAGCGCAGGCGGAAATCGCCGTAATCAAAACGGCGATTGAGCGCGGCGTGACGCTCATTGATACGGCGGAAATGTATGGCGACGGCGGGGCGGAGGAAGTAATTGCTCAGGCGATCACTGGTGCGCGTGCAAAGCTCTTCATCGTAAGCAAGGTTTATCCGCATAACGCATCGCGAAAAGGCACGATGGCAGCCTGTGAGCGCAGCCTAAAACGGCTCGGCATGGACTACCTTGATTGCTATCTGCTGCACTGGCCCGGTGAGCATCCGATTGCGGAAACGGTCGATGCGTTCGAAACGCTGAAAGCGCAAGGCAAGATTCGCTCGTGGGGCGTATCAAATTTTGATGTCGCGGATATGCAGGAACTCGTCGCTGTTCCGAACGGCAAAAACGTCGCTACCAATCAGGTGCTCTACAACCTCTCGCGGCGCGGCGTTGAGTTTGATCTGCTGCCGTGGCAGCGCGAACGCGGCATTCCGACGATGGCGTATTCGCCGATTGAGCAGGCGCGGTTGCTGGGATCGGCCAAGCTCAAATCGATTGCGATCGACATCGGTGCGACGCCTGCACAGCTCGCAATTGCGTGGTTGTTGCAACAGCCTGACATGATCGTGATTCCGAAAACAACGCATCTTGCACGTCTGGAAGAAAACCTCGGGGCGCTCTCGATGACGCTGGACGCGACCACTTTAGCGGCGCTCGACGCCGCGTTCACACCGCCTCGAAAGCGCGAGCCACTCGCGGTGCTTTGATCATTGTTTGATTCGCGGTGTGCGGCGTCACTGTGAAAAAAAATATTTCAAGATTTGTCACATTAGTCGCCGCAAAACGTCTATCCACCCAACATGGAGTTCCACATGAAATTTTTTGCTCTGCTTTTTGCGGCCACGCTCGCAATTTTGTCCACAACCGCTTCCGCTACCAACATCGTCTGGTCGTCCGCCGATACGTTCGACCATACCGAGACGCTCGCACCCGGCAAATCAACCGAACTCTGCGGCAACATTGAGCCGCGCCTGCCCGTCGAGTGGAAGTACGTCGGCGACGGACCATTGACGTTTGACATTCATCGCCATTCCGGCAGCGAAGTCGTTTACGCAACCCGCAGCTATTTGACGCGCGAGCTGAATGGCCGATTGAGCCCGACGTTCAATTTCGACTGGTGCTGGATGTGGACGAACGAAACGGCGGACGCGGTGACACTTCGGGTCAACCTGAAGCGTTAATCTCAACAAGGCAGCGACAGCAGCTTTTTCGTGAAAGCTCGTGTGCATGGGGGCTAACGGCGTAAAAATGCGAATATCGACAAGTAGGCTAATGCGCGTCTAGCCCCTATTGCAACGTCCGTTCAGCAAAATGCTGATGCCGCTAAGGCCCGGAAACTGCCTTCGCAATGGCGCTCACCTGCGCCTTGGTAAGGTTGCCCAACACCACACGGGCAATGCCGTCGCCGCGCTGCACAAGCAGCAACACTTGCCCGCTCCCCTGAACCGTCACCGCTCGCGTGCCCGCGCTCGCCAGTCCTGTGACCACCTCGCGTTTGCGGCCTGCAGTCTCTTCTGCTGCCGAGGCAATCATTTCGTAATAGCCCTCGGGCGAGCTGACGACCGGGTTCGCGCTAATCGCTGCACGTTCGAAAAACTGCACTCGTATCGTCGGTCCCGCGCTGGTTTGGGCGCCACCGCTTCGCGACCAGTTGCACTCGGACACACCGGCTTCCGGCTTTTGCACTGCCAGCACTTTAAGTGTCGCGCCCACGGCTGCGCCCACCTGCTCGGCAGTTAAGACTTGAGCGCACTTAATCGGCGTAGTTTGCGAGTACGCAGCCACCGAAATCAGGGGCAGGCACACTAGCGCAGTCCATCTAAGCGCGCTTAAGCGGCTGAAAGCACTGACCAAACAGTCGTATCGCGTTTGCCTTAACACCACCGCTACCCCTCCGTTTCATCCGGTCGAGTGAATTTTATCGACATAACAGCGCCGCGAATTGTTGTTCGTGATGCCCCGCTTGCCTGGAGCTATGCTACTCCCGCACAGAGACCGGAAACAAAACGAGTCTGATGGCCGTCATTGCAGGCCGAAATTATGCCCCGCGATTAGCTAGGTCACTCTATGCGGCATGATGCACACTAGCGGCAATAAAAACTGTGCGAGTGGTTCCACCGCGATCAGTGACGCGAGCAGAGTCATTGCGGTAAAACCACCCCCAGACAACCACGAGAGATTGCCCCGTTGAGCGCTAAATCCGCTACGTCCACTACATCCACTGCCGCCGACCTGCGTGGCGCAAGTCGTCTGATCATTGATGCTACGACCGGCATCACCGATTTGGTCGAAGCGATGCATCGCAACATCGCCCGCGTTCCCGTGGTCACGTCCTCTGCCGAAAACGGTCGCACATCGGGCATCGCAGGCTTCGTGTATCGCACCGTACGTGGTGTGACTCGGGTTGTCGGCGGTGGCATCGACGCCGGTCTGGCGCTGCTGTCACCGGCGCTAGCGGACGTCCCGAATGTGCGCGCGCGCGAGGCGGTTTTGTCGGCATTAAACGGCGTGCTGGGTGACCATCTTGTTGCCAGTAAAAACCCGCTGGCGATCCCAATGCAGTTTCGCCATCGCGGCCACTCATTGACTGTGACGCGCGATGGCATCGCCGAGCAATTACCCAACGCTTCCGGCAAAATTGTGGTGCTCATTCACGGCCTCTGCATGAATGATTTGCAGTGGAAAACAGGCGGCGATGACGTGTCCACCGCGCATGATCACGGCGCGGCTTTGCACCGCGATCTCGGTTTCACGCCGATTTATCTCCGCTACAACAGCGGCCTGCATGTATCTACCAATGGACGCGAATTTGCATCGTCTTTGAAAGCACTGTTGGCCGCGTGGCCTGTGCCGGTGGAATCACTCGTGATCGTCGCGCACAGCATGGGCGGACTGGTGTCGCGAAGTGCATTTCACTATGGTCGCAAAGCACGTCACGCGTGGTGCAAATCGCTCGACAAAATCGTTTTTCTGGGCACACCGCACCTTGGCGCGCCGCTCGAACGCGGTGGCAACTGGATCGACATTCTGCTCGGTGCAACGCCGTATGCCTCCCCCTTCGCGAAACTCGGTAAAGTGCGCAGCGCTGGCATCACCGACCTGCGCCACGGCAGCGTGCTTGATGAAGATTGGCAGGGACAGGATCGCTTTGAACCGGCGCTGGACGCGCTCACGCCAGTGCCGCTGCCCGCGAACGTGCGCTGCTACACGATTGCCGCCAGCATCGACAACGGCTCGAAGACAAACTCGGTTAGCGCCGCCGGAAAGCGCCTGCTCGGCGACGGCCTCGTGCCGCTGAATAGCGCACTCGCCGACGCCCGCGGAAAGCACGACGACGCAAAGCGAAACCTGAAATTTCCACCTGAGAATCAATGCGTCGTACACGGCGTAAATCACATGGAATTATTGAAAGCGGCGCAGGTTTATCCGGCGCTCAAAGCGTTCGTCGCCGCTTGAAACACATCAGAGCAGCGCGACAAGCGTATGCTGTATCTATCCTAAAAATCTGGAGTTCTACATGACTATCTGTCCCGTTGCCATTGCCGTTGGTTGCAAAAAATGTCCCATCTTCAAAGTCTGTCCCGTTAAAAGCGTGATCGGCGACTACAAGCCAGCGGCCCCGACCGCCGACGCACCAAAGACGGCGACGAAATCGGTGTACCGAAAGCCGCGCAAGTCGCCTGCCAAGACAGCAGCCAAATCCGCCGCCAAAGCAGCGACCAAGCCAGCCAGCAAAAAGAAGAAATAACCTTCTTCCGCGTTGCGCACTAGATAGGTGCGCATTTGCGGCACGATTTGCGTAGCATTGCGGCTATCTAATTGAGGAGACACCCATGCTTCGACCGCACCTGTTTATCGCTCGCCTTGTCATCGCGGCTGCCGCGCTCGGGGCGCTGACCGCAGTACCCGCGCAGGCCGCAAAAACGACGGAGTGCACAGCACTTAAGCTCTGCTTTTGCGTCAACGACGACTTCAAGCCGTTGATCGCAGAAAAGGTCAAATTCTTCCGCGCAGCGATTGCCGAGCAACGCGCCAAAGGCAAAGCCATCGGTTACGTCAGCGTGCCGTTGTCAACGCTGGGTGGCGGCTTTTTCGACGTCAACGCAGAGGTCTCCCTGGGCGCCAAAAAGCGAGTAGAGGCGCGCTTCGGCGAAAGCAATGTGTGGGCACTTAACCCTGGCTCGACCGACTCTGAATTGAAGGTCGGCACGGCCTACGGCACCAACGACGACTACATGCATATGTGGACGCAAATACTCGAAGGACCGTCCGGCATGGGTGAAGATTTTGACTTTGTCTACTTCGTCGGACCGTCAGATTTCGCCGCCCTCTTCGGCCTCGACGGCAAGGGCGACATGGACAAAATTGCCAGCTACTTTGATAAGCGCCTGGAAACTGACGCCGGTCTAAAACGCGAAATTGCCCGTGGCCGCGTGACCAAAAACTCGTTCCGCAATTACTATGCACTGAAGGCGTCCGTTTCGTTTAGCAACGGTGCACACGACGAGTGGAACATCTTCCGTTTACTCAACGAGCGGCGTCGCTCCAACGCAAAATTTGGCGTTGCCAATCAGATCGGTGTGCTGTTTGACGGCAAGCCTGTTTCGCCAGTGGAATCGGAGCAATCCATCGCGGCGGGCGTCAGCGGAGCCTGCAAAATCTGAGCGGTTCTTTGACTCGCGCCGAGGCGGCTGTGACGTTGCAGCCGCCGTCGCTTCCCGGCACGTCGTTCCGAATCGCCACGCTTGCCGATGCCGATTGCATTAGTGCGCTGGGGATGCAGGTGTATCTCAACACTTACGCCACCGAAGGCATTCGCCCGTTGCTGGTTCGCGAGATTCATACGCAGCTCTCAATCGCCGCGATTTCCGCGCTGCTAGCCGACCCGGCCAAGTCGTTCATACTGGTCGAGCGCGCCGAGCATTTGATCGCGTTTGCACAAATCACCCAGGGCGCAACCAATGAACTGGTTGCAACAGACAACGCGGTTGAGTTAAATCGCCTCTATGTGCAGGAACGCTTCGCTGGCCAAGGTCTCGGCAAAGCGCTGCTACACCACGTTGAAGCGTTAGCTGCCGCCTCGGGCGCGTCAACAATGTGGTTGACAGCGTGGGCAAAGAACCTTCGGGCGCTCGCCTTTTACGCCGCACAAGGCTACGTTGATGTGGGAACGACGATGTATCGTTTCGAGCACGAAGCGCACGAGAATCGCCTGTTCGTAAAAGAAATCGGCGAGCAATAGCTTGCATCAGCTTTTATCTATAACGACGTTTTCACAGGGGCTACCGGCGATTTATTTCATAAGTCGATAAATGGAAAATATCAGCGACAACCCCTATGCCAAGGCGCTTACACAAAAAAGCTGATCGTGCAAATCTGTTTTTTTGACATGCGCTACGCCGGTGTAGGGTGCGTCCGCGGCGCACTCACCACGAGATAAATGCCGAACAATGACACCGCCATCCCAGCAATCACATTCCACCCCAGCGTCTCGCCAAACATCAGCCACGCCATCACCGCCGTCAAACCGGGCACCAGATACATCGCGCTGGTCAAG
>CAJDUD010000064.1_pt1 | contig 16271 bp, 15 predicted proteins | sample 7390161 | NCBI WGS metagenome assembly CAJDUD01 (sample SAMEA7055664, study PRJEB34461) | soil metagenome | biome: terrestrial ecosystem; feature: Peninsula; material: soil | place: Antarctica | collected 2016
TTGGGTTTTCCCGTCGTGCCAGAGGTGTACATGAGCAAAGCCGGCGTAGATTCTGTGATGTCGGCGTCTAACGCTCGCTCGCCTAATCCGGCATGAGCTTCGGCGGCATCGGAATCAATCACTACCACTTGAATGCCGCTTGCGGGTTGGGTCGCAAGCAACGCTATCGCATCGCGTAACTGCTGCTCGTAGAGAGCTGACGTGAACACAATGCGAACATTGCTATGCTCAAGCACATACGCAAGAGCTGAGCCTTGCGACAGTAAATTGAGTGGTGTCGCAACGTATCCGGCCGCCATCGTGCCGAGAAAAATTGTCGCGGTCTGGTAACCGTTGTGAAGCAGAAAACCGACGTGATCTCCAGTGTTGATTCCGAGCGCATTCAGTCGTGCATGAAGTTGCTTCGCCTCCTTCGCAAACTGCCCGTAAGTCAATCTTTGATCGGTCTCTGGCGACAGCAACAGTGTCGCGCTCGGCTGCGCCGCTTCATGCTGGAGCACCACGTCCCGCAAAGTGATGGCAGCAGTCATTTTGCGACGTGGGCGAAGTAGTCTGCGAATAGCTCCGCGTCGTTTGGCAAGCGCTCGGCGATGGATCTGGCGATTCGCGTGATGTTCGAACGGAAGACCGTTGTCAAAGCTGCCGCCCGTCGCGATGCAATGCGCCTGATTGACGATAACGCGGGAAACGGGCAACGAGAGACCGATTTGCAGCGCGAGTTCGTCAGCGCGAGCAGGCGACGCATGAATGCCCACTGAATGTCCCGCGCCCTGAAACGCATAAATATCGCCAACGAGTTGACAGGCTGCGTCGAAATCGGGGGCACGATAAACGGTCAGTACCGGTGAGAGTTTCTCGCCTGAGAACGGAAATTCATCGCCCGTGCCGGTCTCGGTGACCATTAATACTCGTGCACCAGAAGCGCGATCTATTCCGGCGAGGCGGGCGATTTGCGAGGCGGATTTGGCGGTGACTGCGGGCGAGAGTTTGCGGGCAGGAAACATGACTCCTTGAAGTTGGACTTTCTCGGCATCGTTCAGGAGCAGGCAACCGTGCGCCTCCATTGCAGCGATCATCGCTGGATAAATGTCGTCGACGACGACCATGCTATTTTCGCTAGAGCAACTGGTCGCGTTGTCGAAAATCTTGGACCGTACGATGCGTTCCGCCGCTGCCGTAGCGTCTGCACTCGCGTCGACGATCACGGCGACGTTGCCAGCGCCGACACCGAACGCCGGAGTTCCGCTTGAATACGCCGCGTGGATGTTGGCTTGCGAGCCGGTTGCCACGACCAGATCAACCTGTCGCAGCAGTTCGTAAGTGGATGCTTTGGTCACCGGTGAAGGCAGCAGTTGCACCAGATCATGCGGTGCACCGATACGGTCAAACTCGGCATGCACATATTGCAGCAAGAGCGCAGCCGTCGAATAACCTTTTGGCGAAGGCGCAAGGATGATGGCGTTGCGGCCCTTCATCGCATTGATGATCATGTTCGCTGGAGTTGCACCCGGATTGGTTGAGGGCGTTATCGCGCCAACGACGCCAGCGGGCCGCGCGATTTCGGTGATTCCAGTTTCGGCGTTCTCCGAAATCACACCAACAGACTTAGCGCCGTGCAAATCTCGCATAAGACCCAATGTCTTGCGATAGTTTTTTTGAATCTTGTCAGGGACGTTGCCGAGCCCAGTATCGTTAACTGCAAGCTCAGCTAGTGAACGATTTCGCGCAGGCTCCATGATGGCCCAAGCGGCGGCGGCACAAACCCGATCAGTGTGCGACTGGTCATAACGGTCGACTATCGCCTGCGCAGCACGCGCTTTTGCAACGAGCTGCGCCACCACCTCAACTTCATCCATCAATCAACGAGCTTTGCTGTCACGTTAGTTATCGAGCTTCGCGCCAGAGGCTTTTGCGATCTTCGCCCAACGCAGCATTTCCGCGTGTGCAAATTTCGCAAACTCGGCTGGAGGCATGCCGCCTGCATCGGCCGAAGCGTTGGCCCAGTTTGCCTTGATGCTAGGCTCCTCCAGCGCTTTCACGACTTCGCGATACATTTTGTCGACGATTTCAGGAGGCGTTCCTTTGAGTGCCCAAAGGGCGTACCACTGAGATACTTCGCTGTTCGGAAACCCCTGCTCAGCAAAGGTAGGGATATCTGGGTATTGCGGCGATCGAGTCGCCGACATCAAACCCAGTGGGCGGGCTCTTCCTGAGCGAATCTGTGCGGCCGTCGCACTCATGCCGTCAATCAGCACGTCAAGCGAACCGCCCAGAAAGTCCTGCATCGCAGGCCCCATGCCTTTGTACGGCACATGAACCATGTCGATGCCATTTGTTAACTTGAAAAGCTCGCCCGTCAGGTGCTGCGAAGTGCCGGAACCCGGCGACCCGAAATTGAGCTTCCCCGGATTGGCTTTTGCGTAATCGATCAAGTCTTTCAGGGTCTTCACCTGTGGCAGCTTGTTAGGCTGCGAAGCCACCACGAACGGCATGATGGCCAAGAGAGTCACCGGAACGAAATCTTTTTCGATGTCGTACGACAGCTTGGGGTAGATTGAAGGTGCAATGGTGTGATGAACGGCGCCGATCAGGAAGGTGTAGCCGTCGGGCGCGGCACGTGCGGCCTGCGCGGCGCCCACCGTGCCACCGGCACCGCCGATGTTTTCAACGATGAATTGCTGACCAGTTTGCTTCGACAGTTGAGCTGAGAGCGGCCGCGCGAACGTATCAGTACCACCGCCTGCGGGAAACGGGTTGATCAGGCGAACCGGTTTTGTTGGCCACGCTTGCGCGTAGCTTGCTGAAGCTACGAGAAGTGTCGCAGCCGAAAAGCCGAGCACGAAAATTCTGGACAGTGATCGCATGAAAGCCTCCTTATGCATACCTGTGAGCTGTACGCTAATGGCAACGTACAGTGTTACGTGATGGTAACGACTTTAGCGCTTGATTTCCGTGTGTTTGTACTTATTGAGAAAGCGCGTTGGCAGCGCAAGAGCGTCGCGACGGAACGGGTCACCGAGCTCTTTTGTCACCATCACTTCGAGAATGGTCGTCTTGCCGCGCTTCTGTGCGGCGCAGGCATCCGCTAGTGCAGGGCCAACGTCGGACAGTTGATCGATACGCAGGCCCTCGGCTCCCATCGCTTGGGCTACGTTGGCCCAATGCGGTTGATTGTCGAGCGCCACGCCAAGGTAGCGGCGGTTGTAGAAGTCAACGTGATTTTTTTTCTCCGCACCCCATTGACCGTTATTGAACACAACGGCGGTGACGGGAATGTTCTCGCGGACGCAGGTCTGGATTTCATTAAAGCTGATGCCCCAAGCGCCGTCGCCAACGTACGCGACCGCAGCACGATCTGGCGCGGCGAGCTTGGCACCGATGATGGTTGGGAAAGCGTAGCCACAGTTGCCAAAGGCCATCGCCGCAAACATCGAGCGCGGCGCGTCGAAGCGCAGGTAACTGTTAGACACCGAGCAGATGTTGCCGATGTCGGTGGACACCATTGCATCCTTGGGCATCGCCTTTTCCAGCTCGCGCAGCATTTGGCGCGGGTGCATGTAACTGGATGTTTTCGCGATTTCGATAGAGTACGGGTCGGTTTCGTGGGTCCAGCCGTCCAGTTCCTTTTCCCACGTTTTTTTCTCTTTGGCGACAGTCGCTAGCCGGGAGTCGCGATTGCTATGACAGGCCAATTTCTTGCCTTTAAGCCGTTGCACCAGCGCTGCTGCCGCTGCCTTGGCATCGCCGCAAATACCCACCGAGATTTTCTTCACCAGGCCCAGCATTTTTGGGTCAGCGTCGACCTGAATGATCTTCGCGTTCTTCGGCCAGTAATCGATGCCATGTTGCGGGAGCGTCCCGAACGGACCAAGTCTCGTGCCAAGCGCCAGCACAACGTCTGCTTTGCTAATCAACTTCATTGCGGCTTTTGAGCCCTGATAGCCGAGCGGCCCGCACCACAAGCGGTGGCTCGCTGGAAAGCTGTCGTTATGCAGGTAGCTGTTGCATACCGGAGCATCAAGCAGTTCCGCGAGCTTCACGGCTTCGGCGCCACCGTTGGCCATAATCACGCCGCCACCGGCAAGAATCACCGGAAACTTTGCGCTTGCCAGCATCTCGGCGGCAGCGTCCAGCGCCGCTTCGCCACCAGCGCCACGCTCAATGGTCATCGGAGCTGAAATTTCAAAGTCAGCTTCGCCGTAGAACAAGTCGCGCGGGATGTTGAGTTGGGTTGGTCCCAACTCGATGTGGGCGCGATCAAACGCGCGGGCTGTCAGTTCCGCCATGCGAGCTTTGTTGTTGACGTGGGCCTGATATTTGGTGATCTTTGAGAAGATCGGGAGTTGGTCGGTTTCCTGAAAACCGCCCAGGCCAAGTGTCATGGTACCCGTCTCGGGCGTGATCACAACCACTGGCGAGTGCGCCCAAAACGCGGCTGCGATGGGTGTGACGAAGTTGGTGACACCAGGGCCGTTTTGACCAATGCAAACTCCGTGGCGACCCGAGACGCGCGAATAGCCGTCAGCCATGTGGCCCGCCCCCTGTTCATGGGCAACCGAGATGAATCGGATGCCTGCCGTCTCGAACAAGTCGAGCGCATCCATGTAGGCGGAGCCAACGATGCCGAATACGTCGGTCACGCCCTGGGAAACAAGGGTTTCGACGAAGGCTTCAGACGGCGTCATTCGAGTGGGGCCACGTGTCACCCGGCGATCGACTTTGATCTTGGCGGATTTTGCCGCTGTTGCTGGAGCAGGTTTCTTGTTCGGACGGGTCGTCATGGCGAGCCTTATTAAATGTTCGTTGAGATGGGAGCTAGTGTGCAAGGCGTTGCACCGCATGTCTTGCATAAGTCATAAAAAATGAATCTTTGCGTTTCATTTTTTCTGAAAAATGACAATTGTGCATAATGTGAAAGAAATTAACTTAGGAACATAAGATGCTGGTTGAGAACGATGATTCGCACCGAGATAGCCGTGAAGCAGGATCTGCGGCTCTGCGCTCGTTAGCGGTCATGGAATTCGTTGCCAATAGTGAGCGTTCTGTAAGTTTGACCGAAATCATGCTTGCCGTGCATTTGCCGAAGCCAACGGTGTTTCGTATTCTGACGACGCTGGAAGAGGCCGGTATGCTGTTGCGGGAGCCAGACGCTAAGCGCTACGTTCCTGGCGAGCGACTGGCGATTTTGGCCGGAAACGTGTTGCTGCACTCACCACATCGCTCCGCCCGCCGGGCCATTCTTGAAGAGTTGGTTGAGCGTGTCGGCGAAACCTGCAACTTGACTATTCCGAACGGGCACCTGGTGATGTATCTGGATCGCGTCGAGTCGGCGTGGCCGCTGCGCATCAATTTGCATGCGGGCTCTAAAGTTCCGCTGTATGCCAGTGCTAGCGGAAAACTGTTCCTTGCGCACTCTCCCAAGCGAATGCGAGATCGGCTTCTCACCAACGCGCCGCTGATTGCGCACACAAAAAACACCTTGACCACGCTCCGTCAACTGGAGTTGGAATTCACCTCAATTCGCCGCAGCGGATATGCCATTGACAACGAGGAATATTTGGCGGGAATCTGTTGCCTCGCAGTTCCCGTAACCAACGATCAGGATCGCGTAGTTGCTGCCGTCGCGGTGCACGGCCCCGTTTCGCGCATGAGCGTTTCGCAGGCGATTGAATTCTTGCCAACGATGCGAGAGGCAGCAGAGCAGATTAGCCAGACGCTTGATTGGTAGCGCTGTGGGTAATGAAGTAGCTGCGGTGAGCGCCGCCCATCCGCGGTTAACGGCGTTAATCACTTCGGCGCGCGAGGCTCAGCCAACGGCTACAGCAATTGTGTATCCGAAAGATGCTATGGTCGTGGAAGCGGCCCTGGTTGCGGCTCGGCTCGGCATCATCGAACCGGTGTTTTACGGTCCCGCCGCTGCTCGGGACTTTTTGGGAGCAGCGGGTGCGTGGCCCGCGCAATATCGTTGGGTCGACACTGGAGATTCCCCGCGAGCAGCAGCGCTCATGGCGGTTGCCGACGCCGCTTCGGGCCGCGTGGCTATGTTGATGAAGGGCAGTCTGCATACTGACGAATTGCTCGGAGCGGTTGTCGCGCGTGACTCTGGACTGCGCGGAACGGGCAGATTGACGCACACATTTGTGTTCGATTTGCCCCGGTACCACAAATTGCTCGCAGTTACTGATGCGGTTGTAAACATATCGCCGGATTTGCAGACCAAAGCGGAGAGTCTGATTCACGCTATTGCGCTGATGCAAAAAATAGGTGTGGCGACTCCGAAGATCGCCGTTCTCGCGGCAGTAGAAACGGTGAACGCAAGTATTCCCGCTACTGTTGATGCGCGTACGCTGACTGAGTGGGGCGTGGAAGGTCGCTTTGGCGCAGCACTAGTGGATGGGCCACTTGGATTCGACAACGCTATTTCCGTACACGCTGCTGAAACAAAAGGCATCGTTTCTGCAGTGGCAGGTGACCCTGATATTTTGTTGGCTCCTGACCTGAATTGCGGCAATATTCTTTACAAAAGCTTTGTATACATAGGCGGTGGTGAGTGTGCGGGTGTTGTCCAAGGCAGCCGGGTACCAATTGTGATTACCAGTCGTGCCGATTCGCTTTTTAGCCGGGTCGCTTCGTGTGCTTTAGCGCGAATTTCGCTTCGCTAGTTGGAGCGGAACGCGGTAATTTGCTAAACTTTCGTGGTTTTCCAGACGAACCGAAGTTGTTTTTAAGGTTGCCGTACTGCATGGAAGCGATGACACTCGAATGGCGAAGGCGGTTTGCGACGGAACGTAAACATCGAATTCTGATGTTTGCGGCAATTGCGGGCCTCTCCGTTGCATTCGCCCTGTTCTGGTTGTTGTTTGCCGGTGTATGGGCCATTTTTCCGTTTACAGCAATAGAAATGATATGTGTTGCGGCAGCTTTTTGGTGGATCGAACAAGCTTCCGAGGATCGAGATCAGATTGAAGTCACGGACAATGGAGTGAACGTGATTCGTACTCGTCGGCGGAAAACTGCCACGTTCGCGTTTACCCGAAACTGGCTGACCATTGAGGGCGCTTCACGCTCCCGAGGTATGCCGTCTGGCGTGCGATTGAGGCAGTCTGGACGAACGGTCGCATTGCTGGAATTTTTGTCAGGGCCCGAGCAGGTGCGGGCACTGAATGATTTGCGTCACGCATTATCGTTGCGTTAGACGTCGATATTGAATGGGATAAGTTGTTGTGCGTAACTGGATTGAGCAAAAGAATATGTCGAAGCTTTCTGCGCGTAGCGGCGCGCCAACGTTGAAGTCGTTAGTTGCTGGTGCAGGTCGATTGGGGGCGCTAATCGCGTTATTGCCGATGGCTGCTTTTGCGGACTGGCGAATGAATCTGAAGCCGGCGAATTCGTCGGTTGCACAGCAGATGTTTGATCTGCACACGCTTATCACCGCCATCTGTGTGGTCATCTTCGTCGGTGTGTTCGGGGTGATGTTTTATTCGCTGTATGCCCATCGCAAGAGCAAAGGGCACAAAGCGGCCCAATTCCATGAGAGCGCAACGGTCGAGGCGCTGTGGACCATTATCCCGTTCTTCATACTTTTGGCGATGGCATTTCCGGCGACCAAAGCGGTGCTTGACATGCGCGATAGCTCTGCGCCGGAGATGACTATCAAAGTCACAGGTTATCAATGGAAATGGGGTTACGACTACATCCACGATGGTTTTGGCTATCTTTCAACGTTGTCGACACCTCTCGCGCAAATTAAGAATTCGGAAGCCAAGGGCAATAACTATCTGCTGGAGGTTGATAACCCACTGGTGGTTCCGGTCGGTAAAAAGGTTCGCTTGCTCTTGACGGCCAACGACGTTATCCATTCATGGTGGGTGCAGGCGCTGGGTGTCAAGCAGGACGCGATCCCGGGCTTCATTCGCGATGCATGGTTTCGCGCGGATCGCCCGGGCATTTATCGCGGTAACTGCGCCGAGCTTTGTGGCAAGGAACATGGCTTCATGCCGACGGTTGTTGAGGTGAAAACGCAAGCTGATTACGACATTTGGCTGGCAGCGCAGAAAGAAAAGTATGGCGTAGGCAAAGTTGCCAGCGCAGCTGTGGTCGTGGACACCAAAACCTACACCCGCGATGAGCTGGTTGCGCACGGCAAAACCGTCTACGAAGGCGTGGGCGGCTGTCAGGGTTGTCATCAGCCAAATGGCAAAGGTATTGCTGGCCAGTTCCCGGCACTTGACGGATCTGCGGTTGTTAACGGACCTATGGACGGCCAGGTCGCCCTTTTGCTGAATGGCAAAGCGGGGACGGCGATGGCGTCGTTCAAGCATTTGACTGACAAAGATCTCGCGGGCGTGATGGCCTACACGCGGTCAAGCTGGTCTAACAAAGCGGCCGAATTTGCGCAGCCGATTGATTTCGCCAAGGCGCGCAACGGCGGTGTGCTACCTGCCAGCGTCGCGCCTGCGACGGCGCAAGCGGCCCCGGCGGCGACATCGGTTGCTGGAGCAATGCCCGCCAAGATTTATTTCGCAACTGGCAAGAAAGAAATGCCGGTAGACGCCAAGGCGTCGCTTGACGCAGTCCTCGCCTATCTCAAAGGCAAAGCGGATGCCAAGATCGACATCACTGGCTACAGCGACAAGACAGGCAATCAAGCAGTTAATCTGGATATTGCTGAAGAACGTACGAAGGCTGTTCGTGCCGCACTCGTGGCTGCGGGCATCGGACAAGATCGAATCAATATGAAACGGCCAGCCGAAATCACGGGTGGCGGCGATAACGAAGACGCACGTCGCGTTGAAATCAACGTGGCCGCGTGACCATTCTTCGCAGCGATTTAAGTAATTCCATTGATCTCGACTTGTTCGAGCTAGATATTCAGGATCAGGAGCAGTAACCATGGCCAGCGTTCCACACGGCGCACCTCACACCACCCCCGTTCATGGCGATCACGCCCATGACGGGCATGATGATCATCATCACGTCCCTTCGGGGTTGATGCGTTACGTAACCACTACTAACCACAAAGACATCGGTTCGATGTACATGTGGTTCAGCTTCGCGATGTTCATTTCGGGCGGAATTATGGCGCTGCTGATTCGCGCTGAGTTGTTCCAGCCGGGCCTGCAAATCCTTGAGCCTGAGCGGTTTAACCAGCTCACCACGCTGCACGGCATCGTGATGATTTTTGGCGCGATCATGCCAGCCTTCGTGGGCTTTGCGAATTGGATGTTGCCGCTACAACTTGGCGCGCCGGACATGGCGTTTGCCCGCATGAACAACTGGTCGTTCTGGCTATTGCCGCCTGCAGCGATACTTCTCATCGGCTCGTTTTTTGTGCCCGGCGGTGCTGCTGCCGGTGGCTGGACGCTTTATCCGCCGCTGTCCATCCAAGGTGGCATGGGCATGGACATGATGATCTTCGCGGTGCACATCATGGGTGCCTCGTCGATCATGGGTTCGATCAATATCATCACTACAATTTTGAATTTGCGCACACCCGGAATGACCATGATGCGCATGCCGATGTTCGCATGGACGTGGCTCATCACAGCGTTTCTGTTGATCGCATCAATGCCAGTGCTCGCAGGCGCCGTCACCATGCTGCTGACGGATCGGCACTTTGGAACGACGTTCTTCAATGCCGCAGGTGGTGGTGATCCCGTGATGTTCCAGCATATATTCTGGTTCTTCGGGCACCCCGAGGTATACATCATCGCGCTGCCCGCCTTTGGTGTGATCTCGCAAATCATCCCCGCGTTTTCGCGCAAGCCCTTGTTTGGCTACGCTTCGATGGTTTACGCCACGGCGTCCATCGCGATTCTTTCTTTCATCGTTTGGGCGCATCACATGTACACGACGGGTCTGCCAATTGCCGGCCAGATTTACTTCATGTACGCCACGATGCTGATTGCAGTGCCAACCGCCGCCAAAATTTTCAACTGGCTGGCGACGATGTGGCGCGGCTCGATCACGCTGGAAACGCCGATGCTTTTCTGCCTGGGTTTTCTCTTCCTGTTCACGCTCGGTGGCTTCACCGGACTTGTTCTGGCGCTGACCCCCGTCGATATTCAGTTGCAGGACACCTACTACGTCGTTGCCCACTTTCACTATGTAATGGTGGCGGGCGCGCTGTTCTCTGCATTCGCTGCGGTCTACTACTGGAGCCCGAAGTGGACTGGCTGGATGTATGAAGAAAAACTTGGCAAGATTCACTTCTGGTGGTCGCTGATCGCGTTTAACGTGACCTTCTTCCCGATGCATTTCCTGGGTTTGGCCGGCATGCCGCGCCGTATCCCCGACTACAACATGCAGTTCGCCGAGTGGAATATGGTCGCATCGATTGGTGCCTTCGCGTTCGGCTTGGCACAGATTTTCTTCATCATCATCGTGTTTCGCACCATCGCGGGCAAGAGCGGTATCCGTGCTCCAGCCAAGCCATGGGACGGCGCTGAGGGGCTTGAGTGGACGGTGCCATCACCTGCCCCTTATCACACCTTTGAAACGCCACCAGCATTCAAGTAATGGCCTCTACGATGGAACGCTCTGATCGTGCGCAAATGTTGCGTCGGCGCAATCTGCGTACTGGTTGGGTGTTGGCGGCAATCGCGCTCATGATTGCGCTGTCCATCTGGTACGTCCGAGCAAGTTAGGGGACTCTAGCGCACCATGTTTTCCCTTGAGAACAGACAGATGCTCGGTAAATTGGCCGTCTTCGTGGCGATCATGTTCGCATTTGGCTTCGCGCTGGTTCCGGTCTACAAGAAAATTTGCGAAGTCACTGGTGTCAACGATTTCATGCGTCCGGAACAGGTCAAAAACACTCAAATTGATGCATCCCGAAGCGTCAAGATTGAATTCGACGCTAACACGCGTAACTTGCCTTGGACTTTTAAGCCTGAAGTAACCACGCTGACCGTGCATCCTGGCGAATTGACAACCGTGATTTATGACGTCACCAACACGACCAGCCGCGACATGGTCGGTCAGGCAATCCCGAGCTACGGACCGACGCAGGCGGCTGAGTATTTCAAGAAACTGGAGTGTTTCTGTTTCGCGAAGCAGACGTTCGTCGCGAAGGAAAGCCGACGGATGCCAGTGGTATTTTTGGTCGATCCAAAGCTGCCAAAAGACATCAACACCATCGCACTGTCGTACACTTTTTTTGAAATGCCTGGTGGTGCGAGCCCGGCAGCCGCAGAAGCGCCTGCCGGCAACCTTGGTTCGCCTCTGCCCATCGCGCCTCCAGCAAAATTGCCCGGCTAAGCACTTAGAAGTGCGAATTCACAGATTCAAGAACACAACAAGCATAAAACTTAGCGAGACCTGCCCATGAGCGCCTCAACTTCAGCCAATAGTGGCAAATATTTTGTTCCACAGCCTTCGCACTGGCCAATTGTTGGCAGCGTCGCGTTGCTTACGCTGGCAACGGGCGCAGTCACCAGCTTGAATCATGTGAGCTGGGGTCTGCCCGTGCTGTATGTTGGGTTCGCGATCTTGTTCTACATGCTTTTTGGCTGGTTTGGGGTGGTTATTAAAGAGAGCGAGGCGCGCCTTTACGGAAAGAATGTCGACGCCTCTTTCCGTTGGAGCATGAGCTGGTTCATCTTCTCGGAAGTGATGTTCTTCGCCGCCTTCTTTGGGGCGCTGGGCTACGCACGGATTCTTTCGGTGCCTGATCTTGGCAGTATCGACGCGAAACTGTTGTGGCCCGAATTCGCGGCGACTTGGCCGAGCGCGGGGCCTTATATAAAAGAGGTTTTTTCGCCGATGGGCGCATGGGGTATCCCTGCGATCAACACGGCATTGCTGCTGACCTCAGGTGTCACGTTGACAATCGCTCACCACGCGATGCTCGAAAATCATCGCAAGAAGTTAATCCTGTGGCTCGCCGCCACGATCATCCTCGGCGTGATCTTTTTGACGCTTCAAGTCTATGAGTACGTGCACGCGTATAGCGAATTAAATCTGAAGCTCACGACCGGGATTTTCGGCTCCACGTTCTTCATGCTGACTGGATTTCACGGCTTTCACGTGACTATTGGCGCGATTATGCTGACCGTCATTCTGATTCGCTCGATGCGTGGCCACTTTGATGCCAAGCACCATTTCGCGTTCGAAGCAGCTGCCTGGTACTGGCATTTCGTGGACGTCGTCTGGCTCGGTTTGTTCGTTATCGTCTACATGCTGTAGCAACGCGGCGGGCGAAAAATAAAAAAGGCGGCTCTAAGCCGCCTTTAGTTTTTTATGGACAGATCAACTGCCCACACCGTGTGCTCCGATAAACCCAAGTTTGTAGCTAAGCATCAAAAACAGGAAAAGCCCGACCGACAGTCCCACACGAATCTGCAATGCTCGCAGCATACGTTTAGAGCCACCCTCGCGCCCGCGATAGAGAAATACCAATGCGGAGCCCATCGACACCACAATCGCGACCAAACAGAAAATGACTAACCAGCGCATGGGGCAATTGTAGTGAGACAGCTAGATCAAAACTCATCAGTGACGTTGCTACGATGATTCTGCGAGGCCGAAAATTTGAGCCCAAACTCTGGGCGCTGGTGGTGACTGTGTTGTTTGCCGCTGTGACCATTCGACTCGGCAACTGGCAAAGTGACCGCGCCGAATACAAAATTTCGCAGCAAGCGCAACTCGACGCAGCCCTTTCTGCGCCTCCGCTCAAATTCCGACGGATAGCGCCGCTACCGACCTGCGCTATCGCACCATAGAACTCACGGGTTCGTTTGTTGAAAATGAGCGCTTTCTGTTGGACAACCGAATCGTTGAGGGCAAGGCAGGTTACGGTGTCTTTCAGAGTTTTCGTGTCGATCCAGCAACCGGCGGCAATAGTCGGACGGTGCTTGTTGATCGTGGGTGGGTCGCTGCGTCAGGCGACCGTTCGATCTTACCCAAGCTAGAAAACCCTGCTGGTATTGTCAAAATCGCGGGGCGCATTAATCCGCCGCCTTCACGCAATCCAGGCACTTTTGATAACGGTGCCGAAATTCGCTTGAACTATGTGAATCTCGAAGAACTCTCACAGCGTATCGGTCACAAACTGGAGCCTATGATCGTCGAGCAGACGGCGGGGCCAGGATTTACCGGTGTCGCCCGCCCGCCGCCGGGTGCGAATTTCGAGAGAAATCGCGGCTATCAGTTACAGTGGTATGCCTTCTCGGCCATGGCTGTGATTATTTTTTTAGTACTCAGTTTTCGTAAACAGGATGTCGCTTGAAGTCCGCCAATAAGATGATTTTGCTGGTAGCGCTGGTGTGCGCTGCGCCCTTTGTTTCCGCGTGGGTGGCCTACTATTTCATTAAACCGCAAGGCGGCGGCAGCTATGGCCAATTGCTGGAAACTCGCCCCCTTGCGCCACTTGCCTTGTCGGCTGCGGATGCCGAAAAATGGGGCGGCAAGTGGCGACTGGTGATGGCGATTGGTGACGAATGCGATGCTGAATGTCAAGAGACGCTGCTTTCCACACGGCAAGCGAGAACGATGCTTGGTCGCGAGCGTGAACGCTTGATTCGCGTAGTGATTGCATCCAAAAGCCTTGATCCAGCGCTACTCGCCGAGCATCCAGATTTGGTCGTTTTTTCTACGCCAACAACGCTACCTGATGCATGGCAGTCGCTTCTGAAACGTGGCGTTTTTCTGGTTGATCCGATCGGAAATCAGGTCATTATGTGGCCGAAAAATCCGGATATCAAAAAACTCAATTCAGACCTTTCGCGCCTGCTGCGCGCGTCGCGGATTGGATAGTAGGCCGTAGTGGACAACGCAGAACCTTTCCAGCGCCCTGCGCAAAAGCGGTGGCGTGACTATTGGGCCGTGACCAAGCCACGCGTGACCGTACTCGCTGTATTCACGGCTTTCATCGGTATGTTGCTGGTCGACAGGTCGCTGCCGCCCTGGATTGTCGTTGTTGGCGGCTGCATCGGTATTTGGCTGATCGCCGGCGCGAGCTTCGCGATGAATTGCCTGCTCGAAGCCGCGGTCGACGCACGCATGAAGCGCACCAATTGGCGACCCTCTGCGCAGGGCCGGCTCAGCACCACGCAAATCGTTGTTTTTTCTTTGGTGCTTGGTGCACTGGGAAGCGCAGTGTTGATGGTTACGACGAACGTGTTGACCTGGGGCCTGACGCTCAGCACGTTCTTCGGCTATGCGTTTATTTACACGCTGTATCTCAAGCCGAATACGCCGCAAAATATCGTCATAGGTGGTGCTGCTGGCGCCATGCCCCCGGTCCTCGGTTGGGTGGCTGTGGCCAACGATGTCTCGGCACCGCCGCTGCTGCTGTTCCTCATCATCTTTGCGTGGACGCCGCCGCATTTCTGGGCGCTGGCGTTGTACCGCCAGGAAGACTATGAAAAATCAGGGCTGCCGATGCTGCCAGTGACGCATGGTCGCGACTTCACGTTGCTTCACATGCTGCTCTACACATTTTTGCTGCTTGCCGTGTCACTGTTGCCGTTCGCCATCCGCATGAACGGCTGGCTATACGCCGTTGCGGCGCTCGTGCTTGGCGGGCGCTTCATTCAACTGGTGTGGCAACTGAAAAAAAACTACACGGATCAGAAATCACGCGCGGTGTTCCGCTTCTCGCTAACCTACCTGACCGTGTTGTTCGCGGCGCTGCTAGCGGACCACTACCTGATCAACTAGGGTCTAGATTTCGACCATCTCGAAGTCATCTTTGCGCGCGCCGCATTCTGGGCACGTCCAGTTCATGGGCACGTCATCCCATTTGGTGCCCGGCTTGATGTTGTCCTCAGGCCAGCCCGTCTCTTCGTCGTAGATCCAGCCGCAAATCAGGCACATGTACTTTTTCATAAAGATCGTGTCGCGCTTCTACCAATAAAACGAAGCGATTGTAGGTGAACCACTCGGGCTCATTAGAATCCAACATGAAATTGATAACAAAAGGTCAGCCGGGTGGAAGCCATTGAGGAAAGTAATCCAGTGATTGCGCCCGAGAAGGGCCTCGCACACGCCAAGCTCGGGGCGATCCTTTTGTTCCGGGGCAAAATTGTCGAGGCTGAGCTTGACCGCGTGCTGCGCCTGCAAGCAGCGTCTGCACGCCCCGAGCGACTCGGCAGCCTGTTGTCGACCCTGGGCGTTGTGTCAGCGCGCGATATTGCTCAGGCGCTCGCCATCCAGGCTGACATGCCCTACGTCGAAGCTTCGGCGTTCCCCGATATTCCAATTCTCGAAGAACGGATTTCCGCTCGATTTTTGCGTGATTCGCGGGCGTTGCCGATCGAAGAGGACGAGGACACCCTGACGCTGGCGGTCGCTGACCCGACCGACGACTACGTTCGTCATTCGTTTGAGCTCGTGACTAACCGCAAGATTCATCGCGTCGTTGCGATTGGCACCGAAATCGATGGCGCGATTGAGCGCTTGTACGGTGGCGGACGGAGCGCGGCTTCGCAATTGACCGACGGCGATCTTGAGGCCCGCATCGACGCCGATGCGCTCGGTGACGATGTTCAGCAGCTCAAGGATTTAGCGTCCGAAGCGCCCGTGATTCGGCTCGTAAGTTTGCTGATCACCAACGCACTCGAAGCCCGCGCATCGGATATTCATATCGAACCGTTTGAGAATCGCCTGATCATCAGGAATCGCATCGACGGTGTGCTGCACGAGATTGAATCGCCGCCGAAGCGCCTCGCCGCAGCCGTTATTTCGCGCATCAAGATCATGGCGAATCTGGATATCGCTGAGCGCCGTTTGCCGCAAGACGGTCGGATTCGCCTGCGTATTCAGGGCAAAGACATCGATCTTCGCGTCTCTACCGTGCCAACGATGCACGGTGAGAGCGTGGTGATGCGTATTCTCGACAAGAGTGGCGTCCAGCTTAACTTTGAGAAGCTCGGCTTTGCGCCGGACATTCTTGCTAAATTCAAGGAAGCGCTGGCACAGCCGAACGGCATTCTGCTGGTCACCGGCCCAACCGGTAGCGGCAAAACCACGACGCTCTACACCGCGCTCGATGAGTTGAATCAGCCCGACGTGAAGATTTTGACGGTCGAAGATCCAGTCGAATACCAGATGGCGGGTATCAACCAGATTCAAGTCAAACCGCAGATCGATTTGACCTTTGCCAGCGCGCTGCGCTCTATCGTGCGGCAAGACCCCGACATCATCATGATCGGTGAGATTCGTGACCTTGAGACCGCCGAAATCGCCGTTCAAGCCGCGCTGACGGGCCATCTTGTGCTGTCGACACTGCACACCAACGACGCTCCCGCAACCATCAGTCGTCTGATGGA
>CAJDUD010000134.1_pt1 | contig 16089 bp, 15 predicted proteins | sample 7390161 | NCBI WGS metagenome assembly CAJDUD01 (sample SAMEA7055664, study PRJEB34461) | soil metagenome | biome: terrestrial ecosystem; feature: Peninsula; material: soil | place: Antarctica | collected 2016
GACGTTCATCGCCCGAATAGCGCGTGGGAGCGGCTGCGCGATCACGTTTTGCTGCCGTTCACATTTGCGCTGTTGCCGATGTTTCTGCGCCGAAGATTAGTTGCATATGTTCGCGGTAATCCGAATATTTTTCGACTGGAGAGTGCGGCGTTGGTCAGCAACATTCATACGCTGCTGCCTGACGCAGATGCAGAAGCCGCCGCCGCTGATCTGCGTTTCACACGGCTCACCGACTATGCCGATTTGTGGGTGTCGCTGACCCGCTCGGACGCGTGGATGGTGAAGCACCTTCAAGTCGATGCGCCGCAGACGCTCGATACGCCGGCCCTGTTCGTGACTTTTCATTACGGCGGCGGCTGGTGGCTCACCCGCTACTTGCGCGCTCGCGGTCAGCGTGTGTCGATTGTGATGCGGCACGGCCCCGCTCCGAGCGCCTGGTCTGAGCGCGTGGTGCTCTGGTTCGGTCTGTTCCGCATGCGGGCGATTGAGCAGGTGTGCCGGTCGCCGTTGATCGTGACGGACTGGGGCGGCGCGGCGCGCGCAGTCATGAAGACATGGAAGTCTGACGCCAGCGTGTTGGGGCTCGTTGATGTACCGCCACCGCTCGTGGACCGCACCGCCGCCGTGCCGTTTTTTGGCCGCACCGCGCAATTTCCACCCAGTTTGATTGAACTCGCCGTGCGCAAAAATTTGCCGATTCATGTCTACGTCGGGCAATGGAATGCCGACACTTTGCAGCCGCACCTCAAGGTGCTCACCATGCCCGCTGCCGCGATGCCAGCGGTGCAAGTGCAGGTGATTTCGGTGCTGGAAGCTGCGATTCGAACCCGGCCGGGTGGATGGCATGCTTGGGGCGATGCGCCGTTGTACTTTGCAGCGCCTGCTTAAAGGTTGACGCAAGCCGCGATTTTCGGAACTAAAACACTCGTTTTGGTCAAAAAATGCGCTCCATTAAGGCTAACTTCGTCAGAACTGTCCTATCGCTGTCACACGCTTCGATTACCATCGTTTGAAACGGCAACCACACGCGCACCTCGCGACTTAGCCGAATCTGCAAGCGCCTCGACACGACCCAATAAGCTCCTTCCCTCAAAAGTGCGCATGCAAACCAAATGGTTCCGCCCTGTTCAGACCAGCACGCTTGCCGTGGCTGGCAATAGTGGCGAGACCATCACAACACTGACGCCGCCGAGTGCCGTTGCGCAAGCTGAGCATGCGCTCATGGCGGAGGCGCTCTTGCGTGCAACCGTTGGCCTGCTTGACCGCGTAGATCCGATGGTGGTGGTCGAGCAAATTTGTCGTCAAATGGTTGACGCTTCGCCGCATATTCCGCTCGCCTGGGTATGGTTTGGCGATCCGCGCGCGCAGTCTTTCAACCCGCAAGTTGTGGTCGGGCCGGCCCGTGCAGTTGCCGGCGAACTTGTTATCACACGCGATTTTTTGACGCAAAACACCGATGCGCCGCGCTATGCCAACTGCGAACCGACGCGCTCATTTGAAATTTCGCCGCTGTCGTTGTATGGACCGTGGCGCCGTGCAGCTATGGAATATGGGGCACGTAGCGTGCTCGTCGTGCCAATCGCTGCTGCCGATGACCAGCGCGGATTGTTGACGTTGTACTCATCGCGACCGAAGTATTTTGAAGCGATGGGAACGGGGTTGTTCGAGGCACTGGGGCCGATTTTTCACGCGGTTGTGACCCGCGCCCAAACGCGCCGCGACGACAGTGCTGCCGACGCTGCACTGGATCGACTGACTGGTTTGCCGTCGCGCAGCCATGCCCAACGCACGATTGATGAGCTGTGGCGTATGGAGTCGGCGAGCGATAACCGCGGTGTGCTGCTGATCGCCAATATTGACGAATTTCAGCGCATCAACACAGCGTGCGGGCGTCGTGTTGGCGATATCGCGTTGCGCCATGTCGCGCATCTGTTCGAGCAGACGTTGCGGCGCAGCGATCTGCTCACGCGATGGAGCGGTGATGAGTTTCTGGCGTGGCTACCCGCTTTGCCCGGCAGTGTGGCGTTCGCGACGGCGGAGCAGTTGCGCCTGCGCGTGGCGGAGTCCTCGCTAGACGCGCTGGATGGGCTCGATTTGCCGCTGCATATCTCCATCGGGGCAACGCCGGTGCCGGCCAACAACTCGTTCGCAACCGCATTGGAGCGAGCGGATCGGGCGTTGACGCGGGCGAAACAAAATGGCCGCAATTGCGTGGTGGTGGCGCGCTCAGACGCGTAACGTTTCGACGCTACGGCATGCAAAAGCCGCTGACGTTACGGTTCGCTCTTCGCAGCGTTCGCGGCTGGCCGAGGCTGCGTCTCGGCAAGTTCAATTCGTAATGCTGCAACTTCTTTGCGTATTGCGCGAAGCTCGTGCATGAGTTCCCGCTCGATCGCCCGCTCTTCAGTGTGTACGCCTTTACCCACAAATAGCGCCGACACCGACGCTGTTACCAGCGATAGCACCGCGAGCCCGAGCAACACCACCACCACGGCAAAGGCGCGCGACGCATGTGTGCTCGGTACCAGGTCGCCGTAGCCGACGGTTGCGGCGGTGGTGAACGCGAGCCATAAACCATCGCCCAGCGTCTGCACGCGCGGTTCCAGCAACCAGAATCCGACGCCGCCCACCAGCAAAATGGTCATCGACAAAGCCAACGAATAGACCAGTCCGTTCCGTAAAGCGATGCTCAGATAATTGTGTCGACTCATGCAGCGAATCTAGCCTGATCTGCGGGCTAGATTTTGACCTGCGTCAATCGTATTCATAACTCCCCCGTTTGATTCAGTCGCTGGCGTATGATGATTTCAAACTTCACGCAGAGAGCATTGTGAAACTCGCGCTCCTTTCGGATATTCATTCCAACGTGCAGGCGCTCGATTCCTGCGTTGCTGACGCCACCGCACGCGGGGCCACCCAGTTCGCGCTACTCGGCGACTTTGTCGGCTACGGCGCGAACCCATCCGCCATTGTGCAGCGGGTGATGACGATGGTTGGCGCTGGCGCGTGGGCGATCAAAGGCAATCACGACGAAATGGCCTGTCATGTGCCGCCACCGACAGCCGTCCCGACGCGAGGCGAGATGACCGCAGCCTGGACGAACGCGCAACTGAGTGAAGGCGAGCGCGCGTTTCTCGACGCGCTGCCACTCACCCATCAGGACGGCTCGCTGCTGCTGGTGCACGCCAGCGCCGATTCGCCCGAGCGCTGGCGCTATGTTTACGATGCACGCGCGGCGGCTGATAGTCTCAATGCGGCGATCCGTTTGAGCGCAGACATTCGTTATGTGTTCGGCGGCCATGTGCACGAACAAACGCTCTATTACCAGGGGAGAGGGCACGACCTGTTGCGATTCATGCCGACGCCTGACGCACCGATTCCGCTGCCGCCGCATCGCCACTGGCTTGCCACGATTGGTTCGGTGGGCCAGCCGCGCGACGGGCGCACCGAAGCGATGTACGCCATGTTCGACCGCGATGCCTCGGCGCTCACGTTTGTGCGTGTACCGTACGACCACAGCGCGGCGGCTGCGGCGATCCGTGCCGCAGGATTGCCGGACTTCTTCGCTGATCGACTGGCGAAGGGCGAATGAAGCTGCTGGAGCCGGGTGCGACGCTTGACGGGTTCGTCGTCGACGAATGCATTCACTCGGGCGGCATGGCGCATATCTACAGCGTGCATTACGCCGCCACTGCGACCAGTGCACGAAGTGATCCCGGTTTTCCGATGGCGATGAAAGTGCCGCGCATGACCTCCGGTGATGGCGCGGAAAACATCGTCGGTTTTGAAGTGGAACAGCAAATTCTGCGCTCGCTCAAAGGCACGCACGTGCCGCGCTTTGTCGCTGCGGGCGATCTCGCACGTGTGCCGTATCTGGTGATGGAATACGTGCAGGCCAAACAGTTGCAGCACTGGCTAGACCAGGCCGGAGACCATCGCCCGACTCGGTGAAGCCGTTGCCCGCGGTGTGCACAGCCTGCATCAGCAAAACGTAGTACATCATGATTTAAAGCCCGCCAACGTGCTCATTCGCGATGACGGTTCAGCGGTGCTCCTTGATTTCGGATTGAGCTATCACGGCCACTATCCCGACTTGCTCGCTGAAGAATTGCGCAAGGCGATTGGCTCGCCAACGTGGATGGCACCGGAGCAGGTGGTCGGTGTGCGCGGCGATCCGCGCAGCGATATTTTTGCCATTGGCGTGATGCTTTATGAGCTAGCTACCGGCGAACTGCCGTTCGGTGATCCACAGACTAATGGCGGTTTGCGTCAGCGTTTGTGGATGGATCCGACGCCGCCGCGTGAGCACCGACCCGATCTGCCGCCGTGGCTGCAAGAGGTGATTTTGCGCTGTCTCGCGCCAGAGGCGGCGGCGCGATATCCGTCTGCGGCTCATCTGGCGGCTGAGCTTGCCAGCCCCGAGCAGATTCGCGTCACGGAGCGCGGTACAAGCATGAAAGGCACATCGCGGCGCATGCATTTCAAGCGCTGGATCAAGGCCATCGGCATGGCCTACAAGCCTAGTCCGCTGCCGTCCGTGCAAATTGACCAGGTGCCGATTGTCATGGTCGCTGTGCCGTTTAAGGATGCAACCGATGCCGCGCACTTTTCGTTACGCACAGCCGCGCAGCGCTCGTTGGGCTCGCGGCTCGGTGCGCGTCTCGCGTGTGTCACCGTCATTTCGCCCTCAGAAACGAGTGGCACCGTAGCGGCAAAAAGCGAAGCCACTGTGCACACTCGTTATCTCGAGTTGCTGCGGCACTGGGCGCAAGGCATCGATACCGAAAAGCACCAACTCTCACTGCACGTACTCGAATCGGGCGACGTCGCGCAGGCGCTGATCGACTACGCGCGCGGCAACCACGTCAACGTCATCGTCATCGGTGCGGCCACGCACGGCCTCGCGCTGCAACGGATCGTGCAGACGGTGCCGATGAAGGTAGCGATGTCTGCTCCGTGCACGGTGATTCTGGTGAAGGCAGAGCTGCCGTTTAGCGCGCTGGCGTAGACGCGGGAGATTTGAGGCGCGACTGGCTACTTGATAGCGACACCCATCAGCACCCGCTGCGCCAGTTGCTTGGTGAGTACGCTCACGGCGGGCAGCTCCATCGGCAAGCCGTCAAACGCGCCGTCAATCAGCAAATTGCTCAGGCCGTGCGCGAAGCTCCAGCAGACAAGCGCAAGCGCTGAACCATCCTCGGCGTCGTGGGCGCGCGCTGCGGCGTGTACCAACCCGAATGCGCTTTCGGCCGCCACCTTCAGCGGCGGGAACTCGCTTTTGCGCGCGAGTAGCGGCCCGAACATCAGTCGAAACTGGGCCGGGTTAGCGCGCGCGCAACTGACGTAAACATCGGTGATTTGCAACAACCGCTCGCCGCTATCGGCTGCCTGCGCGCGCGTCGCCATCGCCTCGCTCAACCGCAAGAAGCCGCGCTCCGCCACAGCCGCGAGCATGTCATCAAGACTCGCAAAGTGGTGATACGGCGCAGCGTGCGACACCCCGGCCTGCTTTGCGACTTCACGCAACGTGATGCCCAAAGCGCCTTCGCGCGCCAGAACGATGTCGGCGGCTTCGAGCAGCGATTCGCGCAAATTTCCGTGGTGATAGGGCTTGGGTTCGGGTTCCGGTTCCGGTGTGCGTCTGCTGACCTTCGCGGGCACTGTTGTCTTCGCGGCTTTTACCGCAGGTTTACGGATGGTCGATTCGGCTTTTAGTGGCTTCATACCCTCAATCTTGACACGAGAAGGATTGTAGTGGAAGAATGCGCTAAATCTTTCTCCTGTAAAGATTATCAATTGAGGAACAAAAAATGCTCGCTTCCACGCTTATCGCTGCCAGCGCCGCCATCACCGGCTTGCTCGGATGCGTTCATCTACTGTTTACGTTTAACGGCCCGAAATTGCATCCCCGTGACCCCAACGTCATGCGGGCGATGGCGAACACCTGCCCTGTGATCACCAAGGAAACAACGGTGTGGCGCGCCACCGTCGGATTCAACGCGAGCCACAGCATGGGCTTGATGCTGTTCGGCATCATCTACCCCTACCTTGCCCTCGCGCAGCCCACCATGTTCTGGCAATCGCCGTTGCTAATTACGCTTGGTTTGGTGGTGCTGCTTGCTTACCTGACGCTTGCCAAGCTGTACTGGTTCAGCGTGCCGTTTCGGGGTGTGACGCTGGCGACGACGCTCTACGTTGCCGGTCTGATTGTCCACGCGCTTTGATGTGCAGGGCACAGCGGCTACCACCCATCACCGCAGGGTCAAAGGAAAAGCTCAACCGAGCATTCAGTGAATTCAACGCAGGTCGCCTTGGGCGTATCTTGTGACAGTTCGCAATGCAGCGCCGCCATTCGATGTACGGACATCATGCGCTTGCGGGCGAGCGGACAACGATCGCGTCGACCGCGCTTTGGCACGCACGACTGCTGCGACAACCGCCCGATCTACGCATACACCTTCACACGGTCGCCGTTACCGGCTGGGCGTGGAAAACCGTCGCAAAGGCGACGTAGAAAGATCGGAGTCTTTGTGGGCCACAGAACAACAAGGACTGAAGTGACGGCCAATACAGAACAGCAACTTTACGCTGCAATCACACTTGCACCAGGGCTAAGAGCACAAAAGCGTAAAAGTCAACCGTAGATGAAAATCGTCGTTGTGCCATGCACAGTAGTCTTTTCAATCAAAAGCGGATATCAAACTAGAAGGCTGAAATTGCTGGGAATCGCAAACGAAACGTGCTGCCGTGATTCGCGCCGCTGACTTCACTTTCGATCTCCAGCTTGGCGCGGTGGCGTTGCGCGATGTGCTTGACGATGGCCAGGCCCAAGCCGGTGCCGCCGGTCTCCCGTGATCGGGATCGGTCCACGCGGTAGAAGCGCTCAGACAGTCGCGGCAGGTGCTCGGCGGCGATGCCTGCGCCGGTGTCGCGCACTTCCACTTTGACCTCGTCGGTGACGGTCACGGTGAGCGTAATGCGTCCATCCGCTGGCGTGTAGCGCACGGCGTTGGAGAGCAGATTGCCGAGCGCCGAGCGCAATTCGTTGGCGCTGCCAGGTACAGTGGCAGGCGCGATATTTGCGACGAAGGTGTGCTTTCCTGCGGATAGCGCTTCGGCATCGGCCAGCGCGTCGCGCGCGATGTGTGCAAGATCGACGGCCACGGATTCAGGCGGAATCTGGTCGTTTTCCATGCGCGCGAGGGTGAGCAAATCCTCGACCAGTCGCTGCATATTGCCGGTTTGATTGGCGATCAGGTTCAGGTAGCGCGTGCGCTCAGCTTCATCAAGCGGCAAGTCAGTAATGGTCTCCACAAAGCCACCGACGACGGTCAGCGGCGTGCGCAATTCATGCGACACATTGGCCACAAAATCACGCCGCATGCGATCCAGTTTTTCGCGATCGGTGACGTCCCGTGTGAGCAAAAGGCGCGCGCCCTCGGTGCCATCATCGCTGCGTTCAAGATGAAACGAAATTGAGCGCCCCGAGAGTGCAAGCACCGGCTCGGTCCGCGCGTCATCGTCAAGATAAGCGGCGAACTCCGGCGAACGAATGAGCTGCGCAATCGGCTTGCCGACATCGCGAAACGCATCGAGCTCATGTATCACCAGCGCGGCGCGGTTGCACCACACGATGCGGTTCGCGGCATCGAGCAGAAACAGGCCGTCGGGCACTGCGTTGGTAATTTGTTTTCGCTGAACGATTTCGGCGTCACGATCACGCAGGATCTGCTCGCCGTCTTTCAGGCGTGAGCGAACGCTGCTCATGACGTCGTCAAATGGCTGCTGCACGGCATTCGGATCGCGCAGCAAATCGTTAGCGGCGCGATTGCGCGATTGCACTGCAAACGCAAGCCAGAAACAAAGCGCGGCCAGGCAACCGACACCAATCCACGGTGTCCAGACGACAGAGAGCAGCGCTGCGCATACCGTCACGGCGCCGACGATATGCGGCAATCGATTCATGGTTAACAGTTTAGCGGGTGGCGTGCGAGCAGATTAAGCCGCTGCCAGCGTTCGATCGGGACAGCGCTACGGCTTGCTCTTGCGCAACCGATAGCCGCCGCCGCGTACGGTCTCCACCAATGCGTCATGGCCAGTCGGTTCCAGCGCGATCCGCAGGCGGCGCACGTGAACGTCCACTGTGCGCTCTTCGATGTAGACATGATCGCCCCAGACTCCATCCAGCAACGCCTGGCGCGTCATTACGCGATCGGTGCGCGACATCAAAAAACGCAGCAGGCGGAATTCCGTCGGTCCGACTTTAAGCTCAGTGCCATGACCGGAAACGCGATGCGCAGTGGGCTCCAGACGCAGCCCCGCGACCTCAAGCGTTGCTTCGCCTGCTTCCGGTGCTGCGCGACGCAGAAGCGCCTTGATCCTCGCCATCAGCTCTTTTGGCGAGAACGGTTTGGTCACGTAATCATCTGCGCCGACCTCAAGGCCCCGCACTTTGTCGTCCTCGGCGGCGCGCGCTGTCAGCATCAAAATGGGCAGGTCGCGCGTGCGATCGTCCTTGCGCAATTCGCGCGCAAAATCAATGCCCGATTTATCCGGCAACATCCAGTCGAGCACGATCAGATCAGGCAACGCTTCGTCAACGACATCGCGCGCATCGAGCACTGCGTGCACCACTTTGACGATGTGCCCCGCGTGTTTGCAGTGAAGGGAGACCAGCTCCGCAATGGCGGGCTCGTCTTCAACAATAAGAATAGTGGCTGGCATAAGACAAATGTTTTATGACATGGATGTTACGGCTCTGTGACAGCCACTTGCAGTGTTCGTGCCAAAGTAGCTTTGGCAACAAAATCGGCTACCGACAAACGAAAGCGCGAATCGCCAGCGAATGTGTCCCGAAGTCCCAGGTGTAGCGCTGACTACGCGGTTTCAAGGGCTCGCTGACCGACATCCGCTGTAGTGCAACCGTTTCGCAGCCACACATCAATAAACGCCGCATCATTGATGGTGCGCAACTCGGCATAAATCGCCTCGGCTTCGGGATAGCGCCGGCGCAAAAAATTGAGCCATTGTTTGAGTCTTCCAGCACGGTGCTTTTTTTCCACGCGAGTGGTGACGAGCGCCCAAAAATCGTTGATCAGCGGGCGCAGCGTTCGCCACGGCACTTGCGGTTCGCTGGAAACCAGCTCATCGGGTTCTGTAAATGCAGCGGCTCGCACCGCCCACGCCAATCCCGGATCAACCACCATGCCACGACCAAGCATGATGTCTTTACAGCCGCTCACCTCGCGGCAGCGCAGCGCGTCGGCCACGGTCCAGATTTCGCCGTTGGCGACTAGCGGAATGTTCACCACCGCGCGGATATCGGCGATGCGCTCCCAGTACGCTGGCGGGCGGTAGCCGTGCGCCTTGGTGCGGGCGTGCACGACGAGCTCGGCTGCGCCCGCATCGGCGATCGCCTGCGCGCATTCTTCGGCGCGGGTGTCGTCGTTGAAGCCAAGACGCATCTTGGCCGAAACCGGAATGTGTGCAGGCACGGCGCGGCGCACGGCGGAGACGATCTGGCTCACCAACTCGGGCGTTTCCAAAAGCATCGCGCCGCCGCCGTGACGGTTCACGATCTTGGCGGGGCAGCCGAAATTGAGATCAATTCCGGGCGAGCCAAGCTCAGCCAGACGCGCCGCATTTTCGGCAAGACAGGTTGGGTCGGAGCCGAGAAGTTGACCGCGCACAGGCACCCCCGCAAACGTGCATCCGCCATTCAAAAGCTCGGGCATGATGCGGATGAAGGTGCGCGCTGGCATCAGCCGTTCAGTGATGCGAATGAACTCCGACACACAGCGATCAACGCCGCCGACGCGCGTCAGAATGTCGCGCAGAACGAAATCCAGCAGGCCCTCCATCGGGGCCAAGATAATGCGTCCGTTGTTTTGTGTCGACGTTTCCATGGTTCGTGAGTTAAAGCATTCGCCAACGACCCGTGGGCACATCGCCGAGCGCGATTTCACCGCGCCGGATGCGCGTTAAATCCGTGCGCCAGCTTTGGCCATCACAGATGGACGAGAGAATGCCTTTGGCAAGCGACGGCGTAGTAAGCAACAGCGCGTTTGCATTGTCAGGATCGTTCGCAACTTGCACCGCATTGTGCAGTGCACTCGAAATGATTTCAATGGCGTCGTCCGGCGGCGTGGCGCGGAAATCGATGCACCACGTTTCCTCCACATCGACAGCGGCCAGGCGGCGTGCTAGCGCCGTGTCCGTGGTGAACACGACAAGTCCCATTTCGCGTGTCGACAGGCGTCCTGCAACACGCAATCCACTGCCGGGAAGACGCGGCGGTTGCAGTCCGTCCGGCGCGTCCGGCGCGCATGGTGTTGTCGTGAAGAAGTTTTGCGGCGTGAGCAAAGTCATCGCAGGCGCGCCGCCGAACTCATCCGCAGCCGACGTAAATCCGCGCGGCTTATTCATGATCACGGTCAGCGCGTCGTCCAGTTGCGCATGCGCTTCGGCCGACAGCGTGATCTCCGCGTCCAGTGCTGCGCGGTCACCGGGAATCGCTACAAAGCCGTTCACCGCTACCCACCCTTTTTCGATCATGCGATCTGCTTCGCTGCGTGAGGCAATGCCGCGCTGAGCGAGTAGTTTGGAGATGCGGATGGGTTCGTTGTTTGTGGAATCGGGGGTGGACAAAATGGACTTTCTGGAGGGGTTCACGCAGGCCGATCGTCCTGAGAAAATTTTCGCGCCTGGAGCGGTTGAGGCACGGGGTGACGTAAATTCGGCTCCTTCCCTTTTTACCGGGGAGGGTTGGGCTGGGGTACAGCCGTGGATTGGGCTATCGAGTCAGCCACCTGCTTACTCCTCCCAGCCCCCTGAAAAAGCGGGACGAGCCAATCGGACGAGATTTTCGCTAGCCGCGCCCCTTGCGCGCTACCAGCTCCCGAAAGAACTCAGCGACGCCCGCTTCCCCCATTTTCCTCGCGTCAGCCAGTTCGCCACCGTTGGTCGCGTACACCAACTGGTTCGCGGGCGACGCGATGACGATGGACGGAATGCCCTTTTTAATCACGTCGCCATACGGTTTCACCACGTCAAGGTTCTTGTTGAAGCGGTTGACATCCACCTTCACAACCACGTAATTCGCATCGAGCAATGCCTTCATTGCGGGCTTCTTAAATTCGCCATCGAGCATCTTGCAGTCTCCGCACCAGTTGGCACCAAACACAATCATTAGCTGCTTGTTTTCGGCCCTTGCTTTGGTCAGCGCCTGCGTAACCTGCGCTTGTGCGTCGGCCGATTCATCGTAAACGGGCGCGTCGGCGGCGATAGCGTGGAAGCAAAGAAGGGCGGCAAGGAGAAAGGCTGAAAGTGACTTCATGGTTGAAATACTGGGTTGGAGCAAGGCTAGAGACTACCCTAGAACGACAAATGCAGGCTTGGTAGCCTGCATTTATATTGCGTCGTTTCCCTAGTTCAGCGATAGATCAGCGCTACCTCGTCTGTTCGCATACGAGGCGTGCTTTCCGCAATTATTGACGAATCGTGGACTGCCACCCTGCCGCACATCCGCAGCATGCGCCACGAAAGTGCCGGGTGATGTCGTGAAACGGACTAACTCTGTTTAACGAGCGTTAAGCGCTGCGACGACGACGCGTTACGAATGCGCCAGCACCAGCGAGCAGCAACCCCAGCCCAGCGAGCCCAGCACCCGTCGGCAAGCCGGTGTGCAAAGGGTTCCGGTTCCATCTAATGAATTCCAGGTCTTCGCCGTGCCGTCATTTGCGAGAAACAGGAAAGTGCCGTTTGACCCGGTTTGGGTTGATCCGCTCAGGGCTGCGTTTGACGCGTGAAGCCGGGCACCTCTGAACTGATTGCCACCGTCTGCAACCGCAGGGCCGCCCAAAAAGAATTGGTAGGGAACGCCACCGTTCAACGGGATGTTTACCGTGAAATCAATTTGGTACAGTGGCAAAAAAGCACCGGATGCGGTTTGGTAACTTTGCGAATTTGTATACGTTACCGACGTCGCCGTGAATGTGGTTGAGATAAGGCCAATCGCGCCACCTGCTACGCCACCACGCAGAGATAGTCCAAGACTATCTGTCGACCAGACGCGTATTTTATTGACAACGTAGGGGCCTGTGCCCGGCAAAGTGAAGTCATCGCCCGGTAGGTATGGCGTCACCGGCGGCGTCTCATCATCTGCCCATATGACGTTACTCTGGTTTGCCCCCGCAGTGTTGTTCAGGTTTGCAGTCGGCAATCCGCGGTCAAACACCAATACCTGCGCCGCAACAGATTGCGAAACTGCAATGAGTGCGCCCGCAACTGCAATCCCAGTCAAATGCGTCGTCGCCCAGCGTGCGATGCCGCTCGCAAACGTGCTTTTCCTGCGTGTAGTCGTGTGCATAGTTCTCTCTCTATTTGAGTGGCTTAGAAACCGTTGCCGTCGCCGAAGTGAAAGCTGCTACGCAGCTGCTGCGCCAGGACCACAAGGGCGGTTATGAGGCAAAAGTCGGCTACAGTGATACTTTGCATTGCCTGCTTCGATTTCGTGGAAGCTTTCCGGGGGTGGATTGATTTGTTCTCGGCAACTAAGGCAAAGCGCGTCAGCTGCATCCGCCGATTCTGAAGCAGTATTAGTCGCTGCGTCTGTGCGTTGCCACACATTGGACGAAATGGCCCCTTTGTGTGGAAAGCTACGTTGTGCGGTGCGTGACCGCCGGAAAACGACTTACTACGACGGGATTTCAAAGTCAGACTTCTCAGCCACTTGGGGCGCCGCGTGTCTCGAACAGATGTGCAAGCCGAAGTTTGAGATAAAGTTACGTCGCATCGCGGGTGTAGCTCAATGGCAGAGCTGTTGCTTCCCAAGCAACTGACGAGGGTTCGATTCCCTTCACCCGCTCCAATCGGCAGCGTCGATGGTGGCGCATCCCTGATTCGTAATTTTCACTGTATGTCGTCGGTACCCGCTTCCCGAAATCATCCATGCTCTTGCGGCAGCGGTCGACGCTACAAACATTGCTGTGGCGCAGTGGGAAGCAGTGTGGACGACGCGTCCAGCGGTGACGATGCGGCGACGACCGAAACCGCGAATGAGTTCGAAAGGGCGCTAGCGCTGCACCAGGCGGGCCAGATTGATGACGCTGAGCGCATCTATCGAAGCGTTCTCCTTGCGCAGCCGGAAAGCCCCAGCGTCCTGCACTATCTCGGCGTTTGTTGTTATCAGCGCGGCGACTACTTATCGGCCGAGCGACACATTCGTCGTGCGCTTGCGCTCAATGATCACGAGACGATGGCCCAGAATAATCTTGGCCTCGTTTACCAGGCGTTAAAGCGGCCCACCGATGCCCTTGCCTGTTTCAATCTTGCGCTAGCGCAAAGTCCCGACGACGCGATTGCGTTGAATAACCGTGGCCTAGCGTTGCACGACCTTCGTCGCTTTGACGAGGCAGTGGCAGACTTTACGCGAGCCACGGTATCACGTGGCGATTTTGCCGAGGCGTTTGCCAATCTCGGAAAGACTCACCTTGCGCAAAAAAGCCTGTCTGATGCGTTGGCCGCCTGCGACGCTGCCCTCGCGCTGCAACCGCAACTGTCCGTAGCACACGCGTTGCGTGGCAGTGTGTTGCGTGAAATGCGTCGCTACGATGACGCGTTTGCGAGCTGGGAACGGGCGCTCGAACTGTATCCCGACTTCGCTGAGGTGCATTGCAACCTCGGCGGCGCATTGCATGAACTGCGACGCTACGAAGAGGCCGTGACGAGTCAAATCCGGGCGATGGCACTCAATCCCGACATGCCATACTTGCGCGGTGACTTGCTTCACGACCGCATGCAGTGTTGCGACTGGGAGGGCTTCGCGGGTGAGTCCGAAATTATCCTCGCAGCGATTGACCGCAACCAGACCGCGGCACATCCGTTTACAGTGCTGGGCCTACCTGCAACCGCAGAACAGCAACAACGCTGCGCACGAACGCAGATTAACGACATGTTCGCCGCAACCGCGGCCCCCGTGTGGCGCGGAGAGCGCTATACACACAATCGCATTCGTGTGGCCTATGTCTCCGCAGACCTGCGAAATCATCCTACCTCGCACCTGATCGCAGGTCTATTCGAACAGCATGACCGCGCAAAGTTTGAAATTATTGGAATCTATATCGGTCCGCCCAATGCGGATAGCTGGCGGCAACGTATGCAGCGTAGCTTCGATCAGTTCTTTGATGTCGCGACACAAAGCGACGAAGACATCGCACGTCTGATTCGCGAGCTCGAGATCGACATTGCTGTCGATTTGATGGGACATACCGGATTCGCCCGAACCGGCATTTTTGCCATGCGACCCGCGCCGCTACAGCTCAATTATCTCGGCTATCCTGGCACTGTTGGCGCGCCCTACATCGATTACATCGTTGCCGATTCGACATTAATTGCGCAGTCGCATCAAGCGTTCTATGACGAGAAAATCGTCTATCTGCCACACTCGTATCAAATGAATGATTCGAGCAAGACCATCGCCGTCGCGCCGACACGTTCGGCCGTTGATCTGCCTGAACACGCGTTTGTTTTTTGTTGTTTCAATGGCGCCTTCAAGATTACGCCGGACTTGTTTGATGTCTGGATGCGGTTGCTCAATAAGGTATCCGGAAGTGTGCTCTGGTTGCTTGACAGCTCATCGGCCGCAGTTCGTAACCTCAAGCGCGAAGCTGAACGTCGTGGCGTCGCCGCAGACCGGTTGATATTTGCGCCGCACATGGATTTGCCAGAGCACCTCGCGCGCCAGCGTTGCGCCGATCTGTTTCTGGATACGTTTCACTACAACGCGCACACGACCGCCAGTGATGCGTTGTGGGCGGGCCTGCCGGTGCTCACGTGTGCGGGAGAAACCTTTGCCAGCCGCGTTGCATCAAGCCTGCTTAACGCGGTGGGCTTGCCTGAGTTGATTACGTACGACAGTGACCAATACGAGACGATGGCCTATGAGCTGGCCACGAATCCCGAACGGCTTGTGGAAATACGCGCGAAGCTCGAGGCAAACCGGTTGACACAGCCGCTGTTTGACACCGTGGCGTCGACTCGTTACCTCGAGTCAGCGTACCGCAGCATGCACGCCCGGCAGTGCGACGGACTCAAGCCCGACCACATAATCGTAGCCGCTTAAGGGTTGTACGATCGCTTCCGACCGGCGGGTGAGTGTCAGCTAAAAATCAATCGATTTCGACACACTTAAGCGCCCCTGAATGGCGGAGACGAAACGAAGTGACCGACAACAACCCGTCAATGAAATCGAGCACGCAATCGGACTTGCATCATGATTAACGCCCGCCGACATTTCCTGCAATCCTCCATCGCGCTGGCAATTTTGGCGACAGCAACAACAAAGGGAAACAACGCAATGGCCGCAACAAAACCGAGCGCTACCTTTGACCTAGTCGAAGCTGACGTCGCGACGCTGCAAACGTTGATGAAATCGGGCAAAACGACTTCGCTCGCACTGGTGCGGGCGTATTTGTCGCGCATCCGCACCATCGACAAATCCGGACCACGGATTAATTCAGTTATTGAGCTAAATCCGGATGCGATCAGGATTGCGCGGGGGCTGGATCGCGAGCGTAAAGCGGGCACGGTACGCGGCCCGCTGCATGGCATTCCGGTGTTGATTAAAGACAACATCGCGACGATGGATGCGATGGAGACCACCGCTGGTTCGCTCGCGCTGTTGGGCGCGAAGGCCCCGCGCGATGCCTTCATTGTCACCCGATTGCGTGAGGCCGGCGCGGTGATTTTGGGCAAGACCAACTTGTCGGAATGGGCGAACTTTCGCTCGACACGATCCACGTCGGGCTGGAGTTCGCGTGGCGGGTTGACCCTGAATCCCTACGCGCTGGATCGCAACGCTAGCGGCTCCAGCTCGGGCTCTGGCGCCGCCGTCGCGGCGAGCCTGGCGACGGTGGCGGTGGGCACCGAAACGGACGGATCCATCGTGTCGCCCGCGCAGGCCAATGGCATCGTAGGCTTCAAGCCCACGCTGGGCCTCATCAGCCGCGACGGCATCGTGCCGATTGCGCATTCGCAGGACACCGCTGGGCCGATGGCGCGCACCGTCGCAGACGCCGCCACGCTGCTCAC
>CAJDUD010000094.1_pt1 | contig 15973 bp, 13 predicted proteins | sample 7390161 | NCBI WGS metagenome assembly CAJDUD01 (sample SAMEA7055664, study PRJEB34461) | soil metagenome | biome: terrestrial ecosystem; feature: Peninsula; material: soil | place: Antarctica | collected 2016
ACCGCTAAAAAAGCGGGGCGCAGCCAGCGCACGCTAGTCAATCAAATGCAGCTCAAGTGCGCGCAAAACAGCCTGCTGCTTTGAGGCGACGCCCAATTTGCCGATTGCATTTTTCAGATGAAAGTGCGCCGTCGACTGACTGATGCCAAGGATCGTGCTGCTCTCCCACGCGGTTTTACCGCACCGGCTCCAGCGCAATAATTCAAGCTCGCGTTGCGTGAGCCTGGCATTCGGTAGCCTGACCTTTGTGCTGTCGTTGGCAAAGATTCGAGTGAGCGCGTTATAGGTTGCTGACGCGGTCAATTGAAGCGTTCCCAGCTCCGAAATCAATGAGCTACCGGGAGGGGTGTTTCGTGCCGCGCAAGTAAAGCCGATGCAGGCCATGTCGCCCGTCGGTCCACGCACGCTAACGGTCATACCCGAGCCTAAGCCGTAGGACGAAAAAGCTTCGTACACACCAGAGATATTTGTGGAGTCGTAAGTGGCGTGGCTCCAGACCAGCGGATGCACTTGCGTAGTCAGGTGTTTGAGAATCGGATCCATCGCGATATGTCGCGACGGCAAACGAGTGCACTCTTCAACCCATGCGTCGGGATACGTGGTCATCGATTTCGCGACGACTCCGGTCGCGGCGCGCTGCATGAAGGCGACGGCAACGTGGTCATAACCGAGCTTCGCCGCGACGCGCGACACACCCGACAACAACGTGTCGCGCGACGTCGCAGAAGCGACACTTGAGAAGACTTCATCGATAGACATCATGGTCGTCTGTACGCTAACACACATTGCAACTCCGAGACACTTCTCAAATCAGATTGATCTATCCATTACGAAATTGTAATTTCATATTTGTTAAATCAACACTAAAAGTGCATCCACTGCGTTTTTTTAGCGGGCATTAGCGCTTCCTTTGGGTTTTGCGGGTACCGATTTCATTGACATCGCCGCGCGGCCATGTAAATCTCAACCGGACAAAAATCAGCTTATTGCTGAAAGTACCGCTGCACAGGGGCTACATGATAGAAAATGCAATTGTCGATTTCTCACGAAAATCGCAGCTAGCCCAGAATCAGACGCCGTTTTACCTGAAAGCTGATGTCGTATGGCATACCAAACGAATGTCATACCCGTGCTCGATCACCCAGTGGGTTTTCGCCATCGAGGCGATCATCACGGGCATAGTGCAGTGAATGTCGTTCCACAACGAAACACGAGTTTTCCGTGGCCCGTTCGCAGCGAGGGCACCGACCATTTCGATCATGCGCAAACCGCTTTGGTGGCTAAATCTTCCGAATCGAGCCGCCGTCGCGGTTGTTCATCGTCACCGTTGGGTTACCCGAATAGCGAACGCTGCCGCCGTCTGCCATTTCAGCGCTCAGCGTTTGCACAACGCCCAGTTTCAGCGCACTGCCGTCGACTGCACGTACATGAGCACGGGTACCTTGCAGCCGCAGCGCGTCAATCGACGAGCCATCGGCGAGCAAAAAGTTCTGCTGTTGCGCAACGCCTGCGACATCGATATGCGCGCCGTCAGATACCGACAAATCAAGGCTTTTTGCGTTGATCGCGTTCAGTGACGCAGAAGCACCGTCCGCAACGGAAACGGCGACCGAATCGCCGATCGCGCTGTCAACAACGAGCCGCGCACCATCAGTGACTTTGTAGCGCTGCGACGTGGCCGATGTGGCCTTCGTCACAGTCGCATTCGCACCATCGCTCAACGACAGTGAAAAATCAGTTGCATTTGCTTCCGCAACGGTCAGCGTTGCGCCATCGCTCACCGTTGCCCGAAAGACGCTGCCGCTAGCTGCATCGAGCTCGCCTCGTGCCCCATCGCTGAGGCTCAGCGCGTTAAGCGCCGTGTAGTCAATCGTCACCACCACGCCACTTTTTGTGCTGGCTGAAGTCTTCGCCTGCATCCTGAGCAGCAAGCGGGTACCGTCCACTTTCGCCTCAACCAGCGGCAGCAAATTGTCATCGGTTTTCACCAGCACTTTTTGCACGGTGCCGCGCCGCAGCACCACTCGAATGCCGTCTTGCGCAACAACGTTGTCGAACGCTGCCGCAACAATGGGCTGTTCAATGACATTACCCGAGCCACGAATCGTTTTGCCGCTGCCCCATGACCACGAAATGCGTGTTTCGGCGGATACCGGCGCGGCACCCAGCGTGAAGGCCAGCGTGAATGCCGCTAGCGAGATCAGCGTCGCTGCTGAACGCAATGCGACGGGCGCAGAGTGAGATTTGTTGGTGCTGTGCATGACGTTCTCCCGGGGTAGTGTAGGTACGGGGGGAACGTTAGCGGCACGCAATGGACAGCGAAAGACACACGCGACGATTTGCGGGTCAGTGGGATGAATGGGTGGACTGTGAAAATGGGGTGGACGGTTGAAAGTAGCAGCGACGGTCAGCTTGTGGTGGCGGCGTAATGCCTTAAGGTCGACCCAAAAGCAGATAAGCGCTACGCCGTCCACCGCTGGCTTGTCCATACCCCAGATAGAACGGGCCAATCGAAGTATCGAGCCCGAGAAACACGCTACCCGCAGTGATGCGTTTAGCGTCAGCGTTCGGAATATTCGGCGCATCGGTGGTGCCTGCTTCGAGTGAGCCGCCGACATAGATGCCACGACCAAATGCAGGCATGTTGCCGATTTTTCGGAAGGCCATCATCCTGAATAATGCGATCTGATCGGCGCGCAATTCGTTCGCCGACAAGCCTGAGAGCTGCAGAAAACCGCCCAGCTCAAAATACGGATACGCCGATGGCGCTTTGCTGTACGAACCACCGAATTTAAGCGCAGCATCGAACGTGTTGGCGCCAAATGTTTTTGCGTATTCGGACGACCACTGATAGCGCGAAAAATTGCTGCTAGCGCCGAAACCAATCAGCGCTCGATGCACATTAGCTTCCACGCGATAACCACTACGCGCAAACGTGGCCGAATCACGCTGGTCGATCACCATACTGGCCTGCATGCCAGATTCGTTCGAGCGCACGCCGGTAAAACTCAGGTCGCCAATCGTCGGCGAAATGCTGACACGCTCATACAACGGGCCGACACGAAATTCACCGTATCGCCCGAATGCCGTGCCCAGATCTAGCGAAGCCCGCGTGTTGACGCCACTGAACTGTGCAATCGGGCGACTGCCAAATCCATTGCCAACGTTGGCGAGTCGGCGTCGCTGTTCAGCGCCGAAGCTCAGGAACAAAGTTTCCGACGGCAATAGCGGCTGATAAAACTCGGTGGACAAACGTTGTGCGCGACCAATCTGGAACTCGTTTCGCCACTCTGCACCGAGGCTGTTGACCCAGCGCCGCGTGTGGTTCCCGACGAAATTAAATTCGCCCTGTCCTTTGAAATCAGTGCCCAGATTGAGGCCAAAACGAAAGTAATTTGGCCCCCACGATTTCTCCTGAACGTTGAGCAAAAGAACGTTGCGATCACGTTCGGTGACAATTCGATAATCCAGCCGCTCGAAGTCGCCACGACCATCCAGCCACGCGAGGTCACGCTCCAGCTGCGGACGGTTGTACGACGCGCCCGCCGCGAACGAGAGCTGCGCGCGAATGGTGTCGGCGCTGGAATACGTGCCGCCCTCGACGCGAATTTCGTCGATGCGAGAAGGCGCAGCCGCACGTCGCTGAACAACGAGTTGTTGCACATATTCAGCGGGCGACAATGCATACGCCGACAACAGCGGCAACACGCCGCGCGTCGCCTCGGCACCGCGATTCATGGCATCGGCCCCGAGGTTGAAATCGGTGGCACTAATCTTTGCAAGATCCGGCACGATCAAAACGTCGGTCGCCTTGAGCGACGCCAGCGAGGTGCGAACGTTTTGCTCAGTGAGGATATTGAGCATTTGCAGACCCACGCCCAGGATCGAGCCCAGTTCTTCACGTGGCAACAGCGGCGAGCCGATGTTCACCGCGATGACGATGTCGGCCCCCATCTTCCGCATGACGTCCACCGGCAAGTTGTCCACCAGTCCGCCGTCGACCAGCAGACGTCCGCCGATTTCGACCGGCGCGAATGCGGCAGGCACGCTCATGCTGGCGCGCATCACGGCGGCCAGCTCTCCGCGATCAAACACCACTGCTTCACCGGTCACCAGGTCGGTAGCCACCGCGCGAAACGGGATCGCCAGCTTGTCGAATATCACGCTGTTGGGTACGCCGTCGGTCAATTGCTTCAGCACGTTCTCTAGCCCGGTGGAGCCTACGGCGCCGCGCGGCGCGCGCAGTTCACCGTCGCGCATGCCAAATTCAATGGGTATTGAGAGTCTGAGGTCGTCGGCTTTTCGTCGCAGCGAGAGTTCCTCGCGCGGCGGTCGGTCCGCCAGCACGACGTCCCAGTTCATCGCAAGAATGCGCCGCTCCAGCTCGGCCGGCGTCATGCCACTGGCGTACAAGCCGCCGATGATCGAGCCCATGCTGGTGCCCGCGACAAAATCAATCGGAATGCGCGCGGCTTCAAGCTCTTTCAACACGCCGACGTGGGCAATGCCACGCGCGCCGCCACCAGAAAGCACGAGCCCAATTTTCGGGCGATTGTGCCCCGGCGGACGCGTCACCGGCTTGGTCAGTTCAGCCGGAGTCGGCGTGGTGCCAGTCAGCACACGTTCCTGCTCTGGCGCGTTGGCAGGTGCGGGCGTTTGCGCGTACAACTGCACCCCAGCCAAGGTCAGGAAAAGGAGCATCAATAACGCTACAGCTTTTCTCTGAAACGACGGTTTAACAGGGGCTATGTGCATAAAAACCGGATATATCGACATCTTATATTTTTAGCCTATAGCCCGCGTATATCAACGGATACAGCGAAATGTTACTGACGTGTTTCCGAGAGTACGTCCAACGTACGCGAATGAAACTCCATTCGAAACACCATAAACGTCACCACCAGCGTCGCAGCAATGAAAAACACCGGCTGCACGAACCACATCAGCGCCGCCACTGCAAAGTAATACGCCCGCATGCCCTGACTGAAATTTTCGCCCGCGAGCTTCATGATGCCACCAGCGCTTTTCGCAGCCACGCGATCCGCGTCCGTGATTTTGTCCTTCGGTGAAATCGATCCGATCACGACCGTCACAAAATTAAACTGTCGCACCGACCACGTAAATTTCACTAGCGCGTAGACGAAGAGCAAAATCAGCACCACAATTTTTAGCTCGATTAACTGCTGCGTGCTGCGCTTGGCGAACGGAAGGCTCTCCAGCAAGTCAACGCTTTTCTCGACCGATCCAAACAGCGCCAACAAGCCGCCGAGCACGAGAATCGTAGTCGATGAAAAAAACGTTGCACTGTGCAGCAAATTGGCCGTGAGTGCGGTGTCGACAATGCGGTTTTCGCGCGTCAACATTTGCTCAAACCAGCGCTCACGCAGCGGGTTCATCACCGTCAACAAACTCGCCCGCCCGGTGCTGCGCCGCGCGGCAAACCACGCGTAGCCAAACCAGCACAACGCAAAAACAAGCAGCGCCGCCAGATCAATGTAGGGGATCGGAAGCGTCATGCCCGAGGCCTCAAGCGGCAACCGCTGCGGCAATCGCCTCGGCCCCGCTCTTTGCCATCAGCGCGTCTTCCGCCTCCACCATCACTCGCACCACGGGCTCAGTCCCTGAGGGCCGCAGCAGGATGCGACCACGTCCTGCAAGTTGAGTTTCCCAATCGGCAAGCACGGCCTTCACGCCAGGTTTGTCGGCCCAGGGTGAGGCCCTGTCTATGCGCACGTTGATGAGCTCTTGCGGCAACAAACTCACGTCTTTCGCCGCATCGGCCAGCGATACGCCACGCTCCACCAGCGCCCGCAACACTTCGAGCGCAGCGATGATGGCGTCGCCAGTCGTGTGACGGTCCAGACACAAGATATGGCCCGAATTTTCGCCACCGATCAGCCACTGCTTTTCGCGCAAGATTTCCAGCACGTAGCGATCACCGACCTTCGCCCGCGCGAACTCAATACCGTTCCGCGCAAACGCCATCTCAAGCCCGTAATTGGTCATCTGCGTGCCAACGACGCCACCGCCCAGTTCGCCCCGCGCTTTGCGATGTGCAGCGATGATGAAGACGAGTTGATCGCCGTCGTAGAGATTACCCTGTGCGTCCGCCATCAGCAGCCGATCTGCGTCGCCATCGAGCGCAATGCCGATGTCCGCTTCATGCTTGACCACCATCGCGGCGAGGTAATCCGAATGCGTCGCGCCGACACCGCGGTTGATGTTCTGGCCATCGGGCGACACGCCCAGGCTCACCACATCTGCGCCCAGCTCGTGAAACACGGCAGGCGCGACCTGATACGCCGCGCCGTGCGCGCAGTCCACGACAATCTTTAAGCCGCGCAACGAAAGCTCCGACGGAAACGCCCGCTTGCAGAACTCCACGTAGCGCCCCGGCGCATCGTTCAGTCGCTTCGCCTTGCCGAGCTCGCCCGAGGGCACGCAGCGCAGCCCGAGATCGATTTCAGTCTCGATTTGAAGCTCTGCCGCATCGGAGAGCTTGTCGCCGCGATCATTAAAAAACTTGATGCCGTTATCCTGAAATGGATTGTGCGACGCCGAGATCACGAGCCCTGCCTGCAGCCGAAGCGCGCGCGTGAGATAGGCAATCGCCGGTGTCGGTAACGGCCCGGTCAGCACCGTGTCGACACCCGCAGCAGACAAACCCGCTTCCAGCGCTGCCTCAAGCATGTACCCAGAAATTCGCGTGTCCTTGCCAATCAGCACGGTGGGACGGGTGCCGACGCCGACACGAGACTTAAGCACACGCCCCGTCGCGTGCCCCAACTGCATGATGAAATCCGGCGTAATCGGCGCGACGCCCACTTCGCCACGTACCCCGTCGGTGCCGAAATATTTTCTTTTGTTCATGGGCGGTATTGTAGAAGCGGGTCCGCCGCGACCCGCGTCAGCTCCCGCACCAGCATTGTCGCGGCAGAACCGCGGCTACAGCGTCATCGCCCGCCAAACCTTCAGCGCATCCACCGTCGCCGCCACATCATGCACCCGCAAGATGCGCGCCCCGCGAGCCACACACACCAGCGCCGCTGCCACGCTCGCGTGCACGCGCTCCGCCGCCACCGCGCGCCCGGTCAGTTTGCCAAGCGTCGCTTTGCGTGACCAGCCAGCCATCACCGGGTAACCCAGAAACACTAATCGATCAAGCTGTTGGGTCAGATCAAGATTGTGCTCCAGCGTCTTGCCAAAGCCAAACCCCGGGTCAAGCGCTATCCGGTCGCGAGAAATCCCTCCCTGCTCGCAAGCCATCGCCCGCGAGCGTAAAAACTCTCCCACCTCAGTCACAGCATCCGCATAAACCGGCGCAACCTGCATCGTCCCCGGCTGTCCCTGCATGTGCATCAAAACCACGCCAACATCGCTTTCCGCGCAAACCGCAACCGCTCCAGCTGCGTTTAGAGCCATCACATCATTCACAACGGAAGCCCCGGCGGCAATCGCCTCCTGCATCACCTCGGGCTTGCGGCTGTCAATAGAAACGCAATGTCCGGCCGCGACCAGCGCCCGAATCACCGGCAACACCCGCGCCAGCTCAGTCTCAACGCTGACGTCCGGCGCACCTGGCCGTGTCGACTCGCCGCCCACGTCAACAATATCTGCCCCCTCCGCCATCAGCAATTCGCCGTGACGAATCGCCATTTCAGTGGTCATATGTTGACCGCCGTCAGAGAAAGAATCCGGCGTTACGTTGACAATGCCCATTACCAAAGGCCGGTCTTCGGGACCGACGGGCCACGAAAACCGGCCCGTGCGCCAAATGGCCTTGCCAGCGTGTGTCGGCGTTTGCGCCGTAAAATTAGGTATCGACTGTGAAAGCACCGTGTTTTGATCCGCTCAAATGACTACCCTGCCCTCTTCGCCCAACGCATCGATGCGTTAAAGCGCGAAGGCCGTTATCGCATTTTCGCAGAGCTTCAGCGCCCTGCGGGCCGCTACCCGACCGTGCAATGGTCGGGCCCGAACGGCATTACCGAAGTCGTGACCTGGTGCTCCAACGATTATCTCGGCATGGCGCACCATCCAGCCGTGCGCACCGCGATGCACCAGGCGATTGACGCAGGGGCCACAGGCGCTGGCGGCACCCGCAATATCGGCGGCACCAATGCCATGCATGTAAAGCTTGAGCGCCTGCTCGCCACGTTGCACGACAAGCCCGCAGCCCTCACTTTCACGTCCGGCTATAGCGCCAATTTGGCCGCGCTCACCGTGCTCGGATCGTTGTTGCCGGGAACGGTCGTTGTTTCCGACGGCGACAACCACAACTCGATGATCGAAGGCATTCGCCGCGCAGGTTGTGATCGCATGATTTTCGAGCACAACAACGTGGCTGATCTCGAAGCGAAGCTCGCCAGCATCAGCCCTGAGCGCCCAAAACTCGTGGTGTTCGAGAGCGTTTATTCGATGAGCGGCAACATTTCGCCCATCGGCGAAATCGCGCGCATCGCCAAAAAATACGGCGCGATGACGTATCTCGACGAAGTTCACGCCGTCGGTATGTACGGTGATCGCGGCGGCGGCGTATCTCAGGAAATGGGCGTCGCCGACCAAATCGATGTGATTCAGGGCACGCTCGGCAAGGCTTTCGGCATGCAGGGTGGCTACGTCACGGGCGACACGGCGGTGGTCGATTGCATCAGGAGCTTCGGTGCGTCGTTCATCTTCTCGACCTCACTCGCGCCCGTGCTGGCCGCCGGCGCGATTGCCAGCGTGTCGCACCTGATGCAGAGCCAGGAAGAGCGCCGTTTACAGCGCGAACGCGTCGCCGAAATTAAATCGCGCCTAAGCGCAATCGGTCTGCCCGTCATGCCCAGCCAGTCGCACATCGTGCCCGTATTTGTCGGCGATCCGGTCAAAGTAAAAACGCTCACCGACCGCCTGCAAGAGCGGCACAGCATCTACCTGCAACCGATCAATTACCCCACCGTCACGCGCGGCACTGAGCGCATCCGTATCGCGCCGGGGCCGTGCCACACCAACGCCATGGCCGATCATCTGATCGCCGCGCTTGACGAAGAATGGGCGTCGCTCGGACTCAAACGGCAAACGCAGGCGATCGCAGCGTAAACCTGCGCGGCGGACTCACAACGGTTTCCCCAGATGCCGTTGCGGATGATCCCGCATTTGCGAAGTACTCGGTAACGGTGTAGTGCGGATGCCAGAATCCGGGCTACTGTTTTCGCGCGTTTGTGTACAGTTGCAACTCATGAAAGCCGAACAACAATTGATCGAACTTGCGACGCGCGCGGACGCATGCGCCATCGCAAATTTGTCTCGCGACGTGATTGAGCAGGGGCTGGGCTGGTCGTGGACGGCGCCGCGTGTTTTGAAAGCACTGCGCGACGATTCGACGAATGTGATTGTGGCGCGGCAGCATCGCCTTTTAAGAGACATCGCTGGGTTTGCCATCATGAAATATGGCGATGACACTGCGCATATCGTGCTCTTTGCGGTGGACGCTGCCTATCGTCGGAACGGCATCGGAAGCGCGCTCATGGCGTGGCTGGAAACGACGGCGCGCACGGCGGGCATCAACGCGATTGCGCTAGAGGCGCGATCTGGCAACACCGAAGCGCGGGCGTTTTACCAGCAGCTCGGGTTCAACGAAGTTGGCGTGCGAGTGAGCTATTACCGGGGCGTGGAGGACGCCGTAAAGTTTGAGAAGTCGCTGATTGCCGAGTAGCTGAATAACTGCGCAATGTCGTACGGCGTACAGCTACGTTCGCGCGGAATTCCAGGCGCGGCAGGCGACTCCAAACGCCGCAAATAATTTCCTGGAAACATCATTTTCATCGGCCTGCCATTCGGGATGCCACTGCACGCCGAGCGCGAATCCAGCGTGCCCTGTGATCGAGATGGCCTCGATCTGACCGTCGGACGCGAACGCCTCGGCGCGCAACTGCGGTGCCAGAATATCGATACCCTGCCCATGCACAGAATTTACGATGAAAGGATTGGAACCGACGATGGCGGCGAGGCAACCTTTGTCTTCAATGGTGATCGGATGGGCATCGGAATAGCGCTCGGCGCTGCTGACGTCGGGCTTGCCTTTGGCGCCGCGATGATCAAAATGACCCGGCAGTTCCTGAATCGCCTGACGCAAGGTGCCGCCGAGCGCGACATTCATCTCCTGAAGGCCACGGCAAATGGCTAGTATGGGCAGGTTCATCGCCACAGCGCGTCGAATCAGCGGCAGGGTAGTGGCGTCACGCGCAGGGTCGAGCGGCAACGATGGATTGTGCACGGCTTGCCCATACAAAGCCGGATCAACATTGGATGGAGATCCGGGCAGCATGATGCCGTCAGCAATTGCCAGATACGCCTCAATGTCCTCGTGCCCGGTGCACAAGAGCGGGATCGGCAGGCAGCCCGACAAGTCACGCACGCTGTCGGAATAGCGCTGGTAGAGCACCTGCATCGACACGTCACCGTACATTCGGTTGTCACACGGGATGAGAACCAGGGGCTTGCTGCTTTTGGGGAACATGGGATGGTGCGGTGCTGCGACTTTGCGGGGTAACCCATATTCTACCGGGGCTGACAATGCAAAACGGCTCAAGTCGACTTGAGCCGTTTCATGCATCTAGCCCCTGTTCAGGCTAGCCTCTAGCAATAAGCTGGTTGTCAATTACGACATGTGTTGACCGCCGTTAATGGCGATATTGGCACCGGTCAGGAACGCGGCTTCTTCGCTGCACAAGTAAACCGGCCCATCGGGATTTGCGGAATGATTTTGCTGTCGAGCACATCGGCCGGAATCGCCATGACCATTTTGGTGCCAATGTAGCCCGGCGAGATGGTGTTGACGGTCACACCCTTGCGAGCTACTTCCAGCGCCAACGCCTTGGTGAAGCCGTGCATACCGGCTTTAGCTGCCGAGTAGTTTGTCTGGCCGAACGCGCCCTTCTGTCCGTTCACCGAGGAGATATTGACGATGCGGCCCCAGTTGCGCTCCAGCATGCCGTCGCAGACCTGCTTGGTCATGTTGAAGGTGGAGTCAAGGTTGGTGGCCATGACGGCGTCCCAATTGACTTTGTCCATTTTCTTGAACGTCATGTCGCGCGTGATGCCGGCGTTGTTGACGAGTACATCGACCGGACCCACCTCGGACACGATCTGCGCAACGCAGGCTTTGGCGGAATCAAAGTCTGCGACGTCGCAGGCGTACGCCTTGAACGCGTAGCCCAGCTTGTTCATGGATTCGAGCCATTCTTTCCATGTTTTGTTGCCTGGTGAATAGGTGGTGACGACCTGATAGCCGAGTGCGGCCATCTTGATACAAATGGCCTCGCCGAGACCGCCCATACCGCCTGTGATGAGTGCTACACGTGACATATTTCTCTCTCCTTGTTGTAAATCGAACTCTCAAAATCTTCGCCTCATCTGAGGCATCAAAACTGCGTCATTCCCGCGACGGCGGGAATCCAGACTTTAGCCAAACTAGCCCATCAAATTGAGCTGACGGAAGGCAAGTGTCGGTCTGGTTCCCCGCCTTCGCGGGGATGACGATTGCTACATTTTTTCTAAGACATACTGACCCGGCGCAGCGCCGAGTTTTGATTTGACATGCTTCTTCGCTGTGACCTTTTTGCCCGAGTGCTTTGCCAGCCAGTCATACCAGTGCGGCCACCAGCTGCCCGGCGTTTCTTTCGCTTTGGCGTCCCACGCTTCGGGCGATGCGGCGGGCCATTTACCGGTCCAGTAACTGCGTTTTTTCGGCCCCGGCGGATTGACGACACCCGCGATATGACCCGATGCGCCGAGCACAAATTCAACGTCGCCGCTCCATGATTCGGCCGAGGCAAAGGCGCTGCCCCAAGGCACGATGTGATCTTCGCGAGAACAGTAGATGTAGGTCGGAATGTCCACCGCAGCCAGGTCAATCGGCTCACCCAACATTTCCATTTCGTCGGGCACAATCAATTTATTGTCGAGATAGAAATTGCGCAGGTAATAGAGATACATCGGCCCCGGCAAATTGGTCGAATCGCCGTTCCAGTAAAGCAGGTCAAACGCCGGCGGATCCTGCCCTTTGAGGTAGTTGTTAACGACGTAGTTCCAGATCAGATCGTTCGCACGCAGGCTGGCGAACGACTGCGCGAGTTCAGCGCCACTCATCAAGCCTTTGGTGCCGTCCTCACCGAGCGATTGAACGCGCAATTTGTAGGTGCTCTCACCGAGATAGGCTTTGATATCGCCGGGCTCTTTGAAGTCGAGCAGCGTGGTCAGATAGGTCGCGCTTTCGACAAAATCTTCCAGCTCGCCGCGCGCTGCGAGCACGGCCAGGCAGCTTGCGAGAATGGTGCCACCCACGCAAAAACCCAGCGTGTTGATCGTCTCGACTTTGGCGTGGTCGCGCACTTCGTCAATTGCTGTGAGCACGCCCTGCTCAAGATAATCATCCCACGTCAGCGTCTTCAATTCTTCGGGAATATTGCGCCACGAAACCAGATAAACATCGAAGCCCTGCGCTACCGCGTGCGCCACAAACGAATTCTCGGGTTTGAGATCAAGAATGTAGAACTTGTTGATGCACGGCGGCACGATCAACAGCGGCCGCTGATGCACGGTCTTTTGCGTCGGCGTGTAATGCAAAAGCTCGATCAGATCGTTGCGAAATACCACTTGCCCCGGCGTGGTGGCAAGGTTTTCGCCGACCTTGAACACCGTCTCGTCGGTCATCGCGATGTGGCCCTGATCGATGTCGTGTTTGAGATTCTCCAGACCATGCTTCAGGCTCTCGCCCTTCGTCTCCAGCGCCTTTTCAATGGCCTCCGGATTGGTCAAAAAGAAATTGCTGGGCGCCGCAGCGTCCAACATTTGCTCCAGGAAAAACTTCGCACGATGGCGTTCGCGCTCTTCCAGATCAGCACTGGCGACGAGTTCACGCCAGAACGCTGCGGTGCGCAAGTACTGATTGCGAAGCTTCGGCGAAAACCACTTGGTCGCGGCCGCTTGCATGGCGTCGGGCTTAACGGCGGGTAGCCACCACCATCCCGCCTCGGGTGTTGGCATGGCCGCCATGCCATTCATCGGCGGCATCGAAGGCATGCCGGGAAAGCCTGGCATTACCGCGCCCAGCCCCGGAAATTGCGGTAACTGAAACGGCATTTGCGCCATCCCGCCTGGCGCCAAAGTTTGCATCGCTTCCATGGCCGCCACAAACGGGTTGCCCTGTTGCGCAAATGGGTTGTTTTGGGGTTGCCCTGTTGCGCAAATGGGTTGTTTTGCTGGTTGCCGCCACTCATCTTTAATGCTCCTCCTGATATGCACCAATGTAGCCGCCTCGCCAGACCGATGCAATGCCTTAATTACCTATTGCGCTACTTATTAGGCCACTTATTGCACGACTCATTGCCATCAGTCGTCCGTGCTTCGGCGTGCAAGTAACATCGTACGCTTAACCAACACAGAGCAACGACCCACGTGTATGTAATCGCAATCGGCTGGCTGTACGTCGTCGTAATGATCGCAGCAGTTTCTGACTCTGTGCTGAAAGGCGTTGTCCGATTCGTATTGTTAGGCGCTTTGCCGGTCGGGTTGTTGCTTTGGGTCAAACTGATGCGTTATCGGGCGCGCGCGGCTGCGCGGGCACAAGCGGCAAGCGAATCTGACGTGATGCAAACACCCGACTAGTGGCCGGTCGGAGCGCTTGCGGTTCCGACATCGTTGCCCGCCATCGCAATAACGTGCGAGGGAACCCCTCGGGTATCCGGCTAATTAATGGCCGAGCGCCGCGTCCAGCAAAGTATGAGTCAGCAACACGGTGCCGACGCCGAGCCCAATCATGAGCATTTGCTGGAACGTGTCCTTGATCGAAAAACGCCGATGCAGCGTCGGAATCAGGTCAGCCACTGCGACATAGAGCATTGACGCGGCCGCAAACGCGAGCACCGGCGTCACGTAAGCCTCGGCGTGCGCCAGCGCGAAGTAGGCCACCACACCGCCGACCACCATCGCGAGACTCGAAATCATGTTGTAGATGAAGGCTTTTTTGCGCGTGTAACCCGAGTGCAGCAGCACAAAAAAGTCGCTCACTTCCTGTGGCACTTCATGCGCGATGACCGCCAGCGATGTCACGACACCCAGATTGAAATCGGCCATAAAAGCCGCAGCAATCACCACGCCATCCGTCGCGTTATGCAGCGAATCGCCAATCAGCACCATGAGCCCCGAGCGCCCGCCGTCATTGCCCTGGTGGCCCCCGTGATGCCCATGATGATGCCCGTGATGGGCAGGGCCAAGGTCGTTGCTGCCGGGCACCTGCGGCGTCAAATCACCATGCGAATGCCGCCAGATCACGAGCTTTTCTAGGAAAAAGAAGAACAGGATGCCGCCAAGCACCCAGCCCATGAGCGATGCAGGCTGCACACCAGCAGACAGCGCATGCGGCAGGATGTCCAGAAACACCACCGCCAGCATCGCACCCACTGCAAATGCGACCCAACGCTCCACCGAAGACAATTTGGCGTAAAGCGCAAAAGCCGCGACAGCAGCGGAGGCAACGCCGCCCAGAATGGCGGCAGCAATAATGGCGAATAACGTCAAAAGCGGGTCTTTTTAGGCGAGGCGCATTGCGAAGCAGTTTCGCAACTCAATTGCATTTTACTGCTTTGACCGCGTCGACGGCGCCCAGCCCGCCTCCATCGCCCTGCCCGTGAGACGCGGGACAACGGCCTGCCGCTGCGTTTCTCGCCACTCGACGGGCTACGGAGCTTCCATTCCCTTCGCCTTAAGCAGCTCGCGCGCAGCCGTGCCGCTCAACGTATCAAGCAAAGCCCGCGCAGCCGCTGAATCCCGTGCCGTTGCACTGATACCGGCGGCGTATACCGTGTAGTTCTGGATTTCAGCGGGGATCGGCCCCACCAGCGTGGCGCCCGGCACCGCAAGAATTTCGCTGATTTGGTGAATCGCGATATCGGCCCGATCGTTCAGCAAGCGCTGTGCGACGAGGCCACCGGGCACCAGCACCGCTTTCGGTTTGATGCGATCGGCGATGCCCATTTTTTCGAATAATTGGCTGAGATAAATGCCGCTGGAGCCGCCCGCTGCCGGATCGATGTAGGCGACAGCCCGCGCAGCCAGCAATGCGCTTTGAAACGCGGCGACCGTGCTGATGTCTGGCGCAATCGCTCCCTTCTTGACGGCGACGCCGATGGCGACGCGGGCTAGCAGTTTCGTTGAGCCTTCAGCGACTTTGCCGGACTTGGTCAGGGCTGCCAATGCCGAGGGCGTGAGCACCAGAAGGTCAAACGCTTCTCCGCCCTCGACGCGTTTGGTCAGAGCGCCCGCGGTGTCGTTTTCTACCGTGACTTTGTGTCCGGTCTGCTTTTCAAATTCGGGGACGAGCGCGGTAACGACCGGTTTAAACGCGCCCGCCGTGAACACTTTGATTTCAGCGGCTGACGCGCTCAGGCAAACAAGAAACGTGCTGCACGCAATTGTTGTGAAGAGGGTTTTCTGCATGGTGGGCTTTCGTGACAGATGAAGCTGAATCGGATGCTCTCGCGGCTTTCGCCGTACGGCGGGCGGGGGAAAGATTTCGTGGATCGCGCACGTCTGGCTCGAAGCAAATCGCGCCATCTCAATACACTTTTTTGGTGACAGCTTTCGCTACTAAAAATCTAGAAGCACCGTTTAACTGGGCCTAGCGACCGTTTCGACTCCTGTTATCTAAAAGTCGACTTCGCACATTTATCCCGTCTGCCCCAGAGGCAGAGTCGCTTACACGAAAAAGCTGTGTCGAATTTAACGTCGCCGGGCGCTGCTTCTCGCAGCTCGTTTCACCGTCCGCTCAACCGATTCGGCACCGTCTTTCATCGATTGTGTCGCCGACTCGCCCATTTTGTTGAATGAGGCATAGGCGTCGCGCTGCATCTCCATCGTTTTGATCGACATTTCGAGCCCGGAGAGCGAGAGTTTCATCCAGGCCTCGACGGCGCGCAGGTCCTGAATGCGG
>CAJDUD010000042.1_pt1 | contig 15868 bp, 12 predicted proteins | sample 7390161 | NCBI WGS metagenome assembly CAJDUD01 (sample SAMEA7055664, study PRJEB34461) | soil metagenome | biome: terrestrial ecosystem; feature: Peninsula; material: soil | place: Antarctica | collected 2016
TGCACTGCACACAAAACCGCGTCCAGCGCATCGCCCGAACCGTCATCGACGCACAGGTTTGTCAGTGCTACCGGCAAGACCAATGCAAGCGGCGCAACGCTCGCGTGCTTCGACGTAATCGCTGCAATGATTTCAATACGCGCTGCGCGCCGGTCAGGCCGTGCGCCTTCCTTGCCGTCCTTCTTGTAACTGACGCGAGTGATCTGCCGCGCGAGATAGCCGGGGTAGGCCTCAAGCGCGATCCGCGAATCGACCGACGGCGCGCAGGGAAGGACACACACCCCTGCCGCCAACAAGCGCGGCGCGCCCTCGAAAAACATGAGTCCCACCGGTGGATTCACCAGCTTCATCGGGCTCGATGATCCTGCAGCCGTATCACCGCGCCGTGCGATGTAGCGCGCGCCTATCGGACGTGATTCGCGCACGGCGTTGAGCGCGTCCTTGAAGGCAGCTTTGCTTTGGCGCTGAATGTGCTGGATCATCTGCGACCAATCCTGTGGCCAGCCCAGCGTGACGACAAGCTCGCGCGGCAACCCGAACGGAAAATCAAGCCCACCGATCCACGGTCCCGGCGTTTGCAGCAACGCCTCGAAGTCGGCAAACGAGGTAAGGCGGTCAATCGCCGTGATCGACAGCCGTGCGTCAGTCAGTTCTGCGTGGGCGACCGTGATTGCCTTGCGCGGGCCCGGCGCAGACGTGAAATCGACTCCAATGATCAGTCGTGGCGCGCTACAGCGCATCAATTTCTGCCGCCTCAAAACCTGCGGCCAGCCGCGCTTCACGATTGAATGGGCCTCTCAACCTGGGCGCGCGATACTGCTCCGCAAGCTCCGCATACGTGGCAATAGGGTCAAGACCACGTTCGTTGCAAACATAGCGATACCAGCGATTACCTACGGCGACATGGCCGATTTCGTCACGCAGAATGATGTCGAGAATCGCAGCGCCTTCGTGGTCACCAGCGGCGGCGAGTTTGCTGCGAATCGCAGGCGATGCGTCAAGCCCGCGCGCTTCCAGCGTACGTGGCACCAGCGCCAGTCGGGCTAGTAAATCGCCTTTGGTTTTCTCGGCCATCTCCCACAGACCGTCGTGCGCCGGGAAGTCACCGTACTGATGATCGTGCTTCGACAGGTGTTCGCATAACAACATAAAGTGATGCGCTTCTTCCTGCGCGACATTGGCCCATTCGCGATAGAACGCGTCGGGCAACCCTGAGAATCGCCACGTTACGTCCAGTGCCAAATTGATTGCGTTGAATTCGATGTGCGAAAGCGCATGAATTAACGCCGCGCGGCCCTCGACGCTGCCTAGCGCTCTCCGAGGCGCTTCTTTCGGAGAAACTAGCGCGGGGCGGGCAGGGCGACCGGGGACATTGGCCAATTCAGTGAGCGATGACTCACTGCCGGTGGGCAACGCGGCAATGTCAATGGCGCGCACCAAAGCGGTCTTGTGGTCAATATCGGCCTCGGCAAGTGCCGCGAGGCAAAGGCTACGCAATGTGGGCTGGTCAACGGCGGCGGTAATGTTCATGTGCTAATTGTTGCACCGGCATTTCACGCTCCCGTATGCGCATTTAGTTCACCCCCTCCCGGTCCTGCAGACGGGACATCCCAAAAGGTCGGGCATCACATAAGTTAGTATTATGGGGGAAAGTTTCCCGACCAATGATCGACACGTTTTCGGTTCGGAACACAGAGCGAAGGAGCGCGCCCTTTTTTTCATCCAGCCCTTTGAAAGTTGATTGATGGTCGGACGAAGCCGGTTGGCACTAGGCGTTGGCGTAGGCGTGGGCCTGACGATCGGCTTTCTTGCGCTGATCGTGATCGTGGGCACCACCATCTGGCTGGTAGAACGCGGCAACGCCGAGCTGGAGCAATCGGCGTTGCAACGCACGATCCGAGTCGCCGCGGTGGAGCTGCGAGATCATTTGCGCACCGCGGAGTCGAGCCAGCGCGGATTTCTTCTGACCGGCAACCAGATTTATCTGGCCCCTTATGACACGGCTAAGACGCGGGCGCGGCAGGAGCTTGAAGATCTGGGCCGGAAGATTGCGCCGGATGCCCCCAACCGAGCCATGCTGCCCAGGTTGTCGGAATCGATGAGCGAAAAGATCGCCGAGATGGACAACAGCATTGCGCTGAAAAATGCCGGCCGCGATGGCGAAGCCATGGCATTGCTGCAGAGCAATCGCGGCAAGACGCTGATGGATGAAATCAATGTCTTTCTTTACGGCGCGATATTGATCGCCGACGAGAACAACACGCTCAACAGCTTAGAACAGCAACGCAATGCATCGCTGCTGCGCTGGATATCGGCGGGCGCCGCCGTGGTCATTATCCTGGTGGTGTTGGTGGTGGTCTTTACCGTCTACCGCAACGCGCAGGATCTGCAACTTGCGCGCGATGAAGTGCAGGCAATCAATCTGACGCTGGAAGAACGTGTGAAGACCCGCACGGCCGATCTGGCCATGGCGCGGGAACGCGCAGAAGTACTGCTGACCGAGGTCAATCATCGCGTGGCCAACAGTCTGCAGCTGGTCGCGGTGCTGGTGCGGATGCAAATGCGCTCCGTCACCGATACGGCGGCCAAGGATGCCTTGCTCGAAACGCAATCGCGGATCAATGCAATCTCTCTGATCCATAAGAGCTTGTATACATCAGGCGATGTGACAACCGTGGCGCTGGACGATTATCTGGGCACCATGCTGAGCAATATGGAAACGGCGATGAAGAAGGCCGGCCATACCGCCATCCTGAAATGTTATCTGGAGCCGATTTCGCTGCGCACTGACGCCAGCGTCAGCCTGGGCGTGGCCGTCCAGGAACTGGTCACCAACGCCTTCAAATATGCCTATCCCGACGACAAGCCCGGCGAGGTGCGGGTGCGATTGAAGCGATTGGACGATGGCAAGGCCGAACTGACGGTCGAGGATGATGGCGTGGGGATTGCGCCGAACGCCACGCATGCGGGCACCGGGCTGGGCAGCAAGATCATCCATACGATGGCGTCTGCGCTGCAGACTCAGGTGGAATATATCAACCGTACGCCGGGTACGGCGGCGCGGTTGGTGCTGACGACGGCGAATGCGTAGTGGGATCTCCAATGAAATTTCGACTGACTGCGGTTGCTGCACTTACGTGTCTGAGCTTCGCTTCCTTTGCCGCTGGCGGCGAGGGGCTGACTATTCCGGTCAAGTTGCCTGCGTACGATGCGGCGCGGGCTTCCTGCAGAGCGCCAACGGGATTGCAGAAAAAGCTGGTATTCGTGCAGGACAATAGGCGCGAGTTCATGCAAGGCGCGGGACGCGGGCTGGAAGCTGCAGCGCGAGCGAGGGGCCTCGGTTATAGCGTTGCCTTTGCCAACAATGATCCTGCGCTGATGATCAAACACGTGGGCGACATTGCGACCAATAAAACGGGCGCGATTGTGGTGGCGCCGATCGATCCGCCGTCGCTGGCGCCGGCTCTGAAGAAGGTGCTCGGCGCGGGCGCCTATGTGGGCGCCATCGTGGCGCCGCCGGCGACGACGGTGCTCAACGCGCCGCAATATTTGACCGGAACTGTTCTGGCGGAAGCGGCTGCAAATTACATCCGCACGCGCCTAGGTGGAAAGGCCAAGGTGGTGCTGCTGACGCATGACAGTCTGCAATTCCTGGCGCCGCGTTTCACCGCTATGCGCGATACCCTGCGGACACTATCGGGCGTGACGATTGTGGCCGACATTTCGCCCGCCACAGTCGATAAGGAGGGCGGATATCGCACGATGAAGACGATCCTGCTGGCGCAACCGAATATCGATGTGGTGCTTGGGGCGGACACGGTGGTGCTGGGCGCGCTGGCGGCATTGCGCGAAGCGGGCAAGGCGCGAGCGGACCAGTTTCTGGGCGGTATCGACGGCGAGCAGGAAGCGGTCGTCGAGATAAAAAAGGGCGACGGCCCCTACAAGGCGAGCATCAGCCTTGCTTCATCCATATTCGGTTATGCAATGGGCCAGCAGGCCGCTGATTGGCTGGACGGAAAATCCATTCCGCAGGCAATGGATATTCTGCCCAAGGCGCTCACCAGCAGCAACATTGCGGACTATGAACGCGATACGGCCAACCCCGGCGCCGTATATGCCGATCCGTCGCGGCGCGCGTCGTATCTGAAGATGTACGGCAATATTTGCTTCGATACGCGCGACAATTACGTTAATTTCCCCTGGTCATCAGAAACCAAATAGCTCCATCGCGGGGGCCGCCGTGGTTGCGCCACAATGTTTCGCGAGCATGTAGAGCGGGCGGTATACTATTTTGACGGAGGCAACGCCGCCGCCGCTCTGGAGGCGTACGCCGCCCCGCTGAGCCCCGCCTGCAACCACGCACAGAACCGAGCAGCCCGCCAGCCATGACCGCCGACCCTTTCGTCATCCTCTACGTCGAAGACAACGACTACATCCGCGAGTCCTTCGCCGAGTTGCTCACCACCGCCGAGCGCCGGATCGTGTGTGTGGCTGACGGCGCCGGCGCGCGCGAGGCGCTGCGCGAGCAGAACGTGAACTTGCTGATGACCGACATCAACCTGCCCGACGGCTCGGGCCTCGACGTGGCGCGCGAGGCCCTTCGGCAGAACCCGAGGCTGCCGGTGATCGTCTGCTCCGGGCATGACTTGAGGGGCGTCGCCGAGGCCCTCGGCCCTACCGCTCATACGCTGAGGAAGCCCTTCGAACTGGACGAACTCGAGGCGCTGGTCGAGCGGCTCGCGCGCTGAGTCTCTCCATCTGATTGAGGGCATCGAATGGGTGGTTCGTTCCTAAATTGTTGCCTGTGCGCCGGTTCCGGCACCGCAGAACAGGTTTCCTCGGCAAATCCGCCGTGTCGTCGATAATTGAGGGTTAACTTCCTACCGAATGCCACGACTGGCATTTCACGTTCCCGTATGCACATTCACATTCTGGGCATTTGCGGCACCTTCATGGGCGGTGTGGCGGCGCTGGCGGTTGAGGCCGGGCATCGCGTTACCGGCTGTGACGCCAATGTCTACCCTCCGATGTCCGATCAGCTGACTGCCCTGGGCATTGAGCTGATCGAAGGCTATTCGGCCGATCAGCTCAATTTGAAGCCTGACTGCTTCGTCATCGGCAATGTCATCACGCGCGGCAATCCGCTGATCGAAGCGATTCTGAACGCAGGTGCGGAATATGTTTCGGGTCCGCAGTGGCTGGCGTCTAACGTATTGCACGGTCGTTGGGTACTGGCGGTCGCCGGCACCCACGGCAAAACGACCACCACTTCGATGTTGGCATGGATTCTGGAACACGCGGGTCGCTCGCCAGGATTTTTGATTGGTGGCGTCGCGCAAGACTTCGGCGTATCGGCTCGATCTGGAGACTTGAACACGCCGATGTCGCCCTTCGTGATCGAAGCCGACGAGTACGACACTGCCTTTTTCGACAAGCGCAGTAAGTTCGTGCACTACCGCCCGCGCACATTGGTGCTCAACAACCTTGAATACGATCACGCGGACATATTCCCGGATGTCGCCGCGATCCGTCGTCAGTTTCATCACGTGGTGCGTACCGTTCCCTCGAGTGGACGCATCATCAGCAATGGTCGCGACTCTGAGCTGGCCGAGACGCTTGCGATGGGTTGCTGGAGCGAGCGTGAGCTGTTTGGGGTGGAGCAGGGTTGGCATTTTGTAGATCACGCGCGCGTAGATTTTGGCGGTCAGCGCTTTGGCGACCTGGCGCTCGCGATGCCCGGTGAACACAATCGGTTGAATGCACTGGCTGCCGTTGCGGCTGCCAACCATGCAGGTGTGTCACCGACAGAAGCCATCAATGCACTGGCCACATTTCAAGGCGTCAAACGGCGCATTGAACTGCGCGGTGAAGTGGGGGGCGTCAAGGTCTACGACGACTTCGCGCATCACCCTACCGCGTTTGCCGCTACCGTAGGTGCCATGCGCAAAGCGGCGGCTCCAGGCGAGCGCGTGCTCGCCGTGTTCGAGCCGCGCTCGAACACTATGAAGCTCGGCGCAATGCGCTCGCGCCTGGCGGAGAGTTTTGACGGTGCGGATCGTGTTTTTTCGTATTCCGGTGGTGTCGATTGGGACGTTGCCGCCGCCATGCAATCGCTCGGTGAGCGCGCAGTCAATGCCACAGACATCGGCACGCTCGCCAACACGCTGGTCGCCAATGCGCGACGCGGCGATCACATCTTAATCATGAGTAACGGCGCCTTTGGCGGCATTCATCAACGCGTGCTCGATCAGTTACGTCGCGCACACTCGCATCAGGGCTAGGGCTACGGCCCAAGGCAAGGTTATGGCAGGTTCAAAATTTTCTCTCCCACCGATCAAGCGAACGGGCGGTGATCCCGAGGCGCGCAGCCGACAGCTCCAGGCGGTTGAAGCCGATATTCAAGCCGGTCGCCTCGAAGAGGCTGCGTCAATGTTGAATGAGCTTGCACAGGCGGACCGCAACGACGTGCGCGTCTACCTCGCGGGCTGGATGCTGGCGAGTAAGGCAGGGAATGTTGCGGCGGCGTTGCAATCTGCCGAGCGCGCGGTGGTTATTGCGCCGATGTCGGCGATTGCGCACTACTGCCTGAGCGAAGCGCAACAGGGTAAGGGTGATGTCGCAGCGGCGCGTACCAGCATTAATCAGGCGCTGATGCTGTCACCGACCAATTTGCGATTCCGCGAGCTGGCCGTCAATCTGGCCAATGCGCAGGCTGATCACGCGGCGTCTGAGGTTCATTTGCGCACTGCCTTTGCGCAGAGTCAGGACATACCCGGTATCAAAACGATGATCGGAAATGCGCTTCGCTATCAGTCTAAATTCGAAGAAGCGGAGACCTGGTTGTCGGAAGCGCTGGTGATCAACCCCGATGACGCTGACGCGCTGCACGGGCTGGCCATGCTTGCTTATTTAAGGGATGATCGCGCCACCGCTCAACACTTTTTAGCCGCTGCGCTTAAGCATCGCCCAACAGATACAGGCTATCTCTATCTGGATGCTGTATTCAAGGGCGAAGCGCCCTCACAGCCGCCGGAAAATCTGACGCGCGGTTTGTTTGATCGGTACGCTGGTCGCTTCGATACTCATCTGGTCGGTGCGTTGAAATACCGAATTCCACAGAAAATTGCAGCAGCAATTCTTGCGCGATTTCCGGATCGCAAGCTCAATGTCCTCGATATCGGATGTGGCACCGGTTTGCTGGGTGCATCGCTTGGTCGAATTGATGGTTTTTTCGTTGGCGTTGATTTATCAAAGGCGATGTTGGAAGAGGCCGCAAAGCACAACGTTTATTCGCGTTTTCACCATGTGAATTTACTGGATGCGCTTGAGGCAACCGACGCCAACGAGTATGAAGTGATCGCTGCGGGTGACGTGTTCATTTATCTCGGTGCGCTGGACGCGGCAATTACCAATGCGTTCAAAGTGCTGCGCCCGGGCGGCTGGATGTTTTTCTCCTGTGAAGATACGCCCGATGACGGCCCAGACTTTGTTGTGAGAAAAAGCATGCGCTATGCGCAGTCGCAGAAATACGTCAAGCAACTGCTGGAAACAGCGGGCTTTGACACTCCATCGATAGAAACGCTTGATTTGCGGATGGAGCAGGACGAAGCGATCACCGGTTTTCTGGTGTCGGTTCAGAAGCCCGTCTAAGCATTCAACATGGCGACGCAAATAGACGACCGGCTTATCGTTGCGATTTCATCGCGTGCGCTGTTTGACTTGAGCGAGAGTCATGCGGTGTACGAGAGCGGCGGCGTCGAGGCGTATCAACGGCACCAGATCGATCACGAGGATGATCTGTTGCAACCGGGTGTGGCCTTTGAATTGGCGCGCAAGCTGCTGCGCCTCAATGAAGCGAGTCGGCAGCACGTCGAAATCGTACTGCTGTCCCGGAACAGTGCCGACACCGGCCTGCGAATTTTTAACGCCATCAGTCATTACAAACTGGGCATTACGCGCGCGGTATTTACCAGTGGCCGTGACACTTCGCGCTACGTTCCAGCATTGGGTACCCATTTGTTTTTGTCGGCCGATCCAGAGGATGTGCGTCATGCACTCGAGTCCGGTCATGCCGCAGCAACGATCGTTCCGCACCGGGGCGCAGTTGATGTGTTTGATTCAATCGTGGCGCAGGATGACGACGAATTGCGCATCGCCTTCGATGGCGACGCAGTTTTGTTCTCCGACGAAGCCGAGCGCGTATTTCAGTCGCAGGGACTGGCCGCGTTCACCGCCTCTGAAGCTAGCGCGGCGGAGACGCCTCTCGGTGGTGGCCCATTCAAGAATTTCCTCGCTGCGCTGCATCGCATTCAGACTGATTTCCCTCGTGATCGCCAACCCATTCGCACGGCGCTAGTCACGGCGCGCTCAGCGCCGGCCCACGAACGTGTGATCCGCACGCTACGTGCCTGGGGCGTGCGCATTGATGAAGCACTGTTTTTAGGCGGTCTCGACAAGGCGGAGTTTTTGCGCGCCTTTGGGGCCGACATTTTCTTCGACGACCAGCGACGACATGTTGACTCTGCCAGCCGCGTCGTCCCCGCCGGGCATGTTCCGCACGGCATATCAAATCCAATTAAATGAATCTACTCTTCGAAGACGACGGCCAGATCAAGGCCGGTCTTATCATTTCTGAGACCGACGCTTCGGCGCACGTTGAATTGGCTGGCGGGCGTCGCATCAAGGTCAAGAGCGCCAACGGATTGCTGCACTTTGCCTCACCGTCGGCCGCTGATTTGATGGCGGCAGCAACCCTTCAGCGCGCTGATATTGACATGGCGTTGCTGTGGGAATCAGCAGCGGGAACCGAAGATTTCTCGTTCGGTGAACTTGCAACGGAATACTTCGGAGCATCGGCTTCGGCAGTGCATCAGGCGGCAACCCTGCTTGCGCTCCAGCAGTCACCGATGTACTTCTACAAACGCGGAAAGGGCCGCTACAAGCGGGCTCCCGAAGATGCGTTGAGCGCAGCGCTCGCCGGTGTTGAGCGCAAGGCGCGCGAGGCCGAACAGATTGAAGTTTGGGTACAGGCGTTGCTCGCAGGGCAAGCACCGGTCGAAATTTCAGCAAATTGGGTGCAACTTTTAAATAGTCCGGAGAAACAAAGTCTCGGCTATCGAGCGCTGGTCGCTGCCGCCGATCGCGCGCGAATGGCGCCAGTGCATTTGCTGGCGAAAGCGGGTGCGATTCCGTCAACGCATGCATTGCACTTTCAGCGTTTTTTGCGGGCGACTTTTCCAAAAGGCATCGCGTTTCCGTCGCATGTTCCGTTACCTGCGATTGCTGATTTGCCAACGGCAAATGTGCGAGCTTTCAGCATCGACGACGCAACGACGACCGAAATTGACGATGCGCTTTCAGTGCAACCGCTTGCCAATGGCGGCTTTCGCCTGGGCATTCACATCGCCGCGCCGGCACTGGCAATCACCATCAACAGCGAGCTTGATCGCGTGGCTCGCGACCGCTTGTCGACCGTGTACATGCCGGGTCACAAGATCACAATGTTGCCCGACGACGTGATTGCCGAGTTTTCTCTGGACGAGGGCAAATCGCCTGCCGCGCTGTCGCTTTACGCGACGGTTGACGCTGCAATGCAGGTGACGAGCACCGAGACGTGCGTTGAGCGCGTGCCAATCGTGAGCAATTTGCGCCTTGGCCGGCTTGACGAACTCGAGTGGATGGATCCGGCAAACGACAGCAAAGACACGCATGGCGCCGCCATGCGCACCCTCTACGCCTTCGCGCAGGTTCGTGCTGCGGCACGCGGCGAGCAACCGCAAAACCGAGTCGACTATAGCTTCGCCGTTCACGGCGACGCCGACGCCGCCGACTGCCGAATAGAGATCTGGCCGCGCAAGCGTGGTTCACCGGTCGACACGCTCGTGTCCGAACTTATGATCTTCACCAACGTCACTTGGGCCGGAGCTTTGGCCGCGCGAAAATGGCCAGGCATGTTCCGCGTGCAAGCAAACGGAAAGACACGCATGAGCTCAATCGCGGGGCAGCACGAGGGCTTGAATGTGCCTCACTATTTGTGGGCCACTTCGCCCTTGCGACGTTATTCAGATCTGCTCAATCAGCGCCAATTGTTGGCGTTGGTGGCCAATCCGAATGCACCCGATGCCGATGCCGCTCCGACCAACGCTGGAACCGTGCCTGCATACGGCAACGGCAATGCCGAACTTCTGGCCGCGGTCGCAGATTTCGACGTCACCTACTCTGGCTACGGAGAGTTCCAGCAGCAGATGGAGTTTTATTGGTGCCTGCGCTACATCCAGCAGGAAAACATCAGCAAACTCACCGCGCACGTTATCCGGGAAAATCTGGTTCGTTTTGATCGCCTGCCACTGGTGCAACGCATCAACGATATGCCAAATCAACCTGCGGGCATGCAGGTGATTTTGTCAGTTGCCGAGATCGATTTATTTGAACCTGCGTTGCATATGCGATTCATTGAAACGGTTGGCGTCACAAACGCACCCAACGAAGCAAACGCAGCTTAAAGCGTGCCATAGAATCATCGTGTGAAACGCACGATAAAAGTCATTCAGGCTCCAGCGATGCTGCCGATAGCGGTGGGCATGAGTCCATTGTTGAAATGGACGCTAGCGGCGTCCATTGGCGTGCATGTAATCCTCTTGTCGCTGCATTTCGAACTGCCTAAACTGTTCAAGCAGTCCGCGCCAACGCCTCCACTTGAAGTGTCTCTGGTCAACGCGAAGACCGATTCCAAACCGTCAAAGGCGGATTTTCTAGCACAGGCCAATCTCGACGGTGGCGGCAATACGGACGCGAAACGGCGACTAAGCTCACCCTTGCCACGCGCTGCGATGGACGCGCAGCAAACACAAATAGCCGCCGCTAAAGAGCAGGTGGAATCGCTGGAACGGCAGACGCGAGAACTGTTGCAACAAGTACGTTCGAAGACTCAGGCCTTAACAGACCGCGATGCGAAAGAGTCGAAACGCGCTGATTCAGCCAACGCGTTTCAGGAGTTGTCAGCCAAGGCGTTGGAACTACAAAGGCTTGAAGCACAGATCGCGCGCGAATTTGATTCGTACCAGCAACGTCCGAAGAAAAAGCACATCGGAGCCCGCGCCACCGAGTATCGCTTCGCTCGCTATGTTGAAGACTGGCGACAAAAAGTAGAGCGTGTTGGTAACGCCAATTACCCGGCAATCGCACGGGCACAAAAGCTCTACGGTTCGCTCGTATTGACGGTCGGTATTAAAGCCGATGGCCGCATCGAAACCATTGAGGTGGATCGCGGATCCGGCAACAAAATCCTTGATGCCTCTGCGCTCAAAATCGTTGAACTGGCGGCACCATATGCGCCGTTCCCTGCCGATATTCGAAACGATACCGACATCATCTACATCACACGAACATGGAGCTTCACGCGTGCGGGCGAGTTAGAAAGCTCGGTCGGCGGAAGTCTTAAAGGGCCATGACGTCGTTATGAGAAGAACTGACAAATACGCTGTCTTTGGCAACCCCATTGCGCACAGCAAAAGCCCACGAATTCACGCGCTCTTCGCTGCAAGTTTGAATCAGCACATCGACTACCAAAAACGCCTCGCGCCGATCGGTAATTTTGCCGGTGAGCTGCAACGCTTCTTCGATGAGGGTGGCGTCGGCGCGAACGTGACCGTGCCGTTTAAGCGTGATGCGTTTGCCCTGGCTCGCAGTGCATCGTTGCGTGCACAACAGGCGGGTGCAGCGAACTTTTTAATGTGGCGCGACGATCATTGGTTCTGCGACAACACTGACGGTGCCGGGCTTGTGCGCGATATCGAGACGAATTTGCATACGAGCCTGAAGGACAAGAACGTTTTGCTGCTCGGCGCAGGTGGCGCGGCACGTGGCGTGATCGGCCCACTATTCCTGCGTTCGCCCAGGCAAATCGTCGTCGTGAACCGAACGTTTGAGCGTGCGACTGAACTGGTTTCTCCTTACAAAAATGAATTCGCAGCGAGGGCGCTTTCGGTCGACGCTTTAGTCGCAGAATCGATGAAATTTGATGTTGTGATTAATGCCACGTCGTCGAGCTTGACTGGATTGTTGCCAGTACCAGAGAACGCACATATTTTTGCGCCGGATGCGCTTGCCTACGACATGATGTACGGAAAGCAACCAACGATTTTTATGAATTGGGCGTCGGCTCAGGGTGCTGTTGGCGTGGCTGATGGCCTTGGAATGCTGGTTGAACAGGCGGCAGAAAGCTACGTGCAATGGCGCGGGGAACTGCCGCACGCAGCGCCAATCATTGCCCAACTTCGCGCCGAATTGGCGCGTGAGTAGCGATCAGGTGGCCAAGAATTTGTTTCGCACGTTTGGCCGCATGCTGGCGGCGATCGTTCTCGCGATGGCTGGATTATTTGTGCTAATTCAGTGCTGGTTCGCGCTGCAAGTGTGGTGGTACGCCGATCATGCGCCAGGTCATACTGCATTTATGTCGTACCGCATGGGCGAACTCCACGACAAAAAACCTGATGCGACGCTACGCTACGACTGGGTGCCGTACGCAAAGATCTCGCGCAATCTGAAACGTGCGCTAATCGCTTCAGAGGACTCCACGTTTGTCGATCACGAAGGTTTCGACTGGGACGGCATTCAACTTGCGCTAGAAAAAAATCGCGCCAAAGGCAAGACGGTTGCGGGTGGATCAACCATCACGCAGCAGCTCGCCAAGAATTTGTTTTTATCGCCCGAGAAAAGTTATCTGCGCAAAGGGCAGGAAGCCATCATCACGCTGATGCTGGAACACTTCCTCGATAAAGAGCGCATTCTTGAGCTCTACCTGAATGTGATCGAGTGGGGCAACGGCATCTTTGGTGCGGAAGCCGCAGCGCGCCGCTACTACGGTGTATCGGCTGCGCAGTTGTCGGCTGAACAGGCTGCCAAGCTCGCTGCCATGGCCCCGAATCCACGCTTTTATGAGCGTAATTTGGGTGCGCCCGGATTGCGGAAAAAAACCGGCATCATCCTGGCGCGTATGCCGCAGGTGGAGTTGCCGGACTGATCGGCTTCGCGCGGCATTACTTGCGAGTGAATCGCCAGTTGAACGTGACCGCAGCGCCTGAGGTGTTGGTGTCTGTGCCCTCGATGGTCATCCCATCCGCGCTTACCTCGCCTTGCGCCTCGTCGCCCAGCGCGCCTTTGCTGCCACCGAAATAGCCAGTTGCAGCGAATGTACTAAACGATGGTGGGCTCAGAGGCGGGCAGTTCGACGTATTGGCGAGCGTGGGCCAGACGGCCAAACCGACACCTTGATAGGTCGGGGGTGAGGCGTTGTAGTCGACTTTGAGCACGCCGCTGTTTGGGTCGATGACGCCGTTGTCCGGGGCATAGAAAATACAACCCTTCAGGATCATAGTTGCGGTGCCCGAGGGGCGATACGTAGCAACGTTGCCGATGCTGCTTTCGAGTTTCCAGGTGACTTGTGCACTGGTCGAATGGGCCTCGGAAGTGGACGTTCCGGTGCCAACCCACTCGTCATCAACAATCGTGATGTTGGAAACGACCGTCGAGCTTCTCGCTGCTGCGACCGCTTGGGCGCTCACCGCCACCTGACGGGGCGTTGGTTTCGTCGCGGGTGCAGTGTAGGTCGCACTAATCCCGCTGCTTCTGGCAACAAGGCCAAGCCCGGTCACGCCGCCGGGCGCTCCATTCACCGCCCATCCTGATGCCGTCGCAGTGAAAAATGGTGGCACGCATATGTAGAGCAAACTCACAAGGTCGTTTTCGTCAGGCTCACCCGTTTTGCAATTCACCAACAAAAGGCTGATGGACTTGCCCACCGCAACCGTCGCCGTGCCGGGTAGAAGCTGAAGCCCGCCCAGACGCGATGTCCAGTCGGAAAAGTGTGACGTTGAGACCGTCAGTTTGCGGTTGACTTGATCCAGTTGCACTGTTTTCAATGACCGCCAGAACCTTTTATTGTCCTGAAAAGCAACACCCAGTGCATCGGGGTCGGTACCGCGCAAATCCTGATCGTTGTAGGCGAAATCAAGTTTGACCGGGCTGGCGAACGTTTGCCCATCCGGTAGCAAACGATAAGCGCCGCCTGCGCCGCCTGGTGCCTCATTGGTGATCGGCTGGATAGTGAATGTGGTCGCGCTCGAAACTGCGTTGGCCGGAACCGTCAGCGTCATTTTGCCGTCTGCACTGGTCAGCGAGCCTCCTGCTGCTCCGATGCTGAGGCTCACTGGTGTTCCATTCGGTGTGCCTACAGCCGTGGCTACAGCGTCGGCATTCGCGCTCGCGGCAGTCGCCGCCGTCGCACAGAACGCGGCCCCCTCGCCCACGTAGCCCGCTGTGACCGCTGAGTCATAAGTGGCCTGACTGGCGCTGTAGCGATGGTTCGATGTCTTGCCACCCGCCGCCGCGCGAAAGCCGCGAAAAATGGTGGTGGTTCCCGCAGGGCAAGCCCCCGATGTGGGCTGCTGCGTGGCGAAATCGTAGTCTTCCCATGTAAATCCTGCCAAATTTTGCGCGCGGATCGATTCGCAATCGATTCCCTGCCGTCCATAAAAGTGTGAACTGACGTAAGGCGAGGCGACGCTGATGTAGAAGCGACAAATTTTGGTCAGACTGGACGTTGCGGTTGCGACGGCTGTTGCCTGAAACGTCATGCCTGTGCGTTTGAAGTCCGCCACGCCGTCAAGCGCGGTTTGCTCGTCGGTGCGACCAGTGATGAAATGCGCGTCGAGGGACTTGTTGTAATACTCAACCACGGTGATTGACTGCGCCGAGGCGCTTGTCGCGATGACGAGCGAAAAAACTGAAGCGAGCAGAAGAAACAAATTACGTGAACACATGGGAGGCTCCCTGATGGGGCGATCATTGAAAACGAATTGACGAGCACGCGCGGCAGACGTCGCGACGTTCGGCGTCGTTAGATACGAGCAAGCCAGGATCGCGCAACGCTTGTACTTACCCACGATTGATGTGGGTAACGGCCAAGCCTCCGGGCGCGTTGTTGCTCTTTTTGTGTGCTACTTACCTGCGTAGGACGCAAACGCTGCAGGCATTGCGCCATTAGAATTGCGGTTCTTAGTTCGCAAAATCTCACTTTGGAACCGCCTCCTCCATGCCCGAAGCCCTCGAAAAAGATTCGCTTAATGCGAACAGCGCGAGCGTGGATGAGGCGCTTAGCGAAGCCTTAGCTGACGTTGTCGCGCTGGTACGGCAGTACCGGCTGCTTTCAGGTTTTGCCGAAAGCCTCTCCGATACGCTCGATAATCCCTCGCAGAGCCCGGTGGTGCAAGGCGTGCTCTCGCGCCTGCGGGAAACGCTAGACGAGTTGCATCCGGCCGACGTTGCGCACATCCTGGAGGCGTTGCCACTTGATGAGCGCATGTTCGTCTGGGACCTGGTTAAGGCGGATCGTGACGGCGACATCCTCATGGAGGCGTCGGATTCGGTTCGCGAAACCCTGATCGCGAGCATGGATGCGCCGGAGCTAATGGCGGCGGCAGCCACGCTGGACACCGATGAGCTCGCTGACCTTGCTCCCGATTTGCCGAGTGATGTGGTTGAGGCGGTCAAGCGCACGCTCGATCCCGAAGAGCGCGAACAGTTGCGTCAGGCTATGTCATATGAAGAGGACATGGTTGGCGCGTTGATGGATTTCGAGATGATCGAGGTGCGACCCGATGTGACGCTCGAAGTGGTGATGCGATATCTGCGTCGCTTTGACGAATTGCCAGCCAACACCGATAAGGTGTTCGTAGTGGATCGCGAGGACAAATTGCTCGGCGTGCTGCCGACTAACATCATTCTCGTGACGCACGAGGATGCCTTGGTTAAAGACGTGATGGTCGAACCGAACATTGTGTTTGAGCCGATGGATCATGCCGACGCGGCG
>CAJDUD010000043.1_pt1 | contig 15867 bp, 14 predicted proteins | sample 7390161 | NCBI WGS metagenome assembly CAJDUD01 (sample SAMEA7055664, study PRJEB34461) | soil metagenome | biome: terrestrial ecosystem; feature: Peninsula; material: soil | place: Antarctica | collected 2016
GATTGGCCCCGAGAAGCGGAAGAAAAATGCGATCAGAACGGCCCGCTGTTTGAGCGCAGCGAGTTCGGGCCGTTCCGCTTTTTTCTGAGCATCGCAGGATCAGGCCAATCGTCGGGGTCGCTTTTCTTTGGTTGCTTTCTTTGGCGAAGCAAAGAAAGTGACTGCCCCGCGGCATGAGCGGGATCGTGGCATACGCGGCAATTTGTTGTGCGCTGCGCGTGCGTTACCTGCTGGATTCCCGCCTACGCGGGAATGACGACGGGGTGAGGAGCGAGGGGACATAATCCTCTAATGGCAAGCCCCCTTTCCGGTCTTCGCGTCCTCGACCTAACACGTCTCCTCCCAGGCCCCGCGTGCACGCGCATGTTGGCCGAATGGGGAGCCGAAGTCATCAAGATTGAACCGCCCGAAGGCGACTATGCCAATCGCCTTGGTCTACCGCCTGATGCACCGCCAGATCAGATTGCCCCTCTGTACTCCATCGTCAATCGTGGCAAATCGGTTGAGCGGCTCGATTTGAAGTCCGACGCAGGGCGTTCGCGATTGCTGGCGCTGGTGGCTAAAAGTGATGTTCTGGTCGAAGGGTTTCGTCCCGGTGTCATGGCACGGCTCGGTCTGGGTTACGAGACACTGTGTGAGCACAACGCTAAGCTCGTCTACTGCGCCATTACGGGTTACGGCAGCGCGAGTCTATGGGCGCATCGCGCCGGGCATGACATCAACTATCTTGCGATGTCGGGGGTGCTGGATCAGATTGGCGAACGCGGACGTCCGCCGTCCATATCCAACTGGCAGATTGCAGATTTAGCGGGCGGGGCGCTGGCTGCGGCGGCACGGATTTGCGCGGCGCTGGTTCAGGCAAAAACGACGAGCGCAGGCTCGTTTGTTGATGTGTCGATGACCCATGAAGTCGCGCGGTTAAACATCATCGCCGAGCATGCATTGGCACTTGAGGCCACGAAAGCTCGCGGCGAAGATTGGCTAACCGGTGGGTGGCCCTGTTATGCGGTGTATGCCACAGCGGATGATCGATTTCTCGCCGTTGGCGCGCTTGAAGATAAGTTTTGGCATGGGCTTTGTGACGCGCTCGACAAGCCGCATCTGAAGGCGCTTGGGAGTGCCGAAGGAATCGCTGCGATGCGCGTCAAAAAGGAACTCGCAGATTGCTTCGTGACACGTAATCTGGCGCATTGGACCGAAATCTTCGATGCTTCGGACTGTTGCGTCACGCCGGTGCTTACACTTGCCGAAGCCAAACAACACCCGTTATTCAAGGAGTCCCTATGAGCACAGCAAACGGCAAAGTCGCCATCATCACCGGCGCATCCGCTGGCATTGGCAAGGCGTCCGCCGTGGCGCTACTGAAGGCGGGCTACAGCGTGGCCTTCGCGGGTCGTCGGCAGGCGGAGCTTGAGGCTGCCGTTGCCTCCGCGGGCGAGGATGCGGTTCGCGGCATCGCAGTGGTGACCGATGTCGGTAACCCGGCATCGGTGAAAGCGCTGTTTGAGAAGACGGTTGCCGCGTTTGGGCGCGTCGATGTCATTTTCAATAACGCCGGCATCGGTGCGCCTGCCGTGATGCTTGAGGACATCACGATTGAGCAGTGGAAAGCCGTGGTCGACACCAATTTATCCGGTGCTTTTTATTGCACGCAGGAAGCGTTTCGTGTGATGAAAGCGCAAACCCCGCGCGGTGGCCGCATCATCAATAACGGCTCTATTTCGGCCCACGCACCCCGTCCGAACAGCTCGCCGTATACATCGACGAAGCACGCGATTACCGGGCTTACAAAAACCACCTCGCTGGATGGACGCAAATACGACATTGCGTGCAGCCAGATTGACATTGGTAATGCCGCGACTGAAATGACTGAGCGCATGACCAAGGGGGTGATGCAGGCGAATGGCGAGATGGCGATTGAGCCGCGCATGGATGTGAAGCATGTGGCTGATGCGATTGTTCACATGAGCAATTTGCCGCTAGAAGCGAACGTACAGTTCATGACGATCATGGCGACCAAAATGCCCTACGTCGGACGTGGCTAACCCTAAATTTAACTACGCCGCATTTTCTGCGGCTGCCCGGTAAGGCGCGTGAGCTGCGTTTGTAGCATTCGCCGCATTCGCCGCCTCCGCTGCGTTCGCTCGCAGCGCGCGTCGCGCTTTTGATCGATAGAGCGCGCGATCAGCCGTGCGCAGGGCCTCAGAAAACTCACCCTCGATCATATTAAATCGCGCCGAACCACAACTGACTTTGCATGAAATGGCGACTGGCGCTGCTAGCTCCAGTCGAGTCGGCAATTGCTGTTTGAGCCGATCGATCCAGTCGGGATTCTTTCGCCGCATTCGCGCTGTTTCAACGACACAAAACTCATCGCCCCCGAGACGCGCAACAATGGCCCCGGCAGGCGCGGTGGCCCGTAGCGCCTGCGCGAAGGTCTTCAACAGCAAGTCGCCCGCTTCGTGGCCGTAGCCGTCGTTGACGCGCTTGAAATGATCGATGTCAAACACGTTGGCAACGCCCGGCTGGCCGCTCGGCCACGCGTCGAGCGCGTCGCGCAGGCCTAGCCGATTGAGCACACCGGTGAGGCTGTCCTCAGCGGCCAATCGGCGCAGCAGCGTTTGCTTTTCAGCAAAACAAAGTAACAGCACGCCGGTGAGATACGCAAGGATCAGCGCCCCACTGAAGGCATAAACCAGCGTGTTGAACGGAGTGACGACAACAGTCGTCTCTGGTCCGCCGCTGACCAGCACGGAGCCAGCGCGCAGCACCATGAATAACATCAGAAGGCCGTTGATGACAAGTAGAAAGCGCGCCGGAAAATGGTAGTAACCGTAGTCCAGACGACGCAGCAGCGACATGTTCAGCATCGTGACTACAGTCAGGCAAATCACTTGCGTGAACACGCGACCGACAAGGTTTGGCCAGATGACAGCGAACAGCACACTGCCAATCGTTGACAGGCCAATCAGAGGGAACAGCTGTGCGAGCGATGGAGGCAGATTGAGCAGATGTCGCGTGCCAACTAAAAACAGACAGGCACCGACGACTGTTAATGGATTGGAGACCATCAGGACGAGGCCGGGCGGCAGCGCCACCTGCAGAATGTTCATCAAATAGCCAAGCGTCATGCACGCTGAGGCACCGACCCACCAGGTGAGCGAGCGTGACCACTCGCCGACGCGCCCGAGCAGTGCGATCACGATTGACACCACAAGCGCGGCCATGCCGAACGAAAGTCCAACCGTCGCAGGTTCGATCAGGGGGGCCCAGTTGTTCACAACTTTAGGATCCTGCTCAGCGCGTTACGCGGTGTGAAAAAGCGCTGCGAGCGCCGGGTCGTCGAAGTCATTGACCACGTGGACAACGTGGCGCGTGTCATCGAGCGCTTTGACTTGTTCGCGCGTTAAGGTGCTGGTGATGACCACGCAACTCATGCCCGCGCGGCGTGCGGCTTCGATACCCGCTGGCGCATCTTCAAACACCACGCAGTCTGCGGGTCGCGAGCCCAAGCGCTCTGCCGCCAGCAAAAATATCTCGGGATCGGGCTTGCCGCGCTTGACGTCTGTATTGCACACCACCGTCTGAAAGTGACGACGCAAATCAAGCCCATCAAGCACCAGATCAACGTTGTGCGGAGGTGCCGCAGTGCCGATGCCACGGCGGTAGCCGGCCGCAGTGCTGCGTTGCAAAAAGGTTTCTGCGCCACTGATCGTCGTCATCTGCGATCGATAGAGATCACGAAACATGGATTCTTTATGCTCCGAAAGTCGATTGATTTCGTCTATCGGAGTGTCTTCGCCGAGCAAACGCGGAAAAATTTCTCGGTTCGTCAATCCGGCGGACCAACTAAAAAAGTCGTCGCGATCCACCGTAATGCCCAGCTCCGGAAGCAGGTTGTCCCAGGCAAGCTGGTGGGTCGGCATGGTGTCGGCAAGTGTGCCGTCCATATCAAAAATAAAAGTGCGCATCAGGACTTCTCTAGAAACTTTATTTTCGTGGTGCGGGCAGCGTTTACCTGCGCAGCACGTTTATTGATCGAAGCGTACATGGCGACGGCCCTGTTCCGCGATGGCGAACTGGTGCTCCCAAGAAAGAAAGTAATCCGCCGCGCGCTTTAGTGCCGTTCCCGCCACACAAATTGGCCTGAATCGCCGGAAAACAGCGCCCGTTGGGGATTTCCACGTTGACAGGGTGCAAACCCGGAAGCATAATCCATGGGTTTTTCTATCGGAGGATTCCACCACATGAAACATACAAGTAAGTTCGCTCTCGCAGCGATCGCGGTTGCAGTTGCAGCCGGTTTGGCCGCTTGCGGCAAAAAAGAAGAGCCTAAAGCTGCCGCTGCAGCAGCTCCCGCTGCAGCTGCCGAAATGGTCGTCAAGATCGGCCACGTTGGCCCGACGTCTGGCCAAATCGCTCACTTGGGCAAAGACAACGAGAACGGCGCGCGTTTGGCTGTTGAAGAAGCAAACGCCAAGGGCTTGATGTTTGATGGCAAGAAGATCAAGTTCGAGCTTCTGACTGAAGACGACGCTGCCGATCCTAAGCAAGCAACCGCTGTTGCTCAAAAGCTGATGGACGCTAAAGTCGTCGGCGTAGTGGGTCACCTGAACTCCGGCACCACGATCCCAGCGTCTGCGATCTACAACACGGCAGGTGTTGCCCAGATTTCGCCTTCGGCAACCAATCCTAAGTACACGCAGCAAGGCTTCAAGGGCGCGTTCCGCATGGTCGCCAACGACATCGCTCAAGGTACCGCGATCGGTAACTACGCGGTTAAGGGCCTTGGCGCCAAGAAAGTCGCAATCATCGAAGACAAGACGGCTTACGGCGTCGGTCTGGCTGATGAAACCGAGAAGGCAGTAAAAGCGGCTGGCGGCACAATCGTCATCCGTGAAGCGCTTGCCAACGAGAAAGAGCAAGATTTCAAGGGCGTTCTGACCAAAGTTAAGGCCAAGAACCCTGACGTCATCATGTTCGGCGGCATGGACGCGCAAGCAGGTCCAATGCTCAAGCAGATGAAAGCACTCGGCATCAAGGCCAAATTCATCTCCGGCGACGGCGCACAATCTGCTGAGCTGATCAAGCTCGGCGGCGACGCTGCTGAAGGCGCTTTCGCTACCACCGCTGGTCTGCCAAAAGACAAAATGCCACAAGGCGCTGCGTTCTATGACAAGTTCAAAGCCAAGTTCGGTGTTGACGTTCAGGTGTATGCGCCGTTCGTGTATGACGCTACCAACGCGCTTATCGCTGCTGTTGTTAAAGTCGGTCCAGATACAGCCAAAATCATCGACGCGCTCAAAGCAACGTCAATGGACGGCGTGACTGGCAAGATCGCGTTTGACGACAAAGGCGACATCAAAGACGGCGCTGTGACCGTGTTCCAGGTCAAAGGCGGCAAATGGGAAACCGTTCAAATCGTCGGTGGCCCAGCTGAAGCAGCTGCTGCTCCAGCCGCCGCTGCTCCTGCAGAAGCGAAAAAGCCTTAATCGGTTGATCGCCTCGTAAAAACGGCTCCTTCGGGAGCCGTTTTTTATTGCCTAAATTTTCGTAGAATAGCGCATGGCTTTTTTCTGGAATGGCGTTTTCATCAGGGCTACATGCTCAAAATGACGATTGTCGATAATGGAGTTTATGCGACTCCAGCCCCGGTGCAGATGACGTTACACGAAGAAGCTGATAGGCGTCCCGCGTCTGGGTATCACCAAAAACGGTCAGTTTCGCGCCGATAAGTGAATGCCCGCTATCATGCAACGCACTGATCCACCAGCTAGTTCAATCGTTGGCACCGGAATGGCGACGATGCGCGCCGATCGCTTGATCATGGCTTTCTGATCCGGCCGCAGGCTTGCCGCCGCTCGGGTCGACATGGCGAGAATCCTACCGCCGGATGCGCAAAGCTCAATCGCGTTGCCAGCAAACTCGGCAATCTGAGCGTTGCTCAACTCAATGATGTCCCGTCCCGATTCGCGTAGACGGGCGCGAACTTCTGCGGCGCGATTGGCATCGTCGAAGAGATCGAAGCCCACCATCGCAAACTCCGTGGCGACGCACATCAGCACATTGGTGTGATACACGGCGCGGCCCGCAGAGTCGGCAGTACCGAACACCATCGGCTCGAAATTAAAGTGAGTGCTGAAACGCTCCAGCGCAATCGGATTGGCGCGGTTCGAGCGCGCGGTGTACGCCACCCGCGCGAGATGATCAAACACCATCGCGCCGGTGCCTTCGAGGAACAGCTCATCTTGCTCCAGCCCGGAATAGTCAATCACGTCCTGCACGCGGTAGTGCTGTTTCAGCATCTCAATCACGTCGACGCGCCGCTCGCGTCGCCGGTTTGGCGAATACATCGGATACAGCGCGACATGGCCGCCGGAATGCGTCGAAAACCAGTTGTTGGGGAACACCGAATCCGGCGTGTCGCGACCACCCTCGTCATCAAACAGATGCACTCGCACGCCTTCTGCCTCTAGCTGCGCGGCGGCACGCGTCACTTCGTCGCGCGCCGCATTTGCGGTTTGAGCCCCGCTGGCATGAGTTGACGCGCGCTGAAACGTATTGTCTTCAGCCGTCTCCGAATTGGGTCGAAAACAATGCGGACGAATCATCACCGCCGCCGAGGGCGCCTGAATGGACATCATGAGGGGGAGCGCCGCGAATGATTACGCCACGCGACGCAAGCTAACCGGCGCCGCCACACTTCGCGTGTAGCGAAACAGATCCTTCGGATCATTCGCTGAAGGCACCAGCTCGACGTCGACGCCCAAGTTCCGCGCTCGCGCCTGATCGAAGATGTAGCTCAGCGCTGAATAGTCCTCCAGCGCAAAACCCACCGAGTCAAACACAGTCACCTGATCGCGCTGCTGCCGACCTTCGGCGGTGCCCGCGAGAACGCGCCACAAATCAACGACCGGAAAGTCCTTCGGCAGTTGCTGGATATCGCCTTCAATGCGCGTTTGCGGCTCGTATTCCACAAACACGCGAGCGCCCCGCAGCACGTCGGCGTGCAGCTCGGTTTTGCCCGGACAATCGCCGCCAACACCGTTGATATGCATGCCGGGCTCAATCATGTCGGGCGTCAAAATGGTGGCGTACGCCTTATCCGCCGTAACAGTGGTGACGATATCCGCGCCGCGAACCGCGTCTGCAATGGATTGCCCGCGAATGATTTTTAGCTTTGGATAATCGGCGAGATTGCGCACCAGTTTGTCGGTGGCCGCGCTATCAACGTCGTACACAGCGATTTCGTCGATGCCCAAATGCGCATGGAAAGCAAGCGCCTGAAATTCGCTCTGTGCGCCGTTGCCAATCAGCGCCATGCGCCGCGCATCGGGTCGTGCCAACGCGCGTGCTGCCATGAGCGACGTGGCGCAGGTGCGCAGCGCCGTGGCAAGTGTCAGTTCAGACAGCAGCACCGGATAGCCGGTGTCGACATCGGCCAGCACGCCAAACGCCATCACGGTGTACAGGCCGTGCGCAGTGTTGCTTGGGTGGCCGTTGACGTACTTGAAGGCGTAGCGCTCGGCGTTGGAGATCGGCATCAACTCGATGACGCCAATGTCCGAATGGTTAGCAACGCGCGCCGACTTGTCAAAGTCTGCCCAGCGAACGAAATCCGCCTCAATCGCGCTCGCCAGTTGCCCGATGAACTGCGTTACACCGATCTCTTGCACGAGCCGTGACATAGTGGGCACATCTACAAATCTCGTCATCATCGCTCTCCTGCGAATTTCACCGCTAGTACGCGGCGTAGACCTCTATTTTGGTCGATTGTGACGCCAAAGTGAACGGTGCATTAGGTGCAATAAGTACAATTAACCATTCAGTTTGTTCGATGTATGGTGCATAAATGCTCAATTCAACGCTCGATGACACGGATCGTGAGCTGATCGGCTTGCTGCGCGACAACGCGCGAATGCCAGTCGTTGCGCTCGCAAAGAAGCTCGGCGTGACGCGCGCCACGGTGCAAAATCGCATCGCCCGACTCGAGCGCGAAGGCATGATCGTCGGCTACACCGTCAAGCTTCGGCCCAACGTCGAGACGCAGCGAATTCGCGCGCTCATGAGCATCGCGGTTGAAGGCAACCGCGCCACCGAGGTTCGCCGCGAATTAACCGGTCACCCGAACGTGATTGGGTTGCACACGACGAATGGTCGCTGGGATCTAATCGCTGAGCTGCGCGCCGATTCGCTGGAAGCCTTTGATCAGGTGTTAAACGCGATCCGCTTACTCGAGGGCATTGCAACGACCGAGACCAGCATTTTGCTGTCGACATACAAACTTTGAGTAGTATCTTTATTGTGAAAAGACCACTGCACGGGGGCTAAACGATAATAACGTCAAAAGTCAACTTCACGCCAAATATCGCTTCAGCCCCTATGCAATAGAGGTTTCAGCGAAAAGATGTCCTTCGCAACCCACACGATGCGCCCCGCAGATGGATGGTGAACGGCACCCTCAAAGCGGCAACAACGCGCTGTCCTTCACTTCCTCGATCACTGCATAAGTCCGTGTCTCGCGCACGCCCGGAAACTGCCACAAACGGCGACTCGCGAACACGCGATACGCCTCCATGTCGGCCACGCGCAGCTTGATCAGATAGTCAAAGCCGCCCGCCACCATGTGGCATTCGCTGATCTCCGGATGCAGCAGCACCGCCGCCTTAAACGCATCAAAAATGTTCGGCGTCGTGCGGTCGAGCAGCACCTCGACAAACACCGTCATGCCACAGCCCAGCTTCACCGGGTTCAGGCGCGCTTCGTAACCCAGAATGAAGCCGTCTCGATGCAGGCGTTGTGTGCGCGCGAGCACGGCAGTGGGCGATAGCGAAACCGCCTCCGCGAGCTTCAAATTGCTGATGCGGCCATCCTTCTGCAAGGCAGACAGAATTTTTCGATCAATCGCGTCAATTTCAGACATGGTGGTGAATTTTTATGCGGCAAACGCAGTGAATTTTAGTGAATAAATAATCATAACTGTCCATAAGATAGCGATCTATTCAGAATTCTTAAGAAGTGAGCCACCGTGCGCCTTCCCAATCCTTATCGCGAAGAACTCGCCATCGTCCGCCGCAATGTCGATACGGCATCCGCTGAGATCAACTGGCCGCAAATCATCGACACCGCCCGACCGTGGGTGACGGCAGTGCGTGACAACCCGCCGCCATTCTGGGCGATGGAGAGTTTGCTCAAGGAATATCCGATCTCCAAGCCTGAAGGCCTGGCGCTGATGCGACTGGCAGAGGCGCTGCTGCGGGTGCCAGATTCCGCGACCGCGATTGCACTCACTGCGGATCAGTTGGGTCGCGCTAACTTCGACGGCAACGGCGATGGTGTCATGGCGCGGCTATCAAATTCGGTCATCGCATTGTCGAAAAAGACGCTGCCCGACGCGGGCCATCCGCCAGGTCTGCTTGGCAAGTTGGGTGCAAAGACCGTCGTCGCCGGAACGCTGCGCGCCGTGCAACTGCTAGCCAAACAGTTCGTGCTTGGGCAGACGATTGAAGAGGCGCTGGCCGAATCAAAGGCGCAGCGCCGCGATGCCAATTACCTGCGCTTCAGCTTCGACATGCTCGGCGAAGGCGCGCGCACTATGGAGGACGCAAACCGCTATTTCGCCAGCTACGAGCATGCCATCAGAAAAATAGCCGACGCAAAATTGTCCACGCCGAACGCAGGCCCCGAAGAATCTGACGGCATCTCGATCAAACTCTCCGCGCTGCATCCGCGCTATGAAGATGCGCAGCATGAACGCGTGATGAAGGAGCTGGAGCCACGTGTGTGGCAACTTTGCGAGCGTGCCGCAGCGGCGCAAATCAATTTGACGATTGATGCCGAAGAGGTGGATCGGCTTGAGCTATCGCTTGACGTATTCGAGGCTTTGCTGCAACAGATTCAGGCGAAATGTCCGCAGTGGCGCGGTTTCGGATTGGCGCTTCAGGCCTATCAGACTCGCTCGCTGGAGCTCATTGAGCAGGTTGGCGCGCTGGCGCGCAAATACAACGTGCGCCTCATGTGTCGTCTGGTCAAAGGCGCGTATTGGGACAGCGAAATCAAGCGTGCGCAGGAAATGGGCATGCCCGCTTACCCCGTGTTTACGCACAAGCACCACTCCGATTCGAGCTATCTTGCCTGCGCCGTTTCGCTGTTGAAGCAGAAGGACGTCTTCTTCCCGCAGTTCGCCACGCACAACGCGGGCACGATTGCGGCGATTCTTCAGATCGCCGAAAAATTCGACGCGCCGCTCGAACTGCAACGACTACACGGCATGGGCTCAGGCGTGTATCGCGAACTCCTCAAATCGCATCCGAAGCAGACGCTGCGGGTCTATGCTCCAGTCGGTTCGCATGGCGATTTGCTCGCGTATCTGGTGCGCCGCTTGCTGGAAAACGGTGCGAATTCGTCCTTTGTGCACCAGTTGGCCGACGATGATGTGCCGGTTGAAACGCTGCTCGAATCGCCGCTTCATGTCACCGGCACGGAGCAATTTCCGCTGCCGCAAAATATCCTCGGACCGCGCAACAACAGCATGGGCGTAGACCTTACGGTTGAGACGATGCGCGCACCGCTGTTTGCTGCTTTGCAGACAACCACTATCGTGCGACCCGTTGATGCGTCCGCAGCGCAGAGCAACGAGGCGATGCAGTCCGCCCATGCCGCATTCGCGAGCTGGCGCGATGTACCGGTCGCTGAGCGCGCCGCGATGCTGCGTCTCGCGGCGGATGCGTTGCAAACCGACTTCCCGCGCTTCTGCGCGCTTTTGGTGAAAGAAGCGTTCAAGACCTGGAGTGATGCTGTTGCCGAGGTGCGCGAAGCCATTGATTTTTTGCGCTACTACGCCAACGAAGCCGAACGTGTCTGCGCGCCGATCGCCTTACCCGGCCCGACCGGAGAGAGCAACATGCTTTATCCGCGCGGTCGTGGCGTCTGGGTCTGCATCAGCCCGTGGAATTTTCCGCTGGCTATTTTTATGGGGCAAGTGGCCGCTGCGCTGGTCACCGGTAACTCCGTCGTCGCCAAGCCGGCCGAACAAACACCCGTCGTTGCCCACGAAGCCGTGAAACTGCTGCACGCAGCGGGCATTCCAACGAGTGCGTTGCAGCTGGTCACGGGGCTCGGCGAAACGGTCGGCGCCACGCTGGTCGCGCATCCCGCCGTCGCGGGCGTCGTTTTTACCGGCTCTACGCAAGTCGCCAAGATTATCCAGCGCAGCCTTGCCAACAAAGAGGGCGCCATCGTGCCGCTGATCGCAGAAACCGGCGGCATCAACGCGATGCTGGTTGATTCAACGGCGCTGCCGGAGCACGTGGTCGATGCCGTCGTGCAGTCCGCGTTCCGCTCCGCCGGCCAACGTTGCTCGGCCTTGCGCCTCCTGTGCCTGCATGAAGAAATCGCCGATAAGGTCATCCACATGCTCAATGGCGCGGCGCGTGAGCTGACCGTCGGTGATACGTCGCAACTGGCAACGGACGTCGGCCCGCTGATTGATCGCGAGGCGTTCGTCGGCATTTCAGGTCACGCTACGCGCCTCGGCGGCGCCGCGCCTAGCGCTGAACGTAGCCAAAAAAATCTTGTCGCCCCGCAACTCTTTGAAGTCGCCACAATCGCCAGCGTCAAGCAGGAAATCTTCGGCCCAATCCTGCAAGTTGTCCGCTGGACAGGCGACCCGCATGCGGTCATCGATCAGATCAATGCGCTCGGCTTCGGTCTCACGCTCGGCATCCAGACTCGCATCGACAGTCGTGCGGCGAGTCTGGCGCACCGGGCGCACGTCGGCAACATCTACATCAACCGAAACATCATCGGCGCAGTAGTCGGCGTGCAGCCGTTCGGCGGCGAAGGGCTCTCGGGCACCGGGCCGAAGGCGGGCGGACCGTTCTATTTATCGCGCTTCATCGGCGAGCAGACAGTCACCATCAACACCGTCGCGGCGGGCGGAAACGTAGCGCTATTGGTGGCATGAGTTTTGCGCCATTGGGCGCATGCGTTACGACAGGAATACACACTAGGGATATCGGCATAACCAAGCGTAGGAAATCAGTGCAAAATTAGCCCTTAAGTGGCGAATTGGCGTTGAAGGGCTTCAGGGAGGAAGCCCTCGTCGTGTCAGCTATCTAAACGATTACTTTTTAAAAGCGGGGATTTCACAGTTATGGACGTATTGCTCCAGCAAATCGTCAATGGTCTAGTCGTAGGCAGCGTATACGCGCTGGTTGCTCTGGGCTATACGATGGTTTACGGTATTTTGCAGCTCATCAACTTTGCCCACGGTGAAATCGTGATGATCGGCGGGCTCACCTCGCTGTTCGCCGCGAAGGGGCTACTGGCGATGGGCGCGCCGCCGCTTCTGGCGTTGCTTGTCGCGATTCTTGCTGCCATGATTGTCTGTGCGATTGTTGGTGTGGTGATTGAGCGGGTCGCGTATCGCCCCTTGCGTAATGCGCCGCGACTGGCCCCGCTGATCACCGCGATCGGCGTATCAATTCTGTTGCAACAACTCGCCATTCTGGTGTTCGGCCGTAACTATTTCTCGTTTCCTGAGCTGATCTCGAAGGCGCCGATCGTGATCGGTCCGATCACCGTCACGTTGAACGAAATTGTTATCCTGCTCACCTCGTTTGGCTTGATGGCGGGACTGCTCTGGCTGGTGCACAACACGAAAGTCGGTACCGCCATGCGCGCCACGGCTGAGAACCAGAAGGTCGCGGGCCTCATGGGTATCGACATCAACAAAATCATCGCAATCACCTTCGCGATTGGTTCTGGCCTGGGCGCAGTTGCCGGTGTGATGGTCGCTTCCAATTACGGTCAGGCGCATTACTACATGGGCTTTATGCTCGGCCTGAAAGCCTTCACTGCAGCGGTCATGGGCGGCATCGGCAACCTCTGGGGTGCGATGGTCGGCGGACTGATTTTGGGTCTTGTGGAAAACGTCGGACTCATCTTTGTACGGGGTGACTACAAAGATATCTTTGCCTTTGTGGTGCTCGTTCTCGTGCTGATCTTCCGGCCACAAGGTCTGGTCGGTGAGCGCGTCGCTGAAAGGGCCTAGATCATGACTGGCATGACTGGAATACTTCAAACAAAGCGCAATCAGTTGATTGCGCTGGCAGTGCTCGGCGTTCTGCTGGCTGTCCTGCCGTTTGTGGCGGGCGCGTTTGGGCAAGCGTGGGTGCGCATCCTGAACATGACGCTGCTCTACGTGATGCTCGCACTGGGCCTAAACGTGGTGGTCGGCGTCGCGGGTTTGCTCGACTTGGGCTACGTCGCGTTCTACGCGGTCGGTGCGTATACCTGGTCGCTGCTGGCTTCGGCGCACTTTGACTTGCATTATCCGTTCTGGGTGTTGCTGCCGTTGGGGGCCTTTCTCGCGGCACTCGCAGGCTTGTTGCTCGGTACGCCAGTCCTTAAGCTACGTGGTGATTACCTCGCGATTGTGACGCTCGGCTTCGGCGAAATTGTGCGAATCCTGATGAACAACTTTGATAAAGTGGGCCTGCCGTGGTCTGACAAGAGCTACAACTTGACCAACGGGCCACGCGGAATAACCGGGATTGACGGGCTCAACTTTTTTGGGTTCAAAATCAGCAACGGGCTAGAAATCTTTGGCTTGCAGATTACGAGCTTGCAGCTCTATTACTTTGTATTTCTGGCGTTCGCGATTCTCTCGGTGATAGGCGTTTCGCGCTTGCAGCATTCGCGCATCGGTCGCGCCTGGCAGGCGTTGCGTGAGGATGAAATTGCGGCAAAAGCGATGGGCATTAATACGCGTAACGTAAAGCTCGCAGCGTTCGCTTTCGGCGCACTGACCGGCGGTCTGGCGGGTGGATTATTCGCCTCGATGCAAGGTTTTGTCAGCCCCGAGTCGTTCGGTTTGCTTGAATCGATCATGATTCTTGCGATGGTGGTGCTCGGCGGCATGGGGCACATTCCTGGCGTCATTCTGGGGGCGGTGTTGCTCTCGGCGATGCCTGAGGTGATCCGCTACGCAGCGGACGAAAACATGCAAGAAAAATTGTTCGGCATGGTGCTCGTCGCGCCGGAAGTGCTGCGTAATCTGATTTTCTCTCTCGCCATGATCTTGATCATGCTGTTTAAACCTGCGGGCCTGTGGCCGTCACCGGAGAAGAAATGATGGCTGACATGCTCTTCACCGCAGAAAACATTACCAAGCGATTTGGCGGTGTTACCGCACTAGACAATGTGTCGATGGAAATTCCACGCGCGTCGATCTTTGGTTTGATCGGGCCGAACGGCGCAGGAAAGACGACTTTCTTCAATACACTGACCGGGCTGTATCAGGTTGACGAAGGCAAATTTACGTTCGACGGACAACCGCTCAACGTGAAAGCACCGCATCAGGTCGCGGAGGTTGGCATTGCGCGGACTTTCCAGAATATTCGTCTGTTCGGCGAAATGTCGGTGCTCGAAAACGTGATGGTTGGCCGCCATGTGCGCACCAAGGCGGGCGCGTTCGGCGCAATCTTTCAAACGGCGGCGACCCGTCGCGAAGAGGCGGCGATCATGCAACGTTCGCACGAACTACTCGACTACATCGGGCTGTCAAAACGTGCTGGAGACAAGAGCCGCACGCTGGCTTACGGTGAGCAACGACGACTCGAAATTGCGCGCGCCCTGGCGACCGATCCGAAGATGATTGCCCTCGATGAACCTGCCGCTGGCATGAACGCTACCGAGACCATCGCGCTGCGGGAACTCATTGAGCGCATCGCCCGAGACGGTACCACGGTCATGCTGATCGAGCACGACATGCGCCTGGTGATGAAAGTTTGTCAGCACCTCGCGGTGCTTGATTACGGTCGAAAAATCGCGAGTGGAACGCCTGCTGAAATTCAAAAGGATCCCGCCGTAATCAAAGCCTACCTGGGTGGCGCGCACACGGAGGTAACGAAATGAACCCGACGCTCGATATTAAAAAACTGGAAGTCGCCTACGGCGGCATCAAGGCGATCAAAGGCATCGATTTCCACGTCAACGAAGGTGAACTTGTCACGCTGATTGGCGCCAACGGCGCGGGCAAATCGAGCACCCTGCGTGCGCTCTCCGGTCTCGTTAAACCCGCTGGCGGCAAGGTCACCTACAAGGGCCAGGACATCACAGGCGTGCCCTCGCATGCACTGGTCGGCCTGGGCATTGCGCTCTGTCCGGAAGGGCGCGGCGTGTTCGCACGCCTGAACGTGCATGAGAACTTGCTCATGGGGGCCTTTGCCCGTAAAGACAAGGCGCAAATCCTGGTCGAAGTCGACGAGATTTACACCATGATTCCACGCCTTAAAGAGCGCACGCTGCAAATGGCAGGCACGCTCTCCGGCGGTGAGCAGCAAATGCTTGCCATCGGTCGCGCCATGCTCGCGCAGCCAAAGCTCCTGATGCTCGACGAGCCATCAATGGGCTTAGCGCCGCTGATGGTCGAAAAAATCTTCGAGATCATCCGCATGATTGCTAAACGCGGCACTACGATTTTGCTCATTGAGCAGAACGCGCAGCTTGCGCTTGAGCACGCCAACCGTGGCTACGTGTTGGAATCGGGGGAGATAACGCTGACCGGTGACGCCAAAACGTTACTGGCTGATCCTCGGGTGAAAGAGGCTTACCTCGGCGGCTAGGTGCACACGGCGGGCAACTGCCTGTGCTCTGCGATCGCCACGTGACCGCCGCGTGCAGCGCCCGATCCCGATGCCTTAGGCCGGGATCGCTAATTCCATTTCCATATCAATAGTGCAAAAATAAGCACATCTCAACCAATGGAGATGCGCGATGTCGCGACCATTCAAAGGAGCGGATTCTGTAGCGGCGGCACTCGGTGTGCTCGCCACGGCAAAGAGCATTGAGCAGCTTCGGCAA
>CAJDUD010000160.1_pt1 | contig 15566 bp, 16 predicted proteins | sample 7390161 | NCBI WGS metagenome assembly CAJDUD01 (sample SAMEA7055664, study PRJEB34461) | soil metagenome | biome: terrestrial ecosystem; feature: Peninsula; material: soil | place: Antarctica | collected 2016
GGCTCGTCAAACAGCATGATTTTTGGCGTGAGGCACAGTGCGCGGGCAATCGCCACGCGCTGTTGCTGCCCGCCGGAGAGTTGCAGCGGGTATTTGCTCGCCTGCTCGGCGATGCGCACGCGATTGAGCTGAATCATCGCCTTTTCTTCGGCTTCTTTTTTCGGCATTTTGCCGACGTACATCGGCGATAGCGTCAAGTTTTCGAGTACGGTCAAGTGAGGGAACAGATTGAACTGCTGGAACACCATGCCGACTTCTTTGCGGACTTTGTCGATGGCTTTGACGTCGTCGGTGAGTTCGGTGCCGTTAACAATCAGGTGGCCTTCCTGATGCTCTTCCAGGCGATTGATGCAGCGGATCAGCGTTGATTTGCCGGAACCGGATGGTCCGCAGACCACAATGCGTTCGCCTTGCTTTACGTTCAGATTGATGTCGCGCAGGACATGAAAACTGTTGCCATACCATTTGTTGACTTTATCGAAAACGATAGCGTCTTTGGCGCCTTCCAGATTGGTGCTCATAGGTATATCTCGACTAACGCTGTTTGGATTTGTTGACCTGCTTCTCGATCCACAAGCTGTAGCGGCTCATGGCAAAACAGAAGACGAAGTAGATGAGGGTGATGAAGACATAGCCTTCGAGCTTAAAGGGACGCCAGTCAGCGTCACCGTTTAGCGCCAGACCGAGCGCTCCAGTCAGCTCGTACAGCGACACGATGCCAACGAGGGATGTGTCTTTGAACAGACCGATAAAATTGTTGACGATGCTCGGTACCACGAGCGCTAGCGCCTGCGGCAGGATGATGGTGCCCTGTGTTTGCCAGTACGATAAACCGAGTGATGCTGCTGCCTCGGCTTGCCCTTTTGGAATCGCCTGGAGCCCGCCGCGAACCACCTCAGCCATGTACGCTGCAGCGAACAGCGTCAGGCCGGCGAACACCCGAATCAAGACGTCAATCGTGACGCCCTGCGGCATGAACAGCGGGAACATGAACGACGCCATGAACAAGACTGAAATCAGCGGAACGCCGCGAATCAGCTCGACGTAAATCGTGCAAAACGTGCGGATTGCGGGCAGCTTTGAGCGGCGACCCAGTGCAACGCCAATGGCCAATGGAAATGCCATGACCATCGACAGCGACGAGAGCATGATCGTCAACGGCAGGCCGCCCCAACGGTCCGTAGTGACTTTGGTGAGGCCCAAAACATTGCCGTACATCAGCGCGAAGAACACTGAGATCACAACGGCCCACATCACCAGCAGCCACTTGTTCCAGAAGGCGCGGGTGCAGCTTGCGATCAACAGCGCCAGCAACATTAGCGTCGCAACTAAAGGACGCCATTGCTCTTCGAGCGGATAGCGACCAAAAATAATCAGCCGATACTTTTCGGTGATCACACCCCAGCAGGCACCGACACCGGGTGCGCGGCAAGCATCGGCATTGGGCACAGTGGTGGCCGTCAAAATCGCCCAGTTGAGGAACTGCGGCACGAAATACAGCAACACGCCGCCGACAATGAAAGTAGTGATTGTGCTCTGCCAATTGGCAAACAAATTGGCCTTGGCCCAGGGCACAAGTCCTTCGGTTTTAGTGGGCGCAGGGCGCGCAGGTAGCGATTGGAAAACAATGGTTTCAGCCATGATCTAGCGCTCCTGAATGGCTGATTTTGAGTTGTACCAGCCCATAAATATCGAGGTGGACAACGACGTGATGAGGTACACGAGCATGATCAGCGAGATGCATTCAACGGCGCGACCGGTCTGGTTCAGAGCCGTATTCGCAATCGACACCACGTCGGGATAGCCGATGGCAACGGCAAGGGACGAGTTTTTGGTGAGATTTAAAAACTGGCTAGTCACGGGTGGGATGATCACGCGCAACGCTTGCGGCAGCAACACCTTTTGCATCTCCTGGCCTTTAGACAGCCCGAGGGCTTGGGCTGCTTCGCCTTGGCCTTGTGCCACCGACGAAATGCCCGAACGAACGATTTCAGCCACGAACGACGACGTGTAGAGCGTTAGTCCGAGCAGGACTGCCAAGAATTCAGGTGTTAACGATCCGCCGCCCTCAACTGAGAACTCGCCTCGTCTCGGAAATTTAAATTCTGACGGCGCACCCCCGAGAAACCACCCGATCACGCCCACCGCAAGCACAATAGCAACGGGCACCCAGAACATACTCCGCTCTTGCCCGGTCGCCTCAAACGAGCGCCGCGCCCAGCCACGATATAGCCACGCGAGCACGATGCCCACCGCGATGCCACCCAGCGCCCAGAGGTGTCCGACGGCCCACAAGGGGTTGGGGAATGACAGCCCCCCTTTACTGATGAAAAAGCCGAAGAAGTATTTGGCCTCCGAGATGCTCGGTAGCAGCTCGGTGAAGAGCAGGTACCACATCAAAAGCTGTAGCAGCACGGGTACGTTACGGAAAAATTCGACATACGCCTGACATAGCCCGCGCACCAGGCCGTTGCGCGAAAAGCGTCCGACGCCCAGTAGCGTTCCAAGAATCGTCGTCAGTACGATGCCGATAACGGCCACTCGCAGCGTGTTCGTAACACCGATCAGGAAGGCTTTCCAGTACGGGTCGTTTGAATCGAACGGGAAGAGCGATTCGCCGATGTCGAAACCGGCCGGAGCGGTGAGGAAATCAAAGCCGCTTTTAATGCCGCGAACGCGCATGTTTTCGGACGTGTTGCGCGCCAGCCACCACACGACGCCGCCAATCAGCACAACGGCGAGAATTTGGTAGATCAATCCGCGAAATGCCTGACTTCGCCAGGACCAGTCCCGTTTGCTGGGTGGCGTTCGTGGTGCGACTTTGGCTTCAGCCATGCATTTTCCCCGCTAAATTGTTGGTGCTTTTCGTGTCTTCTTGTTAGAGGGAAGAGGCTCGTGATTTCTCACCAACCCCCTCACCCTAACCCTCTCCGGAGAGAGGGGCGCTTTATCGATTGGAAGGCGAACGCAGTTCGCTAACAAAGGACGCAGCGAGCGGGATGCAGTGCGAGAAAGCGGTCAACGCCGCGTACTGTAGGTACGCAAGTTGATCGCTGACGACGCAATGCGCCCGCGCAGCAAGTCCGACTTAGCGAACGGGGTAGGCGTACATCAAGCCGCCCTTATTCCACTGATTATTAGCACCGCGTGGCAGCTTGAGCGCTGATTTCGGGCCAACGTTGCGCTCGAAGATTTCGCCGTAGTTACCCACTGATTTCAGTGCGCGCGCCATCCACTCTTTGTCCAGACCGAGCAGTTTGCCCGTATCTTCGGTCGTGCCGAGAATACGTTGTACAACGGGATCCTGGCTCGATTTCATCTGGTCAACGTTGGCTTGGGTGATGCCATACTCCTCTGATTCCAGCAGGCCATAGATCACCCACTTGACGATGGCGAACCACTCGTCGTCACCACGGCGAACCATTGGTCCAAGTGGCTCTTTGGAGATCAGCTGTGGCAGGATCACGTGGTCATCCGGAACCTTGGCTTCCTTGTTACGAACTGAGGCCAGGCCCGATGCGTCCGTCGTGTAGGCGATGCAGCGACCAGCGAAATATGCGCCGGTTGCAGCTTCTACTTTTTCGAACACGACTGGCTTCAGGTTGAGGCCGTTGGCTTTTGAGTAGTCGGTCAGGTTCTTCTCAGTGGTGGTGCCGGATTGCACGCAAATGGTTTGACCCTTGAGCTGCTTGGCATCCTTGATTTTTGATTTGGTTGGAACCATGAAGCCCTGGCCGTCGTAATAGGTCACGGCGGTTTGATGCAGGCCAAGCGATGCGTCACGCGTCAACGAGAACGTTGTGTTTCGAGCCAGCACATCGATTTCGCCTGATTGCAGTGCAGCGAAACGCTGCGTGGCATTTAGTGGAACCCATTTGATTTTGTTGGCATCGCCGAGCACCGCAGCAGCGATTGCCTTGCAAGTGTCAGCGTCGATTCCGGTCCAGTTGCCAGCGGCATCGGCTTGCGAGAAACCAGCGAGACCGGTGTTTACACCGCAAACGATTTGGCCCCGAGCCTTGATCGCGTCAAGTGTTTTGCCAGCATGAGCGGGCAGCGCGGTTAGTGCGCTTGCAGCCAACATGGCGCTGAGTGCGACTTTGAGTCGTGTATTCATCATTAAGCAGTCTCCTTCAAGAAAAAGTTTTTTGAACGTGTTATCCGGATCGCCCGTGGAGGGGCACCATTACTGTTTTATTGCGTTCACTGGCGATTACACCAGAGATTCAGTTCGTTTGCATACGCAAACGGCATGCCATGATACGGAATTTAGACGTTGAGCGTACGCGGGTTTGTACTTCGGGAAATCCCTAATTCACATTTTTCGGAGTCACCCGATCAGATGCAACTCAAGCGACGCAACGCCTGATTGCGTTCCCAATAACACCACCGCATCGCCTGCTTCGAACACAAATTCATCCTCTGGGCGCGCAAGCCGTGCACCGCCCCGACGCACGTGAGTAATCTCGACATCGCTGCCACGAAATGTCGCTGCGATCTCGCCCCACGGACGCCCGACGGCGTTCGCTGTCGCGTCCATATGCACGGTATGAAGCACCCGCGCATCGTCCTCGCTTTCGTTGCCGTCGCTGGCACCACGATAGAACCCCTGGAACAAACTGTAGCGCTCCTCACGCACCGCACGGATGCGTCGCAGCACCTTTGACAGCGGCTTGCCAAGCAGTAACAGCGAATGCGATGCCAGCATCAGGGATCCTTCCAGAATTTCTGGAACCACCTCGGTTGCGCCGGCAGCTAGCAGTCTTTCAATCGGCTCATCATCGGTGGTACGCACCACAATGGGGAGTTCCCGGTGAATTGCCTTGGCGGCCGCGATAATTTTTAGTGCCGCATCGACATCCGCAAACGATATGACCAACGCGCTCGCGCGCTCGGCGCCCGCCGCTATCAGCGCTTCACGGCGCTGGGCATCGCCAAACACTACGTTGCCGCTGGCCGAGCTGCCCATTGCCTCACGCACCCGCTCCGGGTCATTGTCGAGCGCCACGAAGCGAACTTGCTCTGCCTCCAGCAAACGCGCCAGAAACTGCCCGCTGCGCCCATAGCCGCAGATGATCACGTGATCCTGCCGCTCCATCGTCTCACTGGCGATTTTGAAAATATCGGCTGACCGGGCGAGAAAGTCGTTGGCCGTGATGCGCTTGTTGATGCGCTCCGCCAGTCGCGGCAGGAACGGTGCAGCGAGCATCGAAATCACCATCGCAGCAATCGCGATTTGCGCGGCGCGCACGTCCAGCGCACCTGTCGTCATACCGAGCGTAAGAATCACGAAACCGAACTCGCCGGCTGAGGCCAGAAGCGAGGCAACGATATTCGCGTCGGCAGTTTTCATGCCAAATCGGTGCGCAAGCGGCTGCAAAATTAGCGCCTTGCCCACCAATAAAAGGATCAGTGTGAGCAACACCCATCCCAGTTGCGACGCCACAAACGGGCCATCAAGCTGCATTCCTACCGAGATGAAAAACATGCCGAGCAGCACGTCGCGGAATGGGCGGATATCGTCTTCCACCTGGTGTTTGTATTCGGTTTCCGCGATCAGCATGCCGGCCACGAAAGCGCCCAACGCGAGGGGCAAGCCAGCAAGATGGCAGAGCCATGCCAAAAACAGCGTCACCAGTAACACGTTGAGCATGAACAGCTCACTCGTCTTCCGCTGCGCCACGATGCGGAACCAGCCGCGAAACACCGGCTGCCCGAAGCCGAGCAGCACACCGAGCAACACCACGACCTTAAGCACGATCCACCCGATCTCCATTGCCGTCATACCGGCGCCGATGCCGAGCGCGGGCAACAGGATCAACAGCGGTACGACGGCTAAATCCTGAAATAGCAGCACGCCAATCACCGGCTTCGCTACAGGCGACGACAACTCGTTTCGCTCCGCCAAAAGCTTGATTCCGATGGCAGTGGACGACATGGCCAGCGCTGCGCCGAGCACAATCGACGACGCCAGCGTTTGCGAAAAAGCCATTGCCAAAAGCGCAAACAGCAATAGTGACAAGACAAACTGGGCCGAGCCCAAGCCCATGACCAGCCGCCGCATGGAGCGAAATTGCGGCAGTGAAAACTCCAGCCCGATCGAGAACATCAAGAACACAATGCCGTATTCAGCAATCGAGCGCGCCTGCGCGGAATCCGGAATCAGCTTGAACGCCTGCGGCCCCAACAGCATGCCCACGATCAGATAGCCGAGCAGCGATGGCAAGCCTAGTCGCCGACAAATGCCCACCGACAGCACGCTGGCAGCGAGCACGATTACGATGAGTGCGAGCGGAGAATTCATATCTCGAATCTAGCAGAGACGACGCGCGGTTTCGTCGATTGTTCGGGTGAGCGGTGTCCGCCGGGCGCCGTCCACTCTCTCGTAAACTGTGGCATGCTGGATCGTTTTGCGCTACCCCTACTTGCCGTGCCGCATCGCCTGGTGGCAGCGGCTTGCTTGCGGATGAATTTGTCGCCCAATTTCGTCACTGTAACGGGCGCGTTGATCGGTCTGACCGCTGCGCCGCTGATCGCCATGCATTGCTACGGCTTCTCGCTTGCGCTCACCCTCGTCAATCGCTTTCTAGATGGTGTTGACGGTTCGATGGCGCGCACTGTTGTGTCGGGGCCAACGGATCGCGGTGCGTTTCTGGATATCGTATGTGACTTTTTGTTTTACGCTGCCGTGCCACTGGGCTTTGCATTTGCCGCGCCCGCCAATGCACTTCCGGCGGCCGTGTTGCTCGCCAGCTTCATCGGTAGCTTCATCGGTTCCAGTTCCAGCTTTCTGGCGTATGCCTCCGTCGCAGCCCGGCGTGGCGAAACGAGTCCAAACTATCCGAACAAAGGCATTTACTATTTAGGCGGCCTCGCGGAAGGCACCGAGACGATCATTGCGTTTTGTGCAATGTGTCTGTGGCCACAGCACTTCGGCGCGATTGCTTATGTGTTCGCGGCAGCCTGTACGGTGACGACGGCGACGCGCATTTATTTTGGATCGAAGAGTCTCAACTAGCCGCCGGCTGCGTGACTTTTATATAAAGGGGGAACGATGACAACGCAGCAACTGGTGCTGAGCATGGTGCTCGCGCTAATGGTTTTTTCGGTGGCGCTGGAATTAAAGCTGGACGATTTCAAGCGCGTCGCACAGGCGCCCAAGGCGGTAATCTGCGGGCTGATCCCGCAATTCATTTTGTTGCCTGTGGGAACGTGGCTCGCCACGCTGGTGCTTGATTTGCCGCCCAACGTCGAGACGGCGATGATTCTGGTGGCGGCATGTCCCGGCGGCAGTCTAAGCAACGTGGTGACGCACTTTGGGCGCGGCAATACGGCGTTGTCAGTCAGTATTTCCGCCGTCGCCTCGATCATCGCGTTGTTCGCCACGCCGTTTAATTTTGGCTGGATGATCGCCACCAATCCCGCCACCGCGGGCTGGTTGCGCGAGCTCAATCTTGACGTGTCCGGGCTGTGGGTGAGCCTCTTGCTGTTGTTGGCGATTCCGATGACGCTCGGGCTTTTTGTCGCCCATCGCTTCCCGGCGGTGACCGCAAAAATTCAGAAGCCGCTGGCGAATTTTTCGCTGTTCGCGCTGCTCGCGTTCATCGTGGGTGGGTTGATCAAAGAGAGTCAGTTACTCACATTGGGTTTGTTGCCAATGCTCGCCATTGTGGTGCTACACAACGGCTTCGGCTTGTTCACGGGATGGATCACGAGCGTGGCAATGGGTGTGTCGGAACGGGATCGCCGCGCTGTCATGATCGAAGGCGGCATGCAGAACTCCGGCCTCGCGCTCGGCATCATCGCGCTGCAATTTAATTCTGATCTGGGCATGGTCATCATCGCCAGCCTTTGGGGCATTTGGCACATCGTCAGCGGCATGAGCCTCGCGCTTTGGTGGCGACGAAAAGACGCCCGTTCAGCGACATTAGCGACCAAATGAACGATCAGCTTTTCGCTGAAATGACGTTTGCACCGGGGTTATCGGCCTATAAATCAAGTTGTCGACATTGAAACAAATGCAGCGATAGCCCCCGCGTGGTCGTTCTTTCGTGAAAAAGCTGTTTCTAGAATTTGACCTGCGCACCGAGTTCTAAAACGCGATTCGTAGGAATCTGGAAGTAAGCCGTCGCTGATTGCGCGTTCCGCGCCATCAGGCTGAACAGCCGCTGCCGCCACACCGAAATACGCGAACACTGATTCGGCACCAACACCTCGCGCGAAACGAAGAATGAGGTGTCCATCATCTCAAGTTCGATCTGGTGTTCTTTTGCTGCGATGGTCAGCGCCTTGGGAATGTCTGGCGCATTCATGAAACCATAGTTCACAACCATTTTGTAGAAGCCGTTACCCAGATCCGCGACCTTAACCCGATTGGCCCGGGTCACCAGTGGCACGTCTTCGAAATGCACATGCAACACGATATTTTTCTCGTGCAACACTTTATTGTGCTTCAGGTTGTGCAGCATCGCGGCGGGCATTTCGTCCGGTGTCGACGTCATGAATACAGCCGTTCCCTGCACTCGCGCAGCGTCACGCGCCAGCGCCGAGATCATCGGCGCCAGCGGCATCGCGATTTGTCGACGCTGCTCAGCCATCAAACTGCGCCCACGTTTCCATGTGGTCATGAACACCAGCACTAAAAATGCGATGACCAGCGGAAACCACCCGCCGTCAGGGATCTTGATCGCGGTTGACGCCAAAAGTGCAAGGTCGACGATCAAAAACACGCCGACCAGAGCACACGCGCCGAGCTTGTTCCACTTCCACAAACCCACGGCAACAATGGCGAACAGGATGGTGTCGATCAGCATCGCACCGGTCACTGCCAGACCGTAAGCTGCGGCCAAATTGTCGGTGCCACGGAAGGCGACAACCACGATACACACCAGCGCAAACAGCGTCCAGTTGATCGCGGGAAGGTAAATTTGCCCTTCGCTACGGTGCGACGTGTGAACCACTTTCATGCGGGGCAAAAAGCCCAATTGAATGGCCTGACGACCAATCGAGAACGCACCAGAAATCACCGCCTGCGAGGCGATCACCGTGGCCAGACCGGCGAGGATGACCATCGGAATCAGCATTGCGTGCGGAACCTGATCGTAGAAAGGATGCATCTTGCACGCCGCTGCCGCATTTACCACCGCCTGCGCGGCGCAGGTTTTCAAAATCAGTGCACCCTGTCCAAAATAGTTCAGCACCAGCATCGGCATTACCCAGCTAAGTGATAGATGCCGAGCGAGCCCAGCACCAGAAACCAGAACGCCATAATCGGGCCAAACCATTTGCTCACGCGCCCGGTGCCACCCGCTTGCAGGTAAAACAGTCCGGTCAGGATGACCAGCGCCACTGGCATCACCAACACCTGCAAATCCGGGTTGATTTCGACCAGCCCTTCCATCGCGCCGAGCACTGACATGGCGGGCGTGATGATGGAGTCACCAAAGAACAGCGCTACGCCAAAAATGCCTAGTAACGTGAGATAGCGCCGCTTGGTGACCGCCGTTACCGCCCGCAACGCCAGCGCCAGCAGCACCATGGTGCCGCCCTCGCCCTGATTATCGGCACGCAAAATCACAAAGGCGTACTTCACCGAAACAACGATGGTCAGAACCCAGATGATCAGCGATAGCAGCCCGAGCACATTGGCCTCGGTATGGGCAATGCTGTGATGCGCGTTGAAAAAAACTTCTTTCAGCGTATACAGCGGCGAAGTGCCAATATCCCCATAAACGACGCCAACAGCGCCAAGGGACAGCGCCGCCAGCCGCGCCCCCCGGACATTTTTGCCTGGGGAGTTGCCTGCCGCGTGTGAACTCATGTGAGGTTCATCTTCATGTTCAAGTGCGCGGATTGTATGCTTGTCGCGACGTTTTTGTGCAACGCAGCAATTTTTTGGGTGAGTATGTCTAAATGCCGCATCGAGCGCTCTTCACACCCGATTTAACGGCAGATTGAGCAGCAGATTTTGGGGCTTGAGCTTCAATTTGTTGTCAGTATCCATCGCCATTGCCAGATAAACCGGTCGCCCAGCAATCGCCGACCGCATGTCGGCGGGATTTTTGAAGCGCAGCTCAAACAGACAAAGCAGCCGATTCATGCGTTCTTCTTCCACCGTGGCATTGTTGTAAAGATCGTTCAAAACGCCACTAGCCGTGGCGTCCAGCCCGACGTGCCAGACCCATTGCTTGTCCTCGATCTCACGACGATGGGCGATGGTGACCTCCACGCCCAGAAAATGCTTCACCCATTTCTCCAATACGCGCATCAGCGCATCGAGCGCCGGTTGCCCGCGATTGAAGCTCACGGCGAGGTCATGCCGTTCGTCGCGCTCCCAGTAGATTTCGGCGTTCTCAGCGGAAAGCACGTCAAGGTCGATAGATCGCGTCGCTGTGTTCTGTTTTTTCAGTAATTCACCGAGCGAACCGAAACCACCGGTCTCGGAGAACATTTCGATGGTTTCCTCGTCGGCCGCCATGACCGCGCCATCCTCCAGCACGCTGATTTTTTGCACGCGGAACAGACATTCCGCGACGCGCGCCTCGAGCGGATCGGCATCCTCACCCAAAATGTGGCGCAGGAAAATTTGCGTTAGTTGAAACACAAAGATCGGCGGCACATCGACGCCTTCGCCCTTAAAGAGCCCGGTGTACGCGGCCTCCAGCGTGGGCGCCGCGATCAGGCGATCGCGGAACTTGAGCAAAACACGGTAGTTCGCCTGCGCGTCTGGGTCGGCGATGGTGAGAAGCTCAGCGCCGCCAACGGGTCGCCGTGGCGATCCAAGCAGGGCATCGTGCAGCTTGATCTCGGCGGGGCAGGACTCAGCAATTGGCGCCACCTCAGGCCGCAAAAACAGCGCTCGCAAAAAATCATCCGTGACGATGAGCGCATCGCCAGAGTGGGCAAGAAGCTTGTAGCCCGTAGAAGACCAGAAATCAGGCATAACGCACACGAGAGTCGTAATGGCGCAAGCGTAAACGAAGCGCCATTGACGCGAGCTATCGGTCATGGCCAGTTTCGGGCTAAAATCAACATGGTTCGAGGAGCGTTGCAACCGGCCCCTGCATTTTCAGGCGCGATCCGGCTAGGCTCGAACCAGCTTTTTCCAACCGCGCTCGCAGTTTTGGTGACATTCGGGTCACAACTCTCGCGAGCGATGGGCGTTTTGCCTTTTTCTCCCTGCGTTTTCCTCGTGTGTCATCCAATTTAATTGGAATGACTATGAACGCCGTTGCAGACAAAATTTTTACTGATTACGTGATTGCCGACCTTTCGCTTGCCGAATGGGGCCGCAAAGAAGTCAAGATCGCCGAAACCGAAATGCCGGGCCTGATGGCGATCCGCGAGGAATTCACCAAAGCCCAGCCGCTCAAGGGCGCGCGCATCACCGGTTCGATCCACATGACGATCCAGACCGCCGTGTTGGTCGAGACGCTGCAGGCGCTTGGTGCCAGCGTGCGCTGGGCCTCATGCAACATCTTTTCGACGCAAGACCACGCTGCCGCCGCATTGGCCGCACGCGGCACGCCGGTATTTGCCACCAAGGGCGAAACGCTGGCTGAATACTGGGATTACACCCATCGCATCTTCGAATTCGGCGCCAAAGGCACTGATGGCGAAGGCCCGAACATGATCCTCGATGACGGCGGCGATGCCACGTTGTTGATGCATCTCGGCCAGCTCGCTGCCAAAGACGCGTCGCTCATCGCGAACCCGACGTCAGAAGAAGAAACCTGTCTGTACGCGGCGATCAAAGCGAAGCTCGCCGTTGATCCGACCTGGTACGAGCGCAAAGCCAAACACATCATCGGCGTGACCGAAGAGACGACCACGGGTGTGCATCGCCTGAACGAAATGAGCGCCAAGGGCACGCTGTTGTTCCGCGCCATCAACGTCAACGATTCCGTTACCAAGAGCAAGTTCGACAACCTGTACGGCTGCCGTGAATCGTTGGTCGACTCCATCAAGCGCGCGACCGACGTAATGATCGCTGGCAAGGTTGCCGTAGTCGCGGGTTATGGCGATGTGGGCAAAGGCTCGGCGCAGGCTTTGCGCGCGCTGTCCGCTCAAGTGTGGGTGACCGAGATTGACCCGATCAACGCGTTGCAAGCCGCGATGGAAGGCTTCAAAGTCGTGACCATGGAATACGCCGCTGACAAGTGCGACATTTTCGTGTCCGCCACAGGCAACAAGAACGTCATCACCTACGCACACATGGCCGCCATGAAAGACGAGGCCATCGTCTGCAACATCGGTCACTTCGACAACGAAATCGATGTCGCGTCGCTCGAAAAATGCACCTGGGACGAGATCAAGCCCCAAGTCGATCACGTCATTTTCCCGGACGGCAAAAAGATCACGTTGCTGGCCAAAGGCCGCCTGGTCAACCTCGGTTGCGCCACGGGTCACCCAAGCTTTGTGATGAGCTCATCGTTCACCAACCAGGTGATCGCGCAGATGGAGCTGTTTACCAAGCAGGATCAGTATGAATCTGGCAAGGTTTACGTATTGCCGAAACATCTTGACGAGAAAGTCGCGCGTCTGCATCTGAAAAAAGTCGGCGCGATGCTGACTGAATTGACGACCGAGCAAGCGGCGTACATTGGTGTGAGCAAAGCTGGGCCATACAAGGTAGATACTTACCGTTACTAGCGTTCCGTAGCGTGGGCACTTTCGTGTCCACGCCTATTCCGCGCATTAGCCAACGCAACACGGTGGGCACAACGTGTCCACCCCACCGGAGACACCATGATTCGCTTACTAATCGTCTGGGTACTCAACGCTGTCGCATTAATGGCCGTCGCGTACTTCATGCCGCAAATCAAGGTGACGAGCTTCTTCGCTGCGCTTGTCGCGGCGTTCGCGCTCGGCGCTGTGAACACGCTGATCCGACCGGTGCTGACATTGCTGACGCTTCCCATCTCGATCTTGACACTCGGTTTTTTCTACCTTGTGATCAACGGGCTGCTGTTCTGGATGGTCGGCAAGATGCTGAACGGTTTCTCCGTTGATGGTTTTTGGACTGCGGTGTTTGGCGGACTGCTTTACGGTTTGATCTCCTGGCTGTTATCGATGATTATTCCTTTCGGTAAGTCCGGGAAAACGGTCACAGCGCAGTAATCATTTTTCATGCGTGCCGATGTGTTGCTCGTTGAGCGCGGGCTTGCGCCTTCGCGCACTGCTGCGCAGCGTTTGATCGTCGCGGGGCACGTGTTCACGCGTGATGGTGCCGCCAAGGTCGCGTTGACTAAGGCAAGCGCCACCGTTCACGCGGATGTCGAGCTGGAAATCGAAGCTAGCGAGCTGGATCGTTTCGTGTCTCGCGGCGGGCTCAAACTCGAAGGCGCGCTGGGTCATGTGGCGCTTGATGTGGCCAATTCCCGTTGCCTCGACGTCGGTCAATCAACGGGTGGTTTCACAGATTGTCTGCTGCAACGCGGCGCTGCCAATGTAGTTGGCGTCGATGTTGGCCACGATCAATTGCATGCGAAGATCCGCAACGATACGCGCGTCACTTGTATTGAGGGCGTCAACGCTCGCACGTTGCAAAACATCGGCGAACCGTTCGATCTGATCGTTGCCGATGTGTCGTTCATCTCGCTGACCAAAGTGTTGCCGCAATGGCCCGCGCTTTTGCGCGAAGGCGGGCGAGTGTTGTCGCTGGTCAAACCGCAGTTCGAAGTGGGCGCGGACAACCTCGCCCGAGGCGGCATCGTTCGCGATGAATCCCTCTATGCGGTGGTGGAAAAATCTATTCGAAAGGCCTGCGCCGATGCCGGTCTCAACGTCCTCGACTACTTTGACAGCTCAATCAGAGGCGGTGACGGTAATCGTGAATATTTCGTTTACGCAAAGGTATCGGCATGAGCTCACAAAAAGATGAGTTCCGCGACTATTGCATCGAGCTATTTGCGTCGCTTGCTCCCCATGCAGGTATCGCAGGCATTGCCGCAAAACGGATGTTCGGCGGCAGCGGATTTTCCATCGATGGCAAGACGTTTGCCATCATCGCGATGGATCAACTCTGGCTCAAGGTGGATGATGAATCGCGCAGCCAGTTCGAGCAGGCTGGTTGCCAGGTATTCACTTATGACATGGCGGGTAAACCGCGCAGCATGAGCTATTACACCGTGCCGGATGATGCGATGGAGTCCGCCACATTGATGGCACCTTGGGCCGAGCAGGCATGGGGCGCAGCGCTGCGGGCCGCTGCCACGAAAAAAAGCACCAGGAAGACAAAGAAGAAAACACCTTCACCATGAACAATATTTCATTCGAATTTTTCCCGCCGAACACGCCGGAAGGCGCGTTAAAACTGCGCGCCGTCACCCAACAACTCGGCGCGCTATCGCCCGAGTTTTTCAGCGTGACCTATGGCGCGGGTGGCTCCACCCGTGACAAAACGCTCGCCACCGTGCTTGAAATAATCGACTCCGGTCACGCCGCTGCGCCGCATTTGTCATGCATCGGCGCGACGAAGCAGAGCATTGCCGAAACACTCGCGTTGTACAAGGAAAAAGGCATCAAGCGCATCGTCGCATTGCGCGGAGATATGCCCAGTGGCACTGTGTCAATGGGTGAATTTGCCTATGCGAGTGACTTGGTGCGTTTCGTTCGCGAGCATCACGGCGACGACTTCGTGATCGAAATAGCAGCCTACCCTGAGTACCACCCGCAATGCCGCTACGCTGAAGCCGATCTTACTAATTTCGTGACCAAAGCCAACGCTGGCGCGCACTCGGCGATTACGCAATTTTTCTTCAACGCCGACGCCTATTTTCATTTCGTCGATGAAGTCAGAAAACGCGGCGTGACGATTCCCATCGTGCCGGGCATCATGCCGTTCCACAACTTCTCAAAAATCGCCCGCTTTGCCGCGAAAGACTCCATCGACGTGCCGCGCTGGATCGCGCTGAAGATGGAGGGCTATATGGACGACGCCGCGTCCATCCGTGCGTTCGGCGCGGATGTCATTACACAGCTTTGCCAGCGTCTCATTGATGGTGGTGCGCCAGGCATTCACTTCTACACGATGAATCAGGCTCCACTCACCTGCGAAATCGTTACCCGTTTACGACATACATCTCTTTAACCAGAAGGAAATCCACATGAACAACCACGTCGTCCACACCGATAAAGCGCCCGCGGCTCTCGGCCCCTACTCACAGGCCATCAGCGTAAATTTTGCGTTCAAGGGCACGGTCGTTTTCTGCTCCGGCCAGATCGGGATCGACCCGGCTACGGGCAATCTGCGCGAAGGTTTTGAAGCGCAAGTGGATCAGGCGTTTGCCAACATGCAAGCCGTCATCACCGCTGCCGGTGGAGAGATTTCAGGCATCGCCAAACTCACGCTGTTCCTCACTGATCTCGCCAACTTTGGCTTAGTCAACGCGAAGATGGAGGCACTGTTTCAACAGCCCTACCCAGCGCGTTCTACGGTCGGTGTGGCGTCGCTTCCGAAGGGCGCGCTGTTTGAGGTGGAAGCAACGTTGGTCGTCTGATCGCAGAGCGTTTGTGCGCATCCATTTTTATACGCCTCGCGCTTGATATCGAGACAGCATCAAACA
>CAJDUD010000077.1_pt1 | contig 15076 bp, 10 predicted proteins | sample 7390161 | NCBI WGS metagenome assembly CAJDUD01 (sample SAMEA7055664, study PRJEB34461) | soil metagenome | biome: terrestrial ecosystem; feature: Peninsula; material: soil | place: Antarctica | collected 2016
TGCCGAAAACTGCCTCCCAGAGTGTCACTGGTGTTGTTGACTGTAAAGGTGGCCGCGTGTGCCCATGCCATCGCTAGTAAGGCTGGCAAAGCCAGCAAGGGCAACAGGTTTCGCTGATAACGAGCAGGTTCGCGTTTCATTGAGATTTCAATCCTTGGCTACGGTTGCGGCGGTATCTCCAGCGGGCATTGGCATGTCGATAATGCCTTTCGGTGATCGATTGACTTGCAAATTAACACCCGAAGAAGCGAAGCAGCATCTGTCACTTGGTTTGCGCTGGGCGGACGGTGGCTAGGAGAAAGCTTTGCGCCAACCGCTCAGCGCACCGCCTCGGCCAGTGTTTTCATCTTCAGCAGCGCAAGCATTGCAGCGCGCTCCTTGGGGCAACTTGACGACGTTACCTCGTCAATCTGATCCTGTACTTTTGCGAGCTTTTTGCCGTCATAGTCGAAGCCGTTCGCAATCGCCATCACGAGCTGCGATTGGACGCCCACGGGAGCGAAATTGCGCACTTCTGGGAGCACTTTTTTTAACGCTCCGCAAAGCGGTGCTGCAAGAATGTTATCTACGGCACTCGCGGAGGCGCTCAGGCCAGTAAAACACGCAACGATTGCGACCATCGACAGGCGTCCGGCTGCCATACCGCAGCGTTGCACGCAGCGTAAATTGAGTTGATCCATGTTGTCTCTTTTGTTTGTTAAATCGGGATTGCGTCCGTTGTCGCCGTCGCGGCACACAGCAGCAATTCATTCGGTCCAGCCCAACCCTCACGCGTGGCGAACTGATCGAGTTGCTGCGCCATGTCGTCCCATGCATCTGCCTGCGCCTCTGTCGATAGCGGGCTCAAAATCGCCCTCAGCGGAGAGCCTCCGGCACGGACAAAATCGACGTAATGCCGACTGGATGGCAATCTAAAAGGGGCTGCGACAGCGCGCACCTCAATATCGGTAAAGCCTGCATCCGCGAGCAGGTTCACCATCAAACCCGGTTTGCCGAGACTCATCAATGTGCCCGGTGCGAAGGGGTTCGGGTGAATCGGGTCAATCGATGGTTGCCCGGCATGCGCATGCTTAAGCGCAGTGCGCAGCGCGATACCGAGGCAGGGATTGGCTTCTGGATGCGAGAAAACGACGGCGCTGAAGCGCCCGTTTGCTCGCAGCGCGAGATGCGCCTGTTGCAACGCCAGATGCGGTTCGGTGCAGAACATGAGGCCGAGCCGGCTTACCGCTGCATCAAATTTTTTTCCGCCGAGATTCAATGCCTGCGCGTCCGCCACTTGCGTGTCGAAATTGCTGAAACCGGCAGCGCGTAGATTGCCCTGCGCCAGCGCGAGGATGGGCGTCGATAAATCGGTCGCGAGCACAAAACCATTCGGGCCAATACGACGCGCAATGTCCACCGTCTGGTCGCCCGCGCCCGCCGCGATGTCCAGCACCCGCGATCCCGGCCCAATGTTGGCCGCGTTCAACATGGCGTCGGTGACCTCGCGAAGCCATTCGCGGATCACATGCGTGTGCTCGTTCCAGCCCGCAGCGGCGTCATCCCACGGTTGTGGCGCAGGTGAGGCAAGTTCTGCGCTCATCATTATTCGACTTTAATGCCGGTGGTGCGCACGATGCGTTGCCAATATTTTTGTTCGATGGCGATCCGTTCGGCGAGTGCCGATGGCGTGCTGGAGACGGCCGTCATGCCTGCATCGGCGAGCCCGTTGACTACGGGAGCACCCGAGATCGCCTGTGCCATGGATTTGGACAGTTTTTCGACTGTCTCAGCGGGCGTCCGTCCCGGCATAAAAAAAGCGAACCATTCGCGCATCACCAGATCCGGGTAGCCCTGTTCTGCGAAGGTAGGTACGCTCGGCAGATAGGCGCTTCGCGTTGCACCGGAGGTGGCCAGCACGCGCAGTTTGCCGGTCGCCAGATGTTGCCGGAACAACCCCTCCGGCAGGACCAACGAGGATATTTGTCCACCAATCAGCTCCACCAGCGCGGGTGGCCCACCCGAATAACTCACATGCTGCCATTCGACTTTGGCGAGCCGGAACAATTCTGCGCCCAACAGATGCGGCAAGGTGCCAACGCCCGGCGAGCCGAAGTTGGCGAGCTTCGGATTACGTCGCGTCCATTTAATAAAGTCGGGCAGCGTTTTTACGGTGTCTGGGACGGCTGCGCCGACCGCAATGGCGAGCGTGGCTTCGGCCGCCATCGACACTGGCTTCAAGTCAATTGCGGGGTCATACGCGAGCTTTGCGTACAAATAGGGATAGACCGTGGCAATGGCGCCTTGCGCGAGCAACACGGTTGAGCCATCGGCCGGCGCCTGCTTGAGCGCATTGACGGATATCTGACCGGCGGCCCCAGGCTTGTCGTCAACCAGCGCGCCGCCGGGCAGGAATGTCGACAACTGCTCCGCCACGCGACGCGCCACGATGTCGGGGATACTGCCGGCCGGGCCGCTGCAGATGACGCGAAGCGGCCCTGAGCCTCCCGGGGATTGCGCGCGGCTGGTGATCGGCGCTCCGAGGCCGAGCAGCGCGGCGAATGCGGCGCTGCTGCGAACGAAGTCGCGCCGTGAGAGATGGCAATCGGAGTGAGAGCGGGGATCAGTCATGAAGGTGTCCTGCGTGATCAAGGTGTGCCGTAACGTTAGGCGGCACCGACCTAAAGATGACTTAGAGATTCACATATTCACAAAAATTTTTGCGCCGGGGTCGCGCGGCGGGCGCAAATCGCCCGCTCGGTGCTGAAGTGTTAGCAAAGCGTCGCTGCGAGCGCCTCAGTCTGAGCCGCTGGTTGAATACCGAGCACTACCGACAGTTGTTGTCGGCAACTGCGGTAGCACGGCGTCTTCCGATAGGGGCTCACGCTCGATCACGCGGCGATACACCAGCGCGGCTGACTCAAGTCGCCCTTGCGCCTCAAGCAGGGCACCCAATGCCGATAACTGACGCACAAACATCGCCCGCAGGCGATTGCGCGCAGTCATCACTTCAGCATAAGTTTCGTCGCCGGCCAGGAAGTCGCCTTGGTACAGCCCGAGCGCGGTGGTGACCAATTGCTCAATCACGGCGGGCTCCGAAGCTTCGGTGAATGCCTCTGCCTGACGCAGGCAATCGGTCAGTTCGGCAACATCCGTCCAGCAGGTCGCCGTATTGAGGCTTAACGCGCCCGATTGCAAAACGATGTGACGCTCACCTATGAGTTTGCGCAGCCGGTGCACCGCGTTGTCAAACGAATTCTGGGCCGCATCGCCCGCCATGTCAGGCCACAGCAACGCCGACAGGCGATCAACACGGACTGCGGTGCCGCCCAACGCGATCATGAGCTTCAGCAGGTCGAGCGGTTTGCGGCTTTCTTTGCGCGACTGCGTCATCGCTTTGCCGTCACATTCAACCGCGAAATGACCGAAACATCGAATTCGGATCGGCCACGGCCAATGTTCGCCCGCGCTCTTCGGGGCGGGCAATGTGTAGCGCCTGACGATGTCCGCCGCGAGCTGTCGATCAATGTCATGGGTCAGCGCTAGCGCGCACAGCCGCGACATGGTCTCGCCGCAACAATAAGGCAGCGGCCCGTAGTCGTAACCATAGGTTCGGGCGACAGCAAAGGCCTGTCGCAGCGCGCTCAGGCACTCTGCCGGATCGCCACGCTGATCGGCCAGATCCGCATGTACCAGTCCAGCAATCCAGTGATGAAATTTGCACACCGCATAGAACGGCTGAGCCTGGGCTTCCGCCAGCGCGGCGGCGGCCTCAGCGAAGTCGCCCGTTTGCGTCGCCGTCATCGCCAGTCCGATAAGAGAAACGTTCTCGCGCAGCGGCCAGCCGCAGTCGCGAGCGCTCTCACGCGACGCGCGCATCAGGCGATGAGCGAGGATCCAGTTGCCGTCCAGCAAGGCGAGCAGACTGCGCTGGAACTCGTAGGTGGTGACGTCAATCGGGCTCGAAGGCGCGACCAGTGCCGTGGCCTCATCAAGATGTGTTCGCGAGAGAGTGGCATCGCGCGCCGCGAGTGCCGCGAGCACCATCAGCAAGTGCGCTTTGGCCATCATGGCGGGCTGCCCGGCCGCCACGACCACGGCAGCCTGAGCGTCGCTCAAGGCTTCGTTGATCAGTATGCCATACCAGCGCAAACGCGTGGAAGGCGCGGTGTCGTCACTCTGACACATGCGATCGATTTTCGCCATAGTGCGATCCAGCCGATCAAGCTGCCCGGTCCACAACAGGAATATCGCAAACGAACCGAGCAAAATGCGCTGGCTGCGCGCCTGTGGCTGGTCGAGGAGACTTTCGGCGACATCGGCGAGGCGAGCGGCCAAGGGGTCAGCCGTGCGCCGATGCACGTAAGCAGCGAGGAGGCCGGGCAATATGCGCAGATCAAGATCAACATCGGCTCTGACCTCACGCTTCGCCAGGTAGGCTGGCGCATGAGACGCGAGAATGTCGATCCACGGTTCAAGCGTGTCGTAGCGTTCACCCAATGACACGATGGCGTCTGCCGCAGCGGCAGCGGTTTGAAACAGGCCGTCGTTATCAGAGCGCGCCGCAAAGCCGACTTCAGCCTGTTTTAATTCAGAGAGGGCGCGCGCTGGATTCGATGCCAGCTGGCAGACGCCGCTCCAGTAGCGCATTGCCGGAAGCGCTTGTTGCTGCGCAGGTAGCGCATGAATCCATTCGACCACGCTCGCGGTCCGGCCCTGCGCCACAAAGCGACCCGCAGTTTCTGTTAACAAGACCGCTGCGTCCGTCCAGGCAGCAGCGTCCATCAGATGTGTAATGGCGACGTCAGTCTGTCCACGAGCGGCTAAAAGCTTCGCCGCCGCCAACCGCAGCGCCTGCAAATCAGCGCCTGAAAGCGTGGCCGCCGCGTGTGCGCGCAAAAATTCGCCGAACAGCGCATGAAAGGTGTAGACCGGCTCCGCACCTGAGCGACGATCCGTGAACAGGCTGCGCGCGGTCAGCTCTGCCAGCACTACCCCGGCGCGATCATTGCCACTGAGCGCGATGGCCATGGACGCAGTCATGTTGGGCAAAAACGCGATGCGCGCAAGCGTGGCGGCATCTTCCGGCGGCATTCTGGTCAACACCTCCGTGGCAAATAGCGAAAACAGTTGCTCGCGCGCCGGCGCGTCATGCGCCGTCGCGCTGGCATCGATCGAGCCACGGGCGGCCATAATCAAAATCATCGCCGCGGCCCAACCGTCCGTGCTCTTCTGCAAGGCGTCGGCGACCATCGTGTGGTCATGCAAGTCAACGAGGGCGCGCGTTTCGTCCAGCGTGAAGCGAAGCGAACGAGCATCGATGACACCAAGCTGCTGGGTCGACAACGCTCGCGCAAATGCACCCGGCGGCACATCGCGACTGACGAAAATAACCTGCGCAGTACGCGGCAGTTCGTCGAGCACGGCTACCAACCCGGCGTGCACAGCAGAGGCAAGGTCTACTTCCTGAAAATTGTCGAGCACCAGCGTCCAGTCGCCTGAAAGCGCGGCGTCCAGATGACGGAAGCAACGTCGAATAAAGCCGATGGTGTCGCGTAGATCGTCGCTAGTCGGCGCGGGCAATCGAGTTCGCCGGCGCGGCACTGCACCATCAATCGCCAGATCAAGAAAATGGGCGAATGTTGCGGGATCGGCATCGCCTGCATCCACCTGCATCCAAAGCGTTTTTACGCGTCGCGATTCGAGATAAGTCGCCACCAGAGTTGTTTTGCCAACGCCGGGCGGGCCTGCAACCCAAACGCCTGGCATCTTGGCCGCCGCTTCGACCAGCGAAAACAGTCGCTCGCGCGCAAACACGCGGCCCATTCGTGGGGGCATGAGCTTGCCGAGCACGGAGCGCTTGCTGCGGGGAACAACGGTTGGCATGCTGGAATAGTAAGTCTTCAGTGCCCAATTCATCACGTTATAGGTCGACTTATACACTTTTATGCCCATAGCCCCGGTGTGAAGGCGTTTTGCGCAAAAAGCTGTATGGCTCGGATACACTGCCCGCTTCCCTGCTTTGCGCCCAGTTCCTGCTGATGCGCCTTAAACCTTCGCGCGATGAAACCTCCGTCGGCCACCGCTGCGCCCGTATTCAAAGAAGTTGTCGGTACGAGTGCGCCCGATCGTTCGCCGTTTGCGTCGGCAAAACCCCCTTCAGTTGCGCTCGCGTTGGTTCAGCGCCGAGCGGCAGAGGCCGTACTGGCCGTGCTTTCGGGCAATAACGCTGACGCTGCTCTGGCTCGCGTGGATACCTCGGGGTTTGATGGCTCGACGCGCGCGGCGCTCACCGATCTGACTTATGGGACGCTGCGCTTTTTAGGGGAGCTGCGCGCCATCGTCCGTCAGTTTGTCCATGCCAAGCCAGAGCCGCTGATTGAAGCGCTCCTGTGGGTCGCAATCTACGAATTAGCGCACAGCAAAACAGCCGCCCATGTGATTGTTTCGCAGGCGGTCGCGGCGGTAGAGACGATCAATCGTGGTGCCAAGGGCTTTGCCAACGCCGTGCTACGCAATTACATGCGTGAGCCGGAAGCGTCGCTCGCCAAGGCAATGGAACACGACGAAGGTATGTGGAATCACCCGACCTGGTGGGTCGAGCGGGTACGTCGCGAGCAGCCGGAATGGTGGGAAGCGATTTTGCGCGGCGGCAACGGCCACGGCCCGCTGACATTGCGCGTGAATCGTCGGCGGGTCACCGTTGAGCAGGTAATGGCAGCGTTCGAAGCGAAAAAAATTGAGGCGGAAGTGCTCTCTGACACGATGATTGTGCTCAAGCGGCCACGTCCAGTTGAGCGTTTGCCGGGTTTTCGTGAGGGCCATTTCTCGGTGCAAGATGCTGGCGCGCAGCTTGCCGCGACGCTACTCGGCGCGAAAGATGGCATGCGCGTGCTGGATGCTTGCGCGGCACCGGGCGGTAAGGCCGCACATGTGCTCGAGCTCGCGGATTGCAAGCTCGTTGCGCTCGACGTCGACGTCGAGCGGGTGAAACGCGTCGCGGAAAATTTTGCACGATTAGGTTTGGTGGGTGACGTCCGTGCGGCGGATGCAGCAACGCCAACGCCATGGTGGGACGGAATGCCATTTGACCGAATACTCATCGATGCGCCGTGCACTGGCTCTGGCGTCGTGCGACGACACCCCGATGGCAAATGGCTGAAGCGCGATAGCGATATGGCTCAGCTTGCGGCACAGCAGAAACGGCTGATCGACGGCGTATGGCCGATGTTGAAACCAGGCGGTCGATTGCTGTACGCGACATGTTCAGTGTTCAAGCCGGAAAACAATCTGCAAGTAGAGGCCGCGCTGACCCGTCATACCGATATGCGTCGTATCCGCATCACATTACCCGGCGATCCCGCAAGCGCGAGCGGTCAGTTGTTGCCAGGCGGTAACCGTAAGACTCACAATCACGACGGGTACTTTTACGCTTTGCTGGAAAAGACGGCTTCGTGATTTGGCTTACTAACTGTCTCCTGCGCCGTTGTTTCAATGTGGGTGCGGGTGCCGTATTTTTTACGGTCACGGCGCTCGCGTTTTCGGTTCAAGTCAGCGCTGAAGTCATCAACGTAAAAAGTGCCGTGGTACGCACACAGGACGATGCCTACGTAATAGACGCGGAGTTCGATTTTTCGCTCACTGCTCCGCTGGAAGAGGCATTGGTGCGCGGCACGCCTCTGTACTTCGTTCTGGAAACCGATATTACGCGCAATCGTCCGTACTGGTTTGATGAGCGTGTGCCGTCGCCGTCATTTGTACGAAGGCTCACATTCGCGGCACTGACCAACTCCTACCGCGTCGACACGGGTCTATCCGTCGGAACGCCTAATAGTTATCCAACGCTCGACGAGGCCTTGCGCCAGATTCGGTTAGTGCGTGGCCGCACCCTGATCGACAAACGCGAACTGCGCTCTGGCGATCGCTATGAAGTGTCGCTGCGACTGAAGCTTGACACGACGCGGCTGCCAAAGCCGTTGCAGGTGAACACACTGGTGTCGCGTGAATGGACGCTGTCCTCCGATTGGTACCGCGTCGTGGTCACGCCATAACACTCCTATCATCATGAGCAGTTTCGATCCCGTGCCTGATGCAGCGGTAGCCGTCGGTCTGTCGCCGCCGCGCTGGATGCGAGTGGCGTGGTTAACGCTCTCGATTGCGGGCATCGTATTCATCATCGCGCTTGCGACCGCGTCCAACAATTCGCCGTTGTTCACGCGCTACTACACGGAGATTTTGATCGCAAACGCGGCGATCGTGATTGGCCTCGCTGTGCTGGTGATCTACCAGATCGTACTGTTGCTGAGGGCTCGTCGTGCTGCCGTCTTTGGCTCCAAACTAACGACGCGCATGATGATGTTTTTTGCCGTCGTCGCGGTGTTGCCGGGCGTTTTGCTGTACGCACTGTCGGTGCAGTTTCTATCCTCATCCATTGAGAGTTTTTTCGACACGCGCATTGATAAAGCGCTTGACACGGGCCTGCAGTTGGGCCGCTCCGCACTCACACAGCCACTGAAAGAACTCTCACGGAAGGCCGAAATCATCGCCTCAACGATGGTAAATCTGGATGCATCGGAGGCTCGCGCTCGCCTCGGCAAATTGCGCGATCAAGCCGATCTCGCCAGTGTGTCGCTGCTCTTCGTGAATGGCTCGCTGATCGCACAGGCCACCGAGAGCGTGACAGCGTTGCCGCCTCCGTTGCCGTCGCCAATGGAGTTGCGACAGATACGCTCGATGCAGACGGTGACGTCAATTGAGCCCGCAGGCGACACCGGATTGCAGCTTAAAGTCATCGCACCGGTGATTTCAGCCGATGCCTCGCCGCTGCGTCTGCTTATCGTTACTCAGCCCGTTTCACCCGCGTTGCGCGAACAGACAGAGCGCGTGGAAGCAGGCTATCGTGACTATCAGGATTTGTCATTCCAGCGTTCGGCATTAAAGCGGTTGTTTGCATTTACGCTGACGCTCGCATTGATGCTCGCGCTATTGACGGCACTTGCGCTGGCGTCTGTTTTCTCGGAGCGACTGGCGCAACCGCTTGCCCGCCTTGCCGACGGCACGCGAGCCGTCGCAGAGGGCGATTTTTCGCGCAGGCAACCGGTTGAAGGGCGCGATGAACTGGCCGTATTGACGCAATCATTCAACACCATGACCTCGCAGTTAGCCGACGCGAGAGACCGCGACATGATTAATCGGCGCGAGATTGAAACAACCAATCTCTATCTCGAAAGCGTTCTCAAAAACCTGAACGCGGGCGTGCTGGTTTTCACCGATGATTTTGTGTTGCGCGTTGCCAATGCAGCGGCGGCGGTGATCCTGCAGGCGCGCATTGACGAGCGCGTTGGCGAACCGTTGGGTCAATGGTCAAAGGCGGAACCCACGCTCGCAACGTTCGCCGAGATCGTAGCACGTAATTTTTCGGCTATCGGCGAGAGTGACTGGCAACGAGAGCAGGAGTTGATGGTCGGCGGTATCGCGCGCACCTTCATTCTGCGCGGCGCTCGCCGCGTGGTGGCAGACGTTGGCGCGCGCATTGTGGTGTTCGATGACGTCACCGAAGTGCTGCAGGCGCAGCGCGACACAGCATGGGCCGAGGTGGCTCGACGACTGGCGCATGAAATCAAAAATCCGTTGACGCCGATTCAGCTCTCGGCTGAACGGCTAGAAATGAAACTGGTTCCGAAACTCGGTGAAACCGATGCGGCGGTATTGCGTCGCGGCACCCAGACTATTGTCAATCAGGTCACCGCCATGAAAAATATGGTGAATGATTTTGCGATTTATGCACGTCGCCCGCGTCCCGGCAGCTTGCTGGCGGTGGACGTTGAAGCGCTGCTTAAAGAAACGCTGGAGCTATACGCGTCTTACCCGGTTAAATTGACGCTCAACTGGCAAGGCAACGAGCGCTACATTCATGGTGAGGCCACACGGCTGCGCCAGATCGTGCATAACCTCATGCAAAACGCCGTCGACGCTTGCGTGGATCGGCCCGAAGGGCACGTCACCGTTGATGCACAAGCCCGTGATGTGGCGGGAAATCCCGGCGAGCGCGAACTGGTGCTGCAATTCTGCGACAATGGCGTTGGATTCTCTGACACCGTCAAACAGCGAGCCTTTGAGCCGTACGTGACGACCAAACCGAAAGGCACGGGCCTAGGCCTTGCCATCGTGAAAAAGATTATCGATGAACACAAAGGCCGCATCACGCTGGAAAACGCGCCGCAAGGTGGGGCGATGGTCACCGTTGTGTTTCCGTTAGAGACGCTGGAGAAAATAGACCCTTGATCGCACCTACCGAAATTCTGGTCGTCGATGACGAAATTGGCATCCGCGAGTTGCTGCACGAAATTCTCGAAGACGAGGGTTTTGTCGTTCGTCTTGCCGAGAACGCTGCTGCCGCACGCGCCATGCGGCTCAAACACACACCGTCACTCATTCTGCTCGACATCTGGATGCCCGATGCGGATGGCGTCACACTGTTGAAAGAGTGGAAAGCGGCTGGACTAGTCACCATGCCGGTGATCATGCTTTCTGGTCACGCAACGATTGAAACAGCGGTGGAAGCAACGCGCATCGGAGCGTTCGATTTTCTCGAAAAGCCGATCGGTTTACAGAAGCTTTTAGCGACGGTTCAGCGCGCGCTTAAAGTTGGGCATGCCAAGCGCAGCAGCAGCATCAATCTAGGAGACATCGGGCAGAGTCAGGCGATCAATGATTTGCGGGCGCGGCTTGAGTCACTGATTAATGAGCGGCGGACGGTACTGCTCACAGGTGAAGTGGGCGTTGGGTTTATTGAATGCGCGCGGGCACTACACGAAACAAATACACCCTGGATGACACTCGAAAGTGGTCAGCGCCTGATCAGCTCGCCCCTGGAAATTCTGGAAAGCGCGCGCAGTGGCACGCTGTTTTGCCCAGAGGTTGCGCTGTTGTCGCGCAGCGAGCAGCGATCGTTGGCGTTCATGATTGGCAAAACCAGCGCTTATGGGGTGCGCATCGTCTGCGCAAGTAGCGAGCCCCTGGGCCAACTCTCCGGCGAGGGTCGTTTTGATCCAAACTTATTTGCGCTTTTGTCATCGAGCACCGTGGTCATTCCGCCGCTGCGCGCCCGCCGCGCTGACCTGGCGGGGCTGATCGAGCGCTGTGCGTTGGCGTTCTCGGTTGAGGCCCCGGCGCGGCTGTCTCCCGAAGTCCGTCAATTGCTGGAGTCGGCGCCGTGGCCGGGTAATCTGATTCAGCTTCAGAGCGTGTTGTCGAGCCTTTTGCTTTCCAACAATGACGATATTACGGTCGATCATCTGCAAGCCATTCTCGGTGATTTGCGCGATACCTCGGCTTCTGAGCGCCCCGCGCTGCCTCCGGAATTTTTTGAACTGCCACTACGCGAGGCACGCGAAGCGTTTGAACGCGTTTACTTTGAAAACCTGCTGGGTCGTGAGTCGAGCAATATGAGCCGTGTCGCCGACAAAGCTGGATTGGAGCGGACCCATCTCTATCGCAAGCTAAAGCAGCTCAATATTCGCTTCCCACGCCGCATTCCAGTCGCCGTTTAACGCCCTTCCGATTTTGTAGGACGCATTTAATGGCGCCCTGATTTGCCATGTCCCGTCGCAACTGGATTCTGTTCCTCGTCCCCGTCTTGATCTGGTCAACGACGTTTTATGCGATCACCTTACAGCTGGGTAGCGTGACCGCGCCGACCTACGCGGTTGGACTGCGTTTCGGAATTGCTGCAACGTTGTTATTTGTATGGTTGGTGATTCGACGGGAACCGATCAGCTTGCCAGTTACGGTGCACGGCTGGGTATTTGTTGCTGGGTTGTGCTCGTACGGCATCAGTTACGTGCTGACGTACATTGCCGAGGAAACCATACCTTCCGGGCTGGTAGCGATTGCGTTCACACTAATGGTGTTTTTTACGCCCATACTGGCGCGGTTAGCCTATGGCACACCGATCTCTCGACGTACCTGGCTCGGCGGAACGCTCGGCGTATTCGGGGTGGCAATGTGCTTCTTACCCGACTTGTTGCACATCGATCTGTCACATACCTTTGTAATCGGCATGACAGCAATGGTCGTGGCAGCACTGGTATCGAGCGTAGCGGCGGTCTGTTCGATGCGACTCAATACGCGAAATGTACCTGTGGTCACCTACACGGCGTGGGCGATGGCCTATGGAGCACTAGCCACATGTTTCTACGGTGTTGCCTCCGGTCAATCGTTCCATCTTGATTTGCGGCTTTCATTCTGGGTCGCTCTGATTCATTTGACCGTGTTTGGAACGATCGTTGCCTTTCTGTGTTATTTGACTTTACTCAAGCGCGAGGGCTCGGCACGCACGATGTATATATCGGTACTGGCACCCATCGGGGCTGTGATGGTTTCCATTCTGTGGGAAGGATTGCGTCCGCAAGTGCTCACTTGGCTTGGAATCGTTGTTGCACTTACCGGTGCTTGGGTGACTTTAAAAAATAGCGAAGCCTGATTGCGAACCCTATAGTTGGCTAGTGGGCGCGCTTTCAGCCTGTGGATAACTGTATGGTGTTGACGCTAATTCGCAGTAAAATAGTGGGTTAGACGGCGTTTTCTTCGCTGGCTTTTTTTGCCACCATTGCAACGTTTTTCGCGTTGCTTCACTTATCCGAAACGCCTCATGTCATCGTTCTGGTCACACTGCTTAAGCCACTTCGAAAGAGAACTTTCGTCGCAGCAGTTCGCGACCTGGTTTCGAGTGTTGAGCGCCGAGGAAACTGATTCGACCGTCACCGTGATGGCGCCGAACGCGTTTATCAGCAAATGGGTGCGTGATCGCTATCTGGGCACCATTGATTCGCTAGCGTCTGCTTATTTTCCGGAGCCGCATACGATCCGTTTGACCGTAGCGGGTAATGGTCAAAACGCTTTCGTGATCACGGAACCTGCACCTACGGTTGTTCCAGAATCGGCTCACGTGGCCACGGTAAATGGATCTGGCCCAACGCACGAGCTGATTCAGCGATTTCCAAGCAATGCGGCAACTGCAGGAACCGGTCCCTTTTCGCAAAAGGAATCCACACTCAATCCAACATTTACCTTTGACACCTTCGTCACCGGTAAGGCGAATCAACTGGCGCGCGCTGCCGCGATGCAAGTCGCAAGCAGCCCCGGAGAAGCCTACAACCCGTTGTTCATTTACGGCGGCGTAGGACTAGGCAAGACTCACTTGCTGCAAGCCATTGGCAACGAACTCTTGCGTGACCGTCCACTGGCACGGGTTCGCTACATCCACGCCGAACGCTATGTGTCAGACGTAGTGAAGGCCTATCAAAACAAAGCGTGGGATGCGTTCAAACACAGCTATACCTCGCTGGATTTGCTGCTCATTGACGACATTCAGTTCTTCAACAACAAGAGCAGCACGCAGGAACAGTTTTTTTATCTGTTCAATGCGCTAACCGAGGCGAAGAAGCAGGTCATCATCACCTGCGATACCTATCCGAAGGAAATTGAGGGTATCGAAGATCGCCTGAAGAGCCGCTTCAGTTGGGGCTTGACCGTTCAGGTCGAGCCCCCGGAAACTGAAATGCGCGTGGCGATTTTATTGGCCAAGGCAAAAGAAAGCCGGGTCGAACTGGATGAGCAGGTGGCATTTTTTATCGCGAAGCACATCCGCTCTAACGTGCGCGAACTCGAAGGCGGTTTGAAGCGCGTGATTGCCTATGCCGGCTTCCATAATGTGTCGATTACACCGCAAGTTGCCAAAGAGGCGCTGCGTGATTTACTCGCCGTGCAGTCGCGCCAGATCTCGATTGAGAACATCCAGAAGACGGTAGCCGATTACTACAAGATCAAGGTCAGCGACATGCATTCCAAAAAGCGGTCGCGTATCGTTGCAAGGCCTCGTCAGATGGCTATGACGTTGGCCAAAGAACTGACGCCCATGTCGCTACCCGAAATTGGGCAAAACTTTGGCGGACGAGATCACACGACGGTACTGCACGCCTGTCGACAGATTGCATCGTTGCGTGAAAGCACGCCACAGATTCAACATGATTTTTCATTTTTGTTGCAGGTATTGAGAAGTTGAGTCTGACAGTAATCTGATTTTGTAAACAGTGTTTAGGCGTTCTGAAAAGTTGTTGATAAAGGGATAGCGTTTGTGGATAAGTCTAGAAATATCGCTCACTTAATTTCTCATCCACAAGTCATCCGTTTTCGGTACAGGTCGCTCAACCAGCCTTTGATCACGCACAAGTCATTGAATTTATTGTTTTTTTAGAGTTATTAACAGCGTCCTGCGCACATTGTTAAATAGGATTACGTATATATGCAATTTAAGAACATACCTCGCGATCTGGTGTTGAAACCGCTTCAAGCAGTGTCCGGCATCGTCGAGCGTCGTCAGACGCTACCGATTCTGGCCAACGTTTTGTTTGAACACAAAGGCAACACCCTCACTACGATTGCCACAGATCTTGAGTTGCAGATCTCTGCGAAGGTTGAAGTTGCTGACAGCGGGGACCAGTCCATCACCGTTGCCGCCCGGAAGCTGCAGGATCTTTTGCGCGCATTGCCGGACACAAGCGAAGTATCGCTCGATGCCAAGGATGGAAAGATGTCCGTAAAGGCCGGGAAAAGCCGCTTCAGCCTGCAAACGCTACCCGCGGCTGACTACCCCCGCCTGACCATGAGTCAGGAGCAGCTACAGAGCTTCTCGCTGCCGCAAAAGCTATTGAAGGCCACGCTTCGCCTGGTCGAATTTGCGATGGCGCAGCAGGACATCCGTTTCTACCTGAACGGCATGCTGTTCGTGCTGGAGAAAGATCAACTCGTTTGCGTCGCCACCGACGGTCACCGCCTTAGCTATGCCGTGATGCCGGTCGAAGGCAATTTCTCTAAACAGGAAATCATCGTTCCCCGGAAAACGGTGATCGAGTTGTCAAAACTGATGGCCGATAGCGATGAGCCGATCACCATCGACATCCTGGCTAACCAGGTGCGTTTCAGCTTCGGCAATATTGAGCTGACGAGCAAGGTGATCGACGGTAAGTTTCCCGATTACAACCGGGTGATTCCGACCGCGCACACCAAGCTCATCACGGTAGATCGGTTGCTGTTG
>CAJDUD010000049.1_pt1 | contig 14998 bp, 12 predicted proteins | sample 7390161 | NCBI WGS metagenome assembly CAJDUD01 (sample SAMEA7055664, study PRJEB34461) | soil metagenome | biome: terrestrial ecosystem; feature: Peninsula; material: soil | place: Antarctica | collected 2016
CCGATGAAACGCAACGAGACGCCCGTGGCGTTCGGCACTTCGGTGTTTGCGCTCGGAGTGTTTGCGCAACCGGTCACGAACAGCGCAGACAGCGCACACAGGGCTGGAACGAAAAATTGACGCATTACGTTCTGGACAGCGTTGTTAACGAAGCGAATTGTGACACTTTAACGGTCTATTTTGGCGGTTTGGCGTCGCGAAGTCGCTCCCGCCACCACGCCAGAGCCCGACCGCGATTGCCGCTCTTCCAGGCGATCACGACGTTGCCGGCAGGCTTCGGCGCGGCGACTGCTTTCACGATCAACGATTTATCTTTGACATAAGGACGTGCGAACCAGCTCGCCAGATAACCTGCGCCAAGCGACTGGACCTGCGCTTCAACCTTCGCATGCATCGACGGAACGACCAGAATGTCCTGCTCAGAGAGCAGGCCGCTCGTACGCAGCGGCAGGTGACGCGCGCTGTCGCCGACGGCAACTGCACGATGCAACTTCAATACGTCTTCCGGTATCGGCTCTTTCGCTTTCGCGAGCGGATGTTTCGGTGACACGCAAAAGTCAAAGTCCAGCGCGAACAGCGGTTGCGTGCTAATGCCCATGCCATTGGGCGGGTCGCTGCTCGCGCCAATCACGAGGTCAGCGCGGCCATCCAGGAGCGCGTCCCAGGTGCCCGCCATTGCCTCTTCATTAATACGCAATTTTGCTGAACAAGCGTCGGAAAAATATGCTTCGACGTGCGGTTGCATCCATCGCCACGGCAGGATCGCGTCGAGCGCGATACGCAGCTCCAGCTCCCAGCCTTTGGCGGTTTGCGCGATCTGCGATTGCAGCAAATCAGCGCGCGCAAGTAACTCGCGTCCCTGTTCGAGCAACATCTGCCCCACCGGCGTCAATTCAGCTCGGTAGCCACGGCGGTCGAAAATCAGCGTATCCAGATCGTCTTCGAGTTTGCGCACCGCATAGGTGATGGCAGACGGCACACGGCCCAACGCTTCCGCTGCACGTCCAAAACTGCCAAGGCGAGCTATGGCATCAAGGATTTCCAACGACTCCAGTGTTAATTTCAACATAGTCAGTATTTTTGAATAAGTGCGTCAGTAAAGCAAGGTTGTCTACGCTGACTGGCGCGCCCATAATTCATCGCACAAACAGAGAAACCACACAGACAGGAATGCACTATGTTGACAATCAGAAAATCCGAAGAACGCGGTCAGGCCGATCACGGCTGGTTGCAAAGTCGGTTCAGCTTTTCGTTCGCTGAATATCAGGATCCAAAGCATGTTCATTTCGGGCCGCTGCGGGTCATCAACGACGATTACATCGCACCGGGCAAAGGGTTCGGCACGCATGGCCATCAAGACATGGAAATCATCACCTATGTGCTCGAAGGCGCTGTCGCGCATAAAGATTCGCTCGGCAACGAAGGCAATATCGTTCCCGGCGAAGTGCAGCGCATGAGCGCGGGCACTGGCATTCGTCATAGCGAGTTCAACCCGAATGCCGATCAACGCACGCACCTTCTGCAAATCTGGATCATTCCGGATCGCACTGGTAATGCAGCTTCGTACGAACAAAAGTTCTACGACGCAGCCGACAAACGCGGCAAATTGCGTCTGGTCGCGTCGCCGGATGGCGCGAACGGCTCGGTCACGATTCAGCAGAATGCGCTGATGTTTGCGGGCCTGTTCGATGGTGACGAGTCAGCGACACACGATCTGGCGGCTGCCCGTCAGGCCTACGTTCACGTCGCGCGCGGCACGGTCACGGTTAATGGCGCGGCGTTGTCAGAAGGCGACGCCGTGATGATTGAGAATGAATCACGCGTCACCATTAGCGGCGGCGACGAAGCAGAAGTGTTGCTCTTCGATCTCGGTCAGCTTCAATAACTTTCACACAATCCGTGGGAACGGCCGTTTACGGATGCGCCACTATGTTCTGCACAGATGAACAATCGCGGTAGAACCGCTCCCACAAAAACCTAACTTTCCTCCATCTCTAAAGAATTCATCATGGCATCAGTTGCAATCGTCTATCACTCCGGCTTCGGCCACACCAAAGCCATCGCGGAGGCGGTGCAGAAGGGCGCAGCCACCGTCGCGGGCGCAACCGTTACGCTCGTGAGCGTCGCCGATGCTGACCAGCACTGGGACACACTGGCCGCAGCTGACGCCATCATTTTTGGCGCGCCGACCTACATGGGCGCAGCGTCAGCCGAAATGAAAAAATTCATGGAAGCCAGCGCCAAGGTGTGGTTCACACAAGGTTGGAAAGACAAGCTGGCTGCGGGCTTCACGGTATCTGGCGCGTATTCGGGCGACAAACTTGCGACTTTGCAGCAGTTCATGATTTTTGCCGGACAACACACGATGTTGTGGGCGCCGCTGGGCCAGATGCCAGGCTTTAACAACAGCAAAGGCAGCGTTGATGACTTGAACCGGGTTGGCTCTTACAGCGGGCTCATGGTTCAGGCGAACGTTGATCAGGGTGTCGAAGGCATTGCCGCCAGCGACTTTAAAACGTCAGAACTGTTTGGTGCTCGAATCAGCGCGCTCGCGGCCAAATTGGCCGGCTAGACTGCTCGTTTTAGGTATTAGCTTTATCGCGAAATGACCACTACACGGGGGCTATTGCTTAAAAATTCAATAAATCGACTTTTAAAACTTTGGCCACTTAGCCCCTGTACACGCTTGAATCCAGCAAAAAGCTGATGGTTTTTACTTGGGCGTTGCGGTCGGCACCAGCTTGATAACGCCGCAGCTCACACGCGGGCCCGAGTTGCCCAGCGGTTGCGACACGTAGTCGTCCCGATCGCGTGTCGTGACGATGGGTAGGCCAATCACGCTGTACTTGTCGGAGCCCAGCGAAATAGTGTCTACTTCCTGGCGCGTGGTGCCCAGGCCGGCGGCGTCGGTCTTGATGTTCAACATGGCACCGGCGTGCCGCAATACGTGCGACGGGTCGCCGTGGGGATTGCCATCTGGATTGAAATGCGCCCCCGTTCCCACCGCGTTACCTGAACAGTCGGGCACGGTGTGGATATGAAATCCATGCTCTGAAAACGGCTTGAGGCCACGAATCTCCGCCTTGACCAACACGCGATTGGTGCCCAGCTGAGTCAAGGTCACGGTGCCGGTGGCCGCCAGATTGGCGGCGGCAGCAGCAGTCGTCGGCATCATTTCCGCAATCGCGACGATCGGCTTTTTCTCTTCGCTCATGCTTTTGCAGCCAGCCAGCGCGATCAGCGCGACCGCCGTGACTGTGGCGCTTGCCGTAATGAGAAATCGTGTCACAGGTGTGTCTCCTTGAGTTTCGCAGCGCCCCGGCTTCGTACGCGTCGCCAATCTGCGCCGAGAGCTGGAATCAGTTGTACAGAAAGTGACGGTAGCACAGACGCTCGGCATTGCCACAGCAACCGTACGTCTTGCTCACAGCGTCGCTAACTGCTACGCTCGCACCGCTAAAAGGAGCACCAAGCATGACATCCAAATTTATCCAAACCGCGCTGGCTATCGGCCTGATTCTGACGCTCGGCGCATGTGCGCAAAACAGCGCAATGCCTACGACACCGGTAACCTCAGTCGCCCCCACTGCGCCGATGAAGGTCACAATGAGCACGCCGAAGCTCGCTGCCGGTTACGAAAAAGTCGCCGCCGCACCGGGCGCGAATTTGTATTTCATCAACCTAAAAAATGGTGACAGCATTGCCTCACCGGTGACGGTTCAATTCGGGTTGAGCGGCATGGGCGTCGCGCCCGCGGGCGTCGAAAAGGCTGGCACCGGCCATCATCATCTGCTGATCGATGTGGATTCGCTTGATGTCAACACGCCGATTCCTAACAGTGATAGCACGCGCCACTTCGGCTTGGGGCAGACGGAGGTCACGTTGCCGATGACGCCGGGCAAACATACGCTGCAATTGCTGCTGGCCGATCAAAACCATATTCCGCATCATCCGCCGGTGATGAGCGAGCGGATAACGATCACCGTCAGGTAGTTTTCGAAATGTAGGCGCGGCGCGAGCCGCCCTATTTTCGAATCTGAAACACGGCCGTTTCGCCGCGCACATTCGGCAGGAATGTGATCGCGCGACCCCCTGCCAGCGCCACGCGGCGCTCGACAGTAATGCCTTTGTCGGCACAAAACACGTCGAAGTCGGTAATCGTCGAAAAGTGAACGTTCGGCGTGTCGTACCACTGATAGGGCAACCGCTTCGACACTGGCATGCGACCGCCGACGCCCAGCTGCCAGCGCACCGACCAATGTCCGAAGTTCGGCAGCGTCACAATCGCGCTTTTGCCCACGCGCAATACCTCTCGCACTAGCGCCTCGGTGTGCCGCGTGGCTTGCAATGTCTGCGACAAAATTACCACGTCGAACGCGCCGTCGTCGAATAAATTAAGCCCGCTTTCGATGTTGCCTTGCAGCACGTTCAAACCGCGATTTAAGCAGGCGAGGACGGCGCTGTCTTCAATCTCGACGCCGTAGCCAATGCTGCCACGCTCACGTTTTAGCCGCGCCAGCAGCTCGCCGTCGCCGCAACCGAGATCGAGAACGGACGCGCCCTGCGGCACCCAGTTAGTGACGACGTCAAAGTCTGGGCGGATGTAGGCGCTGCTCATACTTTGATCCCGTCGAACGTTGAGCGCAACAGCGCGTGATACTGCGGGATCGGCATCAGAAACGAGTCATGGCCTTCGACCGACTCAATTTCGGCAAAGCTGACATCGTGCTTGTCGGCCAGCAGCGCGCGCACAATTTCTTTCGAGCGCGCGGGTGAAAAACGCCAGTCGCTAGTGAACGCCGCGATGAAAAATTTGGCTTTGCTTTTGGCGAATGCTGCACTCAAATCACCATCAAACGCTCGCGCTGGGTCGAAGTAGTCGAGCGCCCGCGTCATCAACAAATACGTGTTTGCATCAAAGTATCCCGCGAATTTGTCGCCCTGATAGCGCAGGTAACTCTCCACCTCAAATTCGGCGTCGAAACCGAACTGATAGTCCTCGCCTTTCAGCACACGACCAAATTTTTCGCCCATCAAATCGTCGGACAAATAAGTCAAATGCCCGAGCATGCGTGATAGCCGCAAACCGCGTTTTGGCACCACGCCGTGCGCGTAAAAATCGCCGTCGTGAAAATCCGGATCGGTGCGAATGGCCTGCCGGGCGACTTCGTTGAAACCGATATTTTCGGCGGAGAGTTTGGGCGCGGCGGCAATCGCGAGCACGTTTCGAACGCGTTCGGGAAAATCAATCGCCCACTGCATCGCCTGCATTCCGCCCAGCGAGCCACCGAGAACCGCGGCAAAGGATTCGATGCCGAAGTAATCCGCGAGTTGAACCTGCGTGCGTACCCAATCGGGCACCGTCACAATCGGAAATTCACTTCCGAATGGCCGGTGAGTCGCTGGGTTGATCGTCCCCGGTCCCGTTGAGCCGTGACATCCGCCCAGGTTGTTGACGCCGATGATAAAAAATTTGCGCGTATCCAGTGGACGACCGGGACCGATGAGATTGTCCCACCAGCCTTCAGATTTTGAAGGGTCAGGCGCGTCGGTGTAAAAACCGGCGACATGATGATGCCCCGACAAAGCGTGGCAAACCAGCACCGCGTTGGTACGCGCGGCGTTCAGATTGCCATACGTTTCCACCATCAGATCGAAGCGGGGAAGCGTGGCTCCAGAGGCGAAGGTGAGTGGCGTCTCAAACGCAATCTTTTGCGGCGAGACGTAGCCGACTGAGTCAGTAGCGATATCCATAAATCATTAGCAACAAAAAAGCCCGGAAGCCAAATACCGTGAGGTGGGCTTGCGGGCTTGTCGTGAGACGAATAGAGGAGTCTGCTCTGACGTCGCTTTAGCAATTTTGACTACAGGTGGTACTGCAATCTCGCCCGCAAGCTGTTTCTTTCAAATCGGCGATGCTCAATGATAACCAAATTCGACGAATAGGCAATGCAAGAGTGGAAACTGCTGGAAAAGACGCAGATTTACGGCCGCGATGCGCGGCGGTTGCAGCGGCTACAGCGCGTTTAATCGCAGCAAGGCCGCTGCAATTTTGTCGGAGTCGTCAGTGCGCAATATGCGATTTGCGACGGCCTCGCAGTCGGCGATACTGGACGTCAAAACCCGCTGTTTGATGGTTAAAAGCTGCGCCGGGTGCATCGAAAAATTGCGCAACCCGAAGCCCAATAGCAGACGGGTAAGGCGCAGCTCACCAGCCATTTCGCCACACACGGCAATCGGCTTTTTTGATTTGTTGGCGGAGCGAATGGCTTGCGCGATGAGCTTCAACACGGCCGGATGTAGCGGATCGTACATATGCGCGACCGCGTCGTCAGTGCGATCAATGGCCAGCGTGTACTGAATCAAATCGTTGGTGCCTATCGACAAAAAATCGAGGCGTTCGGCAAAGTACGACAGTGACAGCACCGAGGCCGGGATCTCGATCATGCCTCCGACCGGCACGTCGTTATCAAAGGGAACGCCGAGCGCCACGAGTTCTGCCTTGGCGCGCGCGATGAACGCAAGCGTTTGTGTGATTTCGTGCGCGTTGGCGATCATCGGGATCAGAATGCGCAGTCGCCCGTATGCACTCGCCCGCAGGATGGCGCGCAGTTGCGTCATAAAGAGTTTCGGCTCGGCCAGACACAGTCGAATCGCGCGCAGGCCCAGCGCCGGGTTGTCGCTGTGGCGATCACCCAATCCGGGCATGCGTTTGTCGGCACCCAGATCGAAAGTGCGAATCGTGACGGGGCGGCCCTGCAACCCCTCAACCACTGCACGGTAGGATTCGAACTGCTCGTCTTCTGTCGGCAAATCGTCGCGGTGCATGAACAGAAATTCCGAGCGGAACAGGCCGACGCCATCCGCGCCGTTTTCGATACATCCCGGAATGTCGGACGGCAGTTCAATGTTGGCGTTGAGGTCAATCGCAGTGCCGTCGAGCGTCACCGCCCGCGTGCTGACCAGCCGCTTGAGCTTTTTCCGTTCCAGCAACTGACTGCTCTGTTTGTGCTCATATTCAGCGAGCACATGTTGATCCGGATTGACGATGACGAGACCGTTGTCGCCGTCGACGATCAACAGCTCGGATTCGCGTAACAGGTACCGCGCGTTGTGTAGCGCGACCACCGCCGGAATGCCAAGCGACCGGGCAACGATGGCGGTATGCGAAGTCGCACCGCCAACGTCGGTGATGAACGCGGCGAATGCGGATTCTTTGAAATGAATCGCGTCGGCGGGTGACAAATCATGCGCCACCAATGCAGTCGAGTGCAGAGGATTAATCAGTGGCAATTCGCTCGGTTTGCCCATCAGCGCTTTGACGATGCGCTCGACAACCTGCACCACGTCGTGCGCTCGCTCACGCAGATACGGGTCCTCAAATTGCTCGAACTGATCGACCAGCTCTTTCATTTTTTGCGTGACTGCCCACTCTGCATTGCAATGCAATTCGGCGATCGCGACTTTGGGGTCTTTTGCGATGTGTGTATCGGTCAGGATCATCCAGTGGACATCGAGAAAGGCACCGAATTCGGCAGGTGCGTCCTGACCTTTCATACGCTCGTGCAAGGCCTCGAATTGTGCTCGTACTGTCGCAAGCGCGGTGTCGAAGCGGAGCAGTTCGGCCTCGACCTGCTCAGGAGCGATGTCGTAGTGCGCGACTTCGAGCGTGGCGTGGGAAACGAGTTGGGCGCGCGCAATCGCAACGCCCGGCGAGGCGGCCACGCCGTGCAGCACAAACGAGATTTTGTTACCCGGCGCGACGGGCAAGAGGGGTTCGGTCATTGCGTTCACGGGTTAATGGTAACGCGTGCGCCGCCCGACCGAACCGCTTCTAGTAGATCAATTTCGCAGTTTGGCGCTTAGCGAAAGCGATAAGTCAATCCCAGCGACACGAGGTCGTAATTAAGCTTGCCGTTTGAGCGGTCAGGATCTGCATTGCTGAAGCTGAAGTTGCGTCCGATCCCAGTCGTGCGCTCCCAACCCAACTGTGCGCCGATGGCCGGCGTGATGTCGTATCCGAGCCCTACGCCGAAATGCGGACGAGTTTGATGGTCGGTCGGTGCGTTAAACGGATCAAGCCCAGCCGGAACCGTGGCGTGGCTGTATTTCAGGGAGCTGCGCATCAAGCCGACACGACCTGAAACACTCAGTTTTGGCAACACCTCAGCGCTGGCAACGAGATCTAATGCGATGCCATCGGCGCGCCAGTTTGCACCGTATTGGCGTGTGAAGTTGTTGGGCCCGGAGAACTGGTAACCACCGTTGAATTTGCCGAAATCGACGTAACTCAATTCGGCCGCAAGGTTGCGATGGAACTGATAACCAGCGAAGAATTTGCCGCCGTTGTCGCTGCGGTCACTGCGGATGTTGGCGATGGCATTGCCACCGGTCAGGCTTTGCCCGGCGCTGAATACCTGTCCATTGAAGTCACCCTGCGCATTAGTGACGCCGTAGGCGCCGCCGATGTAAGCATGCGGCGCAAACGATTGCGCATGGACGCTACCCATTGCCGCGAGCGCAGTGCCCGCTGTCAACAGCGCGAGTATTGAGTTCGAAAGCGAACGTTTGCGCGTAGGCGTCTGATAATTTTTATACATGATCTCTCCAAGAATTTGACGTGTCGGACGCGAAAAAGAATGCGTCCTGCACTCATCAGACTGGTCGGGAGAGAAAAGTTTCCCCAGTTGGGGATTTGCGTTGTCGCTAGGCGGTCACACGTAGAAAAAAAGCGGTGATGTTTCTACTACCGTCGCGTGGGACTATTCAGCCTCGATTTTTGCGGTTTTGGTGAGTTGGCCCCATCGTTTGACTTCGGAGTCAATCAGTTTGGCAAGACCGGCGGCATCGCTGGGATCCAGGTCAAAACCACCCGCGTTTAACTTTTGCTTGAGCTCTGGAAGCGCCAGTACTTTAAGCAGCGCTGTGGAGAGTTTTGCGGTGACGTCCTTCGGCATATGCGCGGGGCCAACGAGTGCGAACCATGGCACCAATTCATAGCCCGGAACCTGCTCGGTGATTGCTGGCAAATCAGGCAAAGCGGCTGAGCGCTTAAGGCTGGTAACGCCGAAAGCTTTTACTTTGCCGCCTCTAATCTGCGCTTGCGCATTGCCCAAATCGGCGAACACGACTTCGATCGAGCCGCCGAGCATGTCGGTGATCGCTGGCGGAATGCCCTTGTACGGAATCATCTGCATATCGCCCTGAATCATCGAAGCGAATAGCGATCCTGATACCCATGAACCCGAAGAGCCCTGACCGAAGCGAACTTTGCCGGGGTTTGCCTTGACGTAGGCGATGAAGCTCTTCAAATCGGTCGCAGGCACTTTGTCATTGGTGATGAGCACGAACGGCGTGGTCGCGATTTTGCCGATCGGCGTGAAGTCTTTGGCTGGGTCGTAGGGCACCTTTTTCAGCAGGCTGACAACGGCGGCTTGCGTGGTGCTGGTCGTGACTAGCAGCGTGTATCCGTCAGCAGGTGCATTTTTGACTTCCGCTGCACCAATGGTGCCTTGCGCGCCCGCTTTGTTGTCTACGACGATGCTTTGTCCAAGCTCTTTGCCCATGGCTTCGGCGAGTTGACGGGCCACCACGTCGGTGGCGCTGCCAGCGGGGAACGGCACCAGGAATTTGATGGGTTTCGTCGGATATGTCTGCGCAAACGTGAGTGATGCGGCCAGCAACGAGCAAGTGGCGATAACGGGAAAAAGTCGCATGGAAAATGCCTTTGAGAGTGCGCGCCGGAATGCCGGAGTGCGCGGGTCAACTAGAGAAGTCTGCGGCCATTGTAGGAAGGCCGCGAAATTCGATGACGCCACCACTACGGTTTATGGTTACAGCTTTTTCGTGAAAGCACCATTACAAAAGGGCATGATAGCCAATACGATGGGAGTCGACTTATTAGAAAATTAGCCGCTATACCCTTTGAAATATGACATACAGCAAAAAGATGATCATCAAATCGAAGGCAATAATAATTTATGGAAGCCACTTCCATAATATGGAAATTTGGTTAAAATGACAATTTAGCGGTGCGATCGGCGCATTTTTTTTATTGTGCATTGCACACACGCGACAATGACGATGAGGCGTCGCGTGATAGTGCCCTTTGCACGTGAACGGCACCCGAAAACTGTAAGGAGGAGTGACATGGAAAACCCATCAGGCCCGAGCGATTTAGATCCGAAAGAAACCAGCGACTGGCTCGATTCGCTCGATAGCGTGATCGCCAACGAAGGCTACGAGCGCGCGCATTTCCTGCTTGAAGCGCTGTTCGACAAAGCCCGACGAACAGGCGGCAACGCGCCGTTCTCACCGAACACGGCGTATGTGAACACCATTCCTACGCATCTCGAGGCTAAAAGCCCCGGCGATCATGCGATGGAGCACAAGCTTCGCAGCTACGTGCGCTGGAATGCGGCGATGATGGTGCTGCGCGGCGGCAAAAAGGATCTCGAACTGGGCGGACACATTTCGTCCTTCGCGTCTGCTGCGACGCTGTACGACGTCGGCTTCAATCACTTCTGGCATGCACCCTCCGCCGACCATGGCGGTGATCTGGTCTATGTGCAGGGTCATAGCTCGCCGGGCGTCTATGCGCGCGCCTTTATGCTTGACCGACTGTCACAGGAACAGATGGACAACTTTCGGCAGGAGGTTGACGGCAAGGGTATTCCGAGCTATCCGCACCCATGGCTGATGCCGGACTTCTGGCAGTTGCCAACAGTGTCGATGGGCCTTGGCCCTTTGATGGGCATTTATCAGGCGCGTTTTCTCAAGTATTTGCACGCGCGTGGACTCGCCAACACCGAAGGCCGCAAGGTCTGGGTGTTCTGCGGCGACGGCGAGATGGACGAGCCGGAGTCGCTCGGCGCGATCAGCATGGCGGGCCGTGAAAAATTGGACAACCTGGTGTTCGTCATCAACTGCAATTTGCAGCGCCTCGACGGTCCGGTGCGTGGCAATGGCAAGATCATTCAGGAACTAGAGGGTGACTTCCGCGGCTCAGGCTGGAACGTGCTCAAGCTTATCTGGGGCGGTTATTGGGACCAACTTCTCGCCCGCGACAAAGACGGCCTGCTGGTCAAGCGAATGGAAGAAGTGGTTGATGGTGAATATCAGGTAATGAAGGCGCGCGACGGAGCTTTCGTCCGCGAGCAGTTCTTCGGCAAGTACCCGCAGCTGCGTGAAATGGTAGCCAGCATGTCGGACGACGACGTGTGGCGTTTGAACCGTGGCGGTCATGATCCGCACAAGATTTATGCAGCCTACGATTCGGCGGTTAAGCACAAGGGACAGCCGACGGTGATTCTTGCCAAAACCGTGAAGGGTTACGGCATGGGCCACAGCGGCGAGGGCTTGAACATCGCGCACCAGGCGAAGAAGATGGATATCGAATCGCTGAAGCAGATGCGTGATCGCTTTGGCATTCCAGTGAAGGACGAAGAGCTCAAGGACTATCCGTACTTCAAGCCTGCCGCCGACTCACCCGAGATCAAGTACATGCGTGAGCGTCGCGAAGCGCTCGGCGGTTATCTGCCGCAACGTCGAATGAAAAGCGTGTCGTTGCCGACGCCAGAACTGTCCGCATTTGAGGCACAACTCAAAGGCACTGGCGAGCGCGAAATTTCCACAACGATGGCGTTTGTTCGAATACTCAACACGCTGGTTAAAGACAAAAATATCGGTCGCAACGTCGTGCCCATCGTGCCTGACGAATCGCGCACTTTCGGCATGGAAGGCATGTTCCGCCAGCTCGGTATCTGGAACCAGCAGGGCCAGAACTACGCGCCGGTCGATGCCGACCAGTTGATGTTCTACAAAGAGGCAAAAGACGGCCAGATTCTGCAGGAAGGCATCAATGAGCCTGGCGCGATGGCCGACTGGATCGCGGCGGCGACGAGCTATAGCAACAGCAACGTGCCGATGCTGCCGGTCTACATTTTCTATTCGATGTTTGGCGTGCAACGCATTGGTGATCTGTGCTGGGCAGCGGGCGACATGCGCGCTCGTGGATTGCTAGTCGGCGGCACTGCCGGTCGCACCACGTTGAACGGCGAAGGGCTACAACACGAAGACGGTCACTCGCACGTGTGGTTCAGCGCGATTCCGAACGTGCGCACCTACGACCCGACGTTCCAGTATGAAGTCGCCGTGATCACTCAGCACGCTGTCAAGGGCATGCTGACCGATCAGAAGGACGAGTACTACTACCTGACCGTGATGAACGAGAACTACACGCATCCCGACATGCCGAAAGGCGCGGGAACGGACGGTGCGAACATCATCAAGGGCATGTACCTGTTCAAAGAGGGCGGTAAGGACAAGAAGAAAGGCATGCGCGTGCAGCTCACGGGCTCCGGCACGATCTTCCGAGAAGTCATCGCGGCAGCTGATTTATTGCGTGATGATTGGGGGGTTGAGTCCGACATCTGGAGTGCGCCAAGTTTCAACGAACTCCGGCGCGACGGCATCGATTGCGAACGCTGGAACCTGCTGCACCCGATGGATGAGCCGCGCATTCCGCACGTCGCCGCTTGTGTCAATTCGAAGGCTGGTCCACTGATCGCGGCAACCGATTACATGCGCATCTACGCCGACAGCGTGCGTCCCTACATCAAGAAAACATTCAAGGTGCTCGGCACCGACGGCTTCGGTCGTTCGGACAGTCGTGAGAACCTGCGTCGCTTCTTCGAAGTCAATCGTTATTACGTCACCCTCGCTGCGCTCACCGCGTTGGCGGAGGACGGCGTGATCGAGCGCAAAGTGCTCGCCGAAGCCATCAAGAAGTACGGCATCGATGCGAACAAACCCAATCCAACGACTGTTTAAGGAACGGGACACATCATGGCAAAGCTTGAACTTAAAGTCCCGGACATCGGTGACTATAAAGATATCCCGGTCATTGAAATATTGGTAAAAGTCGGCGACGTCGTGGCGAAAGAGCAATCGCTGGTCACCCTCGAATCCGACAAGGCCACGATGGAAGTACCTGCCGATACGGCGGGCACGGTGGTCGAACTGCGTGTGAAGCTCGGCGACAACGTGAGTGAGGGCACGGTGGTGGCGGTGATTGAGGCGGGTGCTGCTGCGCCAGCTCCGGCACCAGCTACTCCGCCTGCCCCAGCACCCACCAAGGCAGCGGTGCCTCCGGCGCCAGCAGCCGTTGCCGTTCCTTCAGCGCCTGCGGCGGGCGGTGGCGCGGTCGATGTGAAAGTGCCAGACATCGGCGATTACAAAGGCATTCCTGTCATCGAAATTCTCGTGAAAGTGGGCGACACGGTCAAAGTTGAACAGTCACTGTTGACGCTCGAATCTGACAAGGCAACGATGGAAGTTCCGTCCTCGGTGGCAGGCGTAGTCAAGGCGATCAAAGTTAGTCTTGGCGACAAGGTTTCCGAGGGTACGGTTGTCGTCGTTGTTGACGCGTTGGGTGCTGCCCCAGCGGCAGCCTCTGCCCCTGCCCCTGCCGCTGTGTCTGCGGCGACGGAGCCGAGCGCACCGTCAGCAGCGGCTCCTGTGGTAGCGAACGCCACTCCTGCGCCTGCCGTTGCCGCAATCAACGAAGCCAGTTTCAGCAAAGCGCACGCCTCGCCGTCCATCCGAAAGATTGCGCGAGAGCTGGGTGTGGATCTGGGGCGAGTGAAACCCACTGGCCCAAAAAATCGCGTCATGCTCGAGGACGTTCGGGCTTTCGTCAAAGGCGTGATGAGCGCGCTACCGGTAGCCGGAATGAGCGTGGGTGGTGGCGATAGTGGCGCTGCGCTTGGATTGTTGCCATGGCCAAAAGTGGACTTCAGCAAGTTTGGCGAGATCGAAGCCAAACCGCTGTCGCGCATCAAGAAAATCTCCGGTGCCAATCTGCACCGCAACTGGGTGATGATCCCGCATGTCACTAACCATGACGAGTGCGACATTACCGAGCTTGAAGCGCTGCGCGTTCAGCTCAACGCCGAGAACGCGAAGTCTGGTGTAAAGGTCACCATGCTGGCATTCGTGATCAAAGCCTGTGTCGCAGGGTTGCAGAAGTTCCCGGACTTCAACGCTTCGCTCGATGGCGACAACTTGGTCTACAAGAAGTATTTCAACATCGGCTTCGCGGCCGACACACCGAACGGGCTCGTGGTTCCGGTCCTGAAAAATGCCGATCAAAAAGGCATCATGCAAATTGCCAAAGAGATGGGTGAACTTTCGCTCAAGGCGCGCGAAGGCAAGCTCGGCCCCGCTGATATGCAGGGTGGCTGCTTCTCGATCAGCTCGCTTGGCGGCATCGGTGGCACGGCGTTCTCGCCGATCATCAATGCGCCGGAGGTGGCCATTCTTGGGCTGTCGCGCGGTGAAATCAAACCGAAGTGGAATGGCAAAGAGTTCACTCCGAAGCTCATGCTGCCACTGTCGCTCTCGTATGACCATCGTGTGATTGATGGCGCAACGGCTGCGCGGTTCAACGCGTACGTCGGCTCGTTGCTTGCAGACTTTCGGCGGGTGGCGCTATGAGTCAGATCGAACTCAAAGTCCCCGACATCGGAGATTTCAAAGACATTCCAGTCATTGAAATATTGGTGAAAGTGGGCGACACGGTAGCGCTTGAGCAATCAGTCGTCACGCTCGAGTCGGACAAGGCGACGATGGAAGTGCCGGCCGATACGGCGGGTGTGGTGAAGGAAATTCGCGTCAAGCTCGGCGACAAGGTGTCGCAGGGAGCCGTCGTTGCAATGATTGAAGCTAGCGGCGCCGCCGCTCCAGCAGCTGTTGCAGTCGCAGCCAAAATACCGGCAGCGGTTGCTCCAGCACCCACAGCGGTCGCAGCACCCGTCGCCGCAGGTGCGTACACCGGCAAAGCCGACATCGAATGCGAAATGCTCGTGCTCGGTGCGGGTCCTGGCGGCTACAGCGCGGCCTTCCGCGCCGCCGATCTCGGTATGAAGACAGTGCTCATTGAGCGCTACGCCACGCTCGGCGGCGTCTGCCTCAACGTCGGTTGTATTCCGTCCAAAGC
>CAJDUD010000050.1_pt1 | contig 14831 bp, 16 predicted proteins | sample 7390161 | NCBI WGS metagenome assembly CAJDUD01 (sample SAMEA7055664, study PRJEB34461) | soil metagenome | biome: terrestrial ecosystem; feature: Peninsula; material: soil | place: Antarctica | collected 2016
TTACTGCGTTAAGGACACAGATATGCACAATTTGCACAACTCTCTCTCCACGCTCACGCTTCCGACCTCTGGCCGCACGCTGAGCTATTACAGCCTGCCTGCGCTGGAAGCCGCCGGCGTTGGCGCGATTAGCCGGTTGCCGGTGTCGATCCGCATCGTGCTCGAATCGGTGCTGCGCAATTGTGACGGCAAAAAAGTCGAGGAAACGCACATCACCGAGCTGACCAACTGGAAGCCGAACGCAGTCCGCTCGGACGAAATTCCATTTGTCGTGGCGCGTGTGGTGTTGCAGGACTTTACCGGAGTGCCGCTGTTGGCAGATCTAGCCGCGATGCGCGACGTCGCCGCGAAGCTTGGCAAAGATCCGAAGCGAATCGAGCCGCTGGTGGCGGTGGATTTGGTGGTGGACCACTCGGTGATGATCGATTTTTATGGCACGCACGACGCGCTGCGTCAGAACATGGCGCTGGAGTTTCAGCGCAATCACGAGCGCTATCAGTTCATGAAGTGGGGCATGCAGGCGTTCGACACGTTCAAGGTGGTGCCGCCCGGCATCGGCATCGTGCATCAGGTCAATCTCGAATATTTATTTCGCGGCGTACAAATTCGCGACGGCGTGGTGTTCCCCGACACGCTGGTCGGCACCGACAGCCACACCACTATGATCAACGGCGTCGGCGTGGTTGGTTGGGGCGTCGGCGGCATCGAGGCTGAGGCCGCGATGCTGGGGCAACCGGTGTATTTGTTAACGCCTGATGTCGTGGGCGTTGAGCTGCGTGGCGCACTTCGCGAGGGCATCACGGCGACCGATCTCGTGCTGACCGTCACCGAGCTTTTGCGGCAACACAAAGTCGTCGGCAAGTTCGTCGAGTTTTTTGGCGAAGGCGCGGCGAGTTTGAACGTCGTAGACCGCGCGACCATCGGCAACATGTCGCCAGAATATGGCGCGACGATGGGCTTTTTTCCAGTCGACGAAAAAACCATCGATTACATGATCGGAACCGGGCGCACAGACGATGAAGTCGAAGCATTTGCCGCGTATTACAAAGCGCAAGGCCTGTTTGGCATGCCAAACGCTGGCGACATTGACTACAGCCAGACCATCGTGCTCGATCTCGCGAGCATCGTGCCAAGCCTTGCGGGCCCGAAGCGTCCGCAGGATCGCATTGCGCTGCCTGACATGCGGCATTCATTTGAATCATTATTCTCGGCGTCGTCCGCATTCAACGGCTTCAACAAACCCGTCGACGAGCTCGGCAAGCGCCACCCGGCGGTGCGCGCGATCACAACGCAGGCAGTCTCGATGCCGCCGAAAGTGATCGCGCGTAACGTGGTCGAAATGGCGGACAAGGCCATCGTCACCAGCATCGAAGAATCCGTCATTGAGGCCGCGACGACCATCGACATCGGGCACGGCGATGTGCTCATCGCGGCGATCACCAGTTGCACCAACACCTCGAACCCCGGTGTGATGCTGGCCGCCGGTTTGCTCGCGCGCAACGCAGTCGCGAAGGGTCTCAAAGTCCATCCGCGCATCAAAACGAGCTTCGGCCCCGGTTCGCGCGTGGTGTCTGCATACCTTGAGGAGACAGGCTTGCAGAAATCGCTCGACCAGCTCGGCTTTGATGTCGCCGCGTACGGCTGCACGACCTGCATCGGCAACGGCGGCGATCTTGCGCCCGAGTACAACGAAGCGATCATCAATAACGATTTGATTTGCGCAGCGGTCCTCTCCGGCAACCGAAATTTTGAAGCGCGAATTCATCCCAACATCCGCGCCAATTTTCTCGCCAGCCCGCCGCTGGTGGTCGCGTTCGCGCTTGCCGGTCGCGTCAATATCGACATGGATACGGAGCCACTGGGCATGGACCGCGAAGGGCAACCCGTCTTCTTGCGCGACGTGTGGCCGTCCAGCACTGAGGTCGCGAGCCTTATGCATTTCGCGATGAACCCCAAAGTGTTTCGCGAACTGTACAGCGACTTCACCAAGGGTCACGACTTATGGAATGCGATCCCCGCACCAACGGGGCAGGTCTATCCGTGGCCCGCTTCGACTTACATCGCACGCCCCCCATTTTTTGAGCAGTTTGCGATGACGCCACCGTCGTCGCACACCATGAGAGCCATCAACAATGCGCGTGCATTATTGATCGTAGGCGACTCAGTAACCACCGATCACATCAGCCCCGCTGGTTCATTTCGCGAAAGCACGCCGGCCGGAACTTACCTGCTCGCCCATGACGTGAAAAAAGTGGATTTCAATAGCTACGGCAGCCGCCGTGGCAATCACGACGTGATGATCCGCGGCACCTTCGCCAACGTTCGCGTGAAGAACCTGATGTTGCCCGCACGCGCCGACGGAAGCCGCATCGAAGGCGGATTCACGCTGATCGATGGCGCTCAAACCAGCGTCTATGACGCAGCGATGGAGTACATCAAGCGCGGAACTGCGACAGTGATTTTTGCCGGTGAAGAATACGGCACCGGTTCATCACGCGACTGGGCCGCAAAGGGCACGCAATTGCTCGGCGTCAAGGCCGTGATCGCGCGCAGCTTCGAGCGGATTCACCGATCCAATCTGGTCGGAATGGGTGTGTTGCCGCTGCAATTTAAGGGCGCTGAAAGTGCGGAATCGCTTGTGCTTCGGGGTGATGAAACGTTTTCGATCACGTCAAACGCAGGTGAGCTTGCGCCGCAACAAGATATGACACTCACTATCCATCGCGCGGATGGCACAGTCACCCAAACGACGCTCCTCTGCCGCATCGACACACCGATTGAAGTGGACTACTACCTGCACGGTGGCATCCTGCCATTTGTGCTGCGAGAGTTGATGGCGTAATACGCCATCGATTTGCAAGCCTTGGCGGGTGCGCTTTACGCGTTCGCGAGGAACAAAGCTGCCAGCGCAAGCGCCGCTGGTAGCGCCTGAAAAAACAGAATGCGCTTCGACACCGTGACCGCACCCCAAATGCCCGCGATCACCACGCAAACGAGGCCATAGGTCATAAAGGCCCGCGCAATCGCAGGATCGGGATAGAACAGTCCAAGCGCGATCGCTGCCACCAAAAATCCGTTGTAGCAGCCCTGATTGGACATCGCAGCGGCGCGGCTCTCCATCTGGTCTTTCGGAATGCCGAACACTTTGTATCCGCGACTCCGATAAAGCACGGTTTCCAGCAACACAAAGTAAACATGTAGCAACAGCACAATCGCTGCGAGAATTTGAGCGGCAAGCAGCATGTCAGTCCTGAGTCAATTCGGAAACGGCGATGTTAGTACGCTCGCGCGGTTGGCAGCAACCGCCGCTTACGCAGCAAAGTCATTGCGACATGATGTTGAAAAAATCACGAACTGGCTCACCTTCAGTCGAGCCGCGCTTGAAGATGCCGCTCAGCCGCGCGATAGCCACGTCATCCGCTGTCACCAATCCCTGCATGAAAACCATGTTGCGTGTCGTGCGTAAAACATCGCCTTGCCCCTGCACCCAAGTACCAATCGCAGCGGGCGCGAGGTAGTCAATCTGCAAACTGATCGTCGGCAAAAAATGACGCCCATTCAATGCCTGATACATCGCGGAATACGGCAGCACCGTATCGGCAAACGTGGCCAGCATTCCACCGTGCAACACGTGGCGCAAATTAGTGTGATGTTGGCTAACGCGGAAACCAAGCAGCAGCCGGTCATCCTGCCATTTCGCATAGAAACGCGCGTTGCGGCTGGCGTAACCACTCCCCGCGTCAACCGCGCTAAATCCTTCGGGCGGGAGATCGTCGCCGCTTGCCAATGCTTCAATTTTTTGCGTTGTCATGGCACGTCCTTACGCGTAGGTGACCCAATCTGCGTAGGCCTTGCCGTCGAGGTGTGGCAAGGTGTTGTAGGTCATCAGTGAATGCCTTCGCGGCGTGAACACAATTTCGCTAACCGATGAGTTTCGGATGCGAAGATTCAAGTCAATCGTGCCTTCATGCGATGCGCCAAGAATATGTCCAACCGCCGAAGAAATAGGACCACCGCTCGACGCGATCAACACGTTTTTTCCGAAATACTGATCGCGAATTTCATCGAGCGTGTTGGTGACTCCTGCAAGAAACTCAGGATAACTTGCCATACCCTGCGGCGCGCTCTTGCCCTGCATCCATGCGGACAAGCCGTCGCGCAGCAATCGAAAATGGTTGCGAATGTCTTCCGGTGTTTTAGGGTGTGCGAGGGGCTCCGGACGAATCGCCTTGATGATGGCAGCCGGGTCGTATTCATTGAGCCCTGATCGCTCAAGCAAAGGCACCGACGTTTTGGCTTGCAATCCATCGGCGATGCCGGCCCAAGTTTGACCATGCCGTCGCAGCGTGCCCGTGAATACGACATCGAACGATTGACTATTTTCGCGAAAATATTCACCGAGACGTTGCGCCTGCCTGCGACCCAGCTCACTCAAATTGTCATAGTCGGCTGCACCGAACGACGCTTGCCCATGTCGAACCAGATAAAGAAGGCCCATTACTAACTCCCGTAATGCGTGAAATTGCTGCAAATGCGCCGCCACTAGCCGAAAAACAAAAAAGCCTGCATCTCGGCAGGCTTTTGTTGTGTATTCGATTGGCTCCTCGACCTGGGCTCGAACCAGGGACCTACGGATTAACAGTCCGGCGCTCTACCAACTGAGCTATCGAGGAATCGAAGCCTTAAATTATAGCCACATTCCGATACTTTTGGCAAATCACGGGGCGTTAGTCCGAGTCGCCTGTCGGAGGTGGTTTGTCAGTGTCGTCCCGCATGTGTGGCCAAGCGAGTTTCAGGTAATAAAACATGGACCACAACGTCAGCGCGGCGGCGACAAAAAGCGCGATGGTGCCGAGCACAGGCGTTGAAATCCCGGGGAAGAAAGGCTCGTACAACAACAGCGCGATGATCGCGGTCAATTGCGCGGTGGTTTTGAACTTCCCGATCGTACTAACGGCGACGCTATTCGACTGGCCGATTTTCGCCATCCATTCGCGCAGCGCTGACACGGCGATCTCGCGGCCCACGATTACGAAAGCCACCACCGCGTCAGCCCGTTTCATCTGCACCAACAGCAAAAGCGCAGCGGCAACCATCAATTTATCCGCCACCGGGTCAAGAAACGCCCCGAATGCTGAGGTTTGCCCCAATCGGCGAGCGGCGAATCCGTCTGCCCAGTCGGTGATCGCGGCGAACGTAAAAATAAGCGCGCCAGTCCAGTTTTGCTGCGTCGGCGTCAGCCACTCAATCGGCAGGTAATACACGCCCACAAAGGCCGGAATCAACGCTATGCGGATCCATGTGAGCGTGGTGGGGAGATTAAGCAACATATTTATATTTTGGCACGGCTGCGAAAAGGGACATAGCAAGACGCGCCTGAGCATACGTTTCCGCTATCGCCCCATCCACTTCTGCGACAACGGAAACTCCCGCTCGCGCAACTCACGCAGTAATTGATCCACGTTATCGCCGCACACGATCAGGTCTTTATTAACGGCCTTCACCATACCGACGGCGACCGAATGATCAATCCATGCGATCAGGTGGTCGTAGTAGCCTGCGACGTTTAACAACCCACACAGCTTACGGTGATAGTCGAGCTGGCTCCAGGTCAGCGCCTCGAACAACTCGTCCATCGTGCCAAAGCCGCCCGGCATCGCGATAACGGCGTCGGCGAGCCCCAGCATCATCGCTTTGCGACTGTGCATATCGGGTACGACATGCATCGCCGTCAGATTTTTGTGCCCAACCTCCAGCACCTTCAAAGCCTCAGGGATCACGCCGATCACTTCGCCGCCAGCCGCCAATGCCGCGTCCGCAACGACGCGCATCAGCCCGACACCACCGCCACCGTAGACCAGGCCAATGCCCTGTTCCGCGAGCGTGCGGCCCACGGTGACAGCGGCGGCTTCATACGCAGGATTGTTGCCGACGTTGGCACCGCAATAGACGACGATGCGCTTGATTTCATTACGGTGAGTGACTTGAACGTCCATTTGCAGCCAAACTATGAAAAATTGCGGATACTCAATTCCACCATGCGGCGCAGTGACAGCTCGAGCGCCGGTTCACTTGCAAGATCAGTGAGGCGAAACCAACGGCAATCGCTCGCCTCATCCAGGTTGAGTTTCAGCTGATCGGCAAGGCCTGCGTCAACGTCGGCAATGAATAGAAAGCGCAGGTCATAGTGAAAGTGAGCGGGCACGTCGATGCGCGCTGGAATTGAATGAACGTCAACATCAAACAATTGCTCAGCGTCGGGCAGCGCGATGAACGCGGTCAGGCCAACTTCTTCCGTCACCTCACGCTGCGCTGCGGCTCGCCACGATGCGTCGCCATCTTCAATATGCCCGCCGGGCTGTAACCAACGCCCCAGCTTGCGATGGTGAATCATCGCGGCGTGCGAACGAGTTCGATCAAGTACCCACGCCGACGCAGTCAGGTGTCCTTCAAGCGTGGCGCGGCTCCATGGCTGAGCTTCGCCAGCCATGAAGGAGGCGATTTGATCAACGTGCGATCGGGCTGCGACGTTCTTCGCGTCTGCCGAAAAGTTGCCGAGCATGCCCCGCAGTGAGGCGATTTGTTCCGTGTTCATGCTGCAAATGTAGAGCCAGCGTCGCGTAAGGGCTTACGCAGCCGCGGTTTTCGAAAAATGCTTGTGGGAGCGGCTTTAGCCGCGGTTGGCCATTGTTTCGGTGTTTGCGGACAAACTCTCTTCCACAAACGAAAGGCTGAAACGACTCTGAAAAAGTAAACGATTCATGCTTTGGCGCGCCCACCTGCCCCCAAAGTCGTGCCTGTGAAGCACACTAATACATGCAGGTTTATATGTTCTGAAATTTGAGGCGACGCCCACAGCGGCGTCAGTCACAACATGTTGCTTCGTGGCCGGATGCGAATCGCGAAACGTATTTCTATCCAGAAAGATGTCGCGGGCCACACCACGTCCGTCGAAAGGCGCAATCACCAGCGCAGCCACGGGTCGCGAGAGCTAAATCGCCGTATCGCTAGTGCGCGGTGCCGGGCTCAACCGCTGCCCGGCTTCGGTGCAAAAACGCGAGTTACTTGCGCTTTAGGCTCGACGGAGGTGCCTGGTAAGGCCGCGAGCTTGAAGTGGGGCGCGTGGCTTCATACCGCTTCTGCTGGATGACTTTATTGACCTGACTATTGTTTTGCTGGCGCTTGGCTTCCGACGCAGCCTGCTGGCGCTTTGCATGCGCGTCAGCGTCTTTGTTCGGGCTCGAGACAGCAAACGCGGAACCGCTGGCAGCCAGCAGGGCAACGACACTCAGGGACAACAAGACATTTTTCATGAAGATTCCGAAAATAAAGTAACAAAAGAGACGGCGAGTCAACCGAAGCGATCAGCGAAACCCCAAACGCGAAACGCGGTCACTGGCCAGTCCAGTGGACAGCGCATTGGCAACCAAAACGCATTGCGAGTGGTTCATCGCACCCTGCGAAATGTAGCGCGGAGCAGCGTCCGACATGCACATGCGTTTCAAATAATACGCAATCACACGGGCATTTGGCTCTCCTTTGAGATGCAGCCGCCTCGGAGCGACTGCTTGCCAATCAACGACGCAGTTCTTCAGTGCACGCATTGAATCGTCGTCATTGCACCCCGGCCTGTTCGCTATTTTGGCGATGGCCCGGGGCCCAGAAAAAAAACTCCGAGGTACCGCTAGCGGCTCGGAGTTGCACACGAAAACCGTTGGAAAATATGGTTCGCGGCGCCTCCCAGCCAATCTATCACCAGAATTCGAGCTTGCGCAACGGAAGCATGACGGGAGCGGCAAATCCTTCGCGTCGATCCAACCAGACCCGATCTCGCAACTCACGCGGAAACACCATGACTTCGGCATCGGCATCGGCAAGTTCGTCCCTGCTGAAAAAACGAGCTCCGACAATATGCTCACGAGTTGCTTCAATTTGGCTTGTCTCAATCTCACCGCCCAGCAATTCGGCAGCAAACCAAAATTTGCACTGTCGGTACTCAGGTTGTAGAAGTTCTTCGATGTATGCGAGGCGACCAATCGCCGCATCCAGTCCGCACTCTTCCTTGACCTCACGGATCGCTGCCGCCTCAAGAGATTCGTCGCCAATTACGCCGCCACCGGGCGCAACCCAAAAGTCGTACACGCCCGCTTTTACGTGGTTGACCAATAGGACCTCATCATCGCAAAAGATGATTGCGCCAGCGGAAATTCGATGTGACATTTCTATACTCTCCCAGCATTTGGCGACACGAAGACCCAAGCGATGGCTGCCAGTTACAAGCTCAATGCAACGCCACATAAATCCGCTCAGCCAGCTCATCCGAAATCCCGCCGACCCGCTTGATATCCTCAACGCTAGCCGCCCCCACGCCACGCACGCTCCCGAACTGTTTCAATAAATCGCGCCGCTTTTTCGGCCCGATGCCTTCAATATCATCGAGCGCAGAGCCTTCGCGATTCTTGGCCCGTTTGGCTCGGTGACCCATAATGGCGAAGCGGTGGGCTTCGTCTTGCATCTGCTGGATGAGGTGAAGGCCGGGGTGATCGGCGGGGAGCCTGATGGCCTCTTCACGGTCGGCGAAGATGATTTGCTCCATGCCCTTCTTCCGCTCAACGCCTTTGGCCGAACCGAACAGGATAATGTCGTGCAGGCCCGCTTCGGCGAGTACGTTCGCGGCGATACCAACCTGCCCTTTGCCGCCGTCGATGACCCAGACATCGGGGCGTGGCACCTCTTCTTTCGCGATGCGCGCGGCGCGGCGGGTGAGCGCTTCTTTCATCGCCATGTAGTCGTCGCCGTTGGTCTCAGCTTCGATATTGAAGCGGCGATACTGCCCAGTCTGCATGCCGTTGTTGTCCCACACCACACAGCTCGCAACCGTGGCCTCGCCCATCGTGTGTGAGATGTCGAAACACTCCAAACGCTGCGTACCTTCGGGTAGACCGATGGCCTCAATCAACGCTTGCAATCGGTCGTTGCCTGTGTCGCTCTGACGCTGACGCGCGGCGATGGCTAAGCGCGCGTTCTCCTCGGCCATGCGCAGCCACACGCGCTTTTCACCGATGGGATTGCACTGCAAATCGACCTTGCTGTTGGCCTGCGTCGACAGCGCTTCAGCGAGCGCGCCAACATCGAATTCAAGTGTCGACACGATGTTGCGAGGCACTTCGCGACCGATGTAGTGTTGTGCGATGAAGCTCTCAAGCACCTCGATCAATTCCTCATCCGGCATGACCTCGGAGCTGGCGTTTTTTACCGGAAAATGCGTGCGATCACCGACGTGTTGGCCGCCGCGAATCATCACGACGTTCACCGCGATCATGCCGCTCTCGTGCACCAGCGCGAGCACGTCCACGTCGCGCTCAGATGCGCTGGACACGAACTGCTTGCTGACCAGTCGATTGAGTCGTGCGATTTTGTCGCGGGTGCGCGCGGCTTTCTCAAATTCAAGATGCGTCGCGGCAGCTTCCATCTGCGTCTGCAAATCGCTTACGACCTCGGACTGCTGTCCGCGCAAAAACATCGATGCGTTTTTCACATCAGCAGCGTAATCCGCCTCGCTAATTTGTCCCACGCACGGCGCCGTGCAACGCCCAATTTGCGCGAGCATGCAGGGCCGAGAGCGATGCGCAAACACCGTGTTCTCGCACACCCGCAACTGAAACACTTTTTGAAGTGTTTGAATGCCCTCGCGCACACTCCACGCGCTCGGAAATGGCCCGAAATACTGATGCCGTTTATCCGGTTTGCCGCGAAAAAATCGCAGCTGCGGATACGGGTCGCCGCTGATGCACAGATACGGGTAGCTCTTGTCATCGCGGAACACGACGTTGTACTTCGGCTCCAGTGTTTTGATGAGATTGTTTTCAAGCAACAGCGCCTCGGACTCCGAGCGCGTCACCGTCGTGTCAATCCGCTCCACCTGCGCAACCATCATCGCGATGCGCGCGCTGTGGTCGTTCTTCACAAAATACGACGACACCCGGCTCTTCAGATTCTTCGCCTTGCCGACGTAGAGCACGACGTCCTCCGGCCCGATCATCCGGTAAACGCCGGGGCGGAGCGGGAGCGATTTCAGAGTGTCTTCGACCTGCGGAGTCATACTCGAAACCCGCAATCTACATTTACAACTTTTCTGCTAAATCCAGCATTCGCGGGGGCTAACTCGTCATTATTGCAAAAGTCGACAATAAGAACTATTGGCACACGAGCCCTTCTATTACGGTAATTACAGCAGAAAGCTATATGTGAATTGACGCAGTTGATGCGACGCGATTGCTGGCGATCTGACATGTCCCGATTTTAGGCGGCAGACGCACCTTTTTGGGTGGAGATCCCGTGCCCACACAGGTACTGACCGGCGTCACAGACGGTTGAAATACGCGCCCTCGGATCGAAAGGAGGGCGCACGGTGTGCCGAATCTATAGGCGCCGCCCTGCCGCCTTCTTACGCATCCTCTCCCACTTGCGTACCAACGAAGGCTCGGTTGCAGGCTGCCATTTATCCAGCATTTCTATGAGCCCCGGACGGTCATTACACGGCAGCACGACATCTGCGCCGCCCTGCAACGCTGCCTGGGCGCGCTCGGTCAGATCGCCTGCTGCATGTGCGGCGACCATGCCTAAGTCATCGGTAAAAATGACGCCTTTGAAGTGCAGTTTGTGGCGCAATATTTCCTGCAACCAAAAGGGCGAAAAGCCAGCCAGTTGCGGGTCGATATTTGGAAAGATTAAGTGCGCGGCCATGATGCCGTCGATGCCTGCGGCGATGAGCTCGCGAAACGGAATCAGATCAGCGGCCAATACCGTCGCGAAGTCGCGGTCGTCAGTGGGGCGCTCCCAATGGGTGTCACCCTTGACAAAACCGTGACCGGGGAAATGTTTGCCAACGGCCGCCATGCCTTCGGCGCGCAGGCCCTGCATGACGGCGGTGGCGAGCGCTGCGGCGGCTCCAGCATCGCGATGGAAAGCGCGGTGTCCGATGACGGCGGATTCGCCGTAATCGAGATCGAGAACTGGCGCGAAGGTGAAGTCGATGCCAACCTCGCCCAGTTCATGACCAATCGTGAAGCCGATTTCGAAAGCGCGAGAGCGGGCCGATGGCGGATGGGTTGCCCACAAGTCGCCGAGCGAGCGCATCGGTTGAATTTCGGTGAAGCCTTCGCGGAATCGCTGCACGCGACCGCCTTCGTGATCGACGGCGATGAGCAGTTGCGGTTCACGCAATGCTTTGATCTCGCGTGAAAGCGCAGACAGTTGAGTTTTATCCGTGAAATTTCGCGCGAAATAAATCACGCCACCAATCAGCGGATGACAAAGGATTTCACGGTCTTCAGCCGTTAGTTCTACGCCCTCAATCGAGGTCATGATCGGGCCGAGAGGAAGTTTTTTTCCGTTCGCTGATTTACGTGGCATGCATGGCCTCCTTGTCTGTGGATTCGTTATCTATCGTGCCGAGTTCTGATCTGATTTTCAAACTCGGTACTCAAGTTCAGCTTTCAAAAATCACAAACGCGATAGCGTGTTCGCGTTCGTCGGAAATACTAAGATGCGCCCGTCGCACGCCCATCGTCAGCAGATACGTTTGCACGGCGGGCATCAGCTCGAAAAAAGGGCGTCCGAGCGCATCATGACCTACACCGATGCCGGATAGCGTCAGCGGCACCAGGATGCCCGTTCCTGCGGCTTTGCCGAAGGCTTCCTTGGCCGCCCAACGCTTCGCTAACCACGAACCGGGCTGTTTGACGTTACCGAATTCGATAAGCTCCGCTTCGCTCAACAACTGCTTCGCAAACACCGAGCCCTGACGTGCGTAGCTCGCGCTGATTCGCGCAATGGAGACGATGTCGGTGCCGATCCCGACGATCATGCTTGGTCCAGCGTGAGTGGAGCCGATTTGCGCGCCGGCTTAACAGGCTTCACGTCAAGACGTTCAGCGAGCATCCGCAGATCGTGCATCACACCGGACGTTTTCACCTTGCGTTGCTCAAGATGAAAATTTATGATCGTGCGAACAAAATCGCGCGCTTCGGCGGCGACGGCGGAGTTGTCGAAACGTCCACGCCCAAGCGCCAACAGCGCTTCGCCGTGGACTACCGGCCCGAATCCATTGCCCGTTTCGCTGGGGCCAGAAAGTGGATCGTAGCGATAAAGCGTTTCAGCGACCAGCGGTTTGTCTGTTCTCACGTCGCACACGAGCTGCAGACCGTAGCCCATTTCTGCAAGCAGGCTCGTTTCGAACTCACGCAGAATAGCGCTGTGTTCATCACTTTCAGCGAGTGTCAGTAACGCTGCGGCGTAACTCTCGAATAGCTCGGGATGCGGATCTTCTCGCGGCAGCAATTTGATGAGCAGTTCATTCAAGTACATGCCGCACATCAGCGCCTGGCCCGTCAGCCAGGGCTGGCCGGGCAGCCACTGCGCCTGGGTGAGCGTTTTTACTTCACCGCGTCCGCTGAAAATCACTTCGACGGGTTGCAAAGAGAGGAGCGCGCCGCGAATGTTGGAAGCAGGCCGCTTTGCGCCTTTCGCTACAGCCGCCATGCGCCCGTTGTCAATCGTGAAGAGATCAACAATCAGACTCGACTCTTTGTATGCATAGCTATGCAGGACGAACGCGCGTTGTGGGTTGGATTTTTTGGCTTGGACGGCCACGAGAACTCAGCTTAAGGTGATGCCGGATTGTAGGAGCGGCGAGAGCCGCGAACGCCACTCATATCCAAAAGCGCTTTCGCGGCTCGCGCCACGCCTACACTTGATCAGGTGATACCCAAGTCACGCAGCACAATGGCATTCTCCGCCCAGCCACTCTTGACTTTGACGAACAGCTCCAGATACACCGGGCCGTTGAAAAGTTTTTGCATGTCCATTCGAGCCTCAGTACCGATGCGCTTTAACAGCTCGCCGCCGGCCCCGATGATGATGGGCTTCTGCGAATCCTTGTCGACCAGAATCGCAGCGAAGATGCGGCGCAGATTACCCTCCTGCTCGAACTTGTCGATCATTACGGCAGCGCGATACGGCAACTCGTCACCGGTCAGCCGGAAGATTTTTTCGCGAATGATTTCGGCGGCCATGTAGCGCTCAGGCTTGTCAGTCAAGTCGTCCGCATCGTACATCGGCTCCGCAACGGGCAAGAGCTTTTCGATCTCGGCGAGTAGCTCACTGGTTTGCGTGCCTTTGCTGGCAGCGACAGGCACGACCGAAGCGAAATTGCGCGCGGCGGATAACTCCGTGACCGCTGCGATTAACTCACTTCGGTCTTTGATCAAATCCACCTTATTTGGCACGGCAATAATCGGCACCGTGTCGGGAATAAGCGACAGAACGGCGCGATCAGCGGCCGACAAATGCGTCGCATCCCACAACCACAACACCACGTCAACTTCAGTCAAAGTGCGGCGAACACTGCCATTCAACCGCTTATTCATCTCACCACCGTGCTTAGTCTGGAAGCCGGGTGTGTCGACGAATACGAACTGTGCTGCGTCGGTGGTCAAGATGCCGCGCAAAGGCAGGCGCGTCGTTTGGGCTTTGCGCGACGTAATCGAGACTTTTTCGCCAACCAGACGGTTGAGTAAGGTGGATTTTCCGACGTTGGGCTTACCGACTACGGCGATCTGACCGCAGCGGAAATCCGCACGAATTGATTTGTCGCTCATGCCACTACACCTAATTTATTGAGCACCGCATTGGCTGCTTGCTGCTCTGCAGCGCGGCGCGACGAGCCTTTGCCCAAGGCCTCTTGATCCACCTGCGGCACGCTGCAGCGCACAGTGAATACTTGAGCGTGCGCCTCACCATCGACGCGGTCAACGGTGTACGTCGGCAATGGAAAGTGCTTGGACTGCATGAATTCCTGTAAGCGTGTTTTGGCGTCTTTTCCGCCTTCACGCGGGTTCACTTGCGAGATGCGGCTGAGGTAGAGTTTATTGATTGTGGCGTCGGCCGAATCGAAACCCGAGTCCAACAAAATCGCCCCGAAAATCGCCTCTAGAGCGTCAGCCAACATGGACGGCCGCTCGCGGCCACCACTCTTTTCTTCGCCCTCGCCGATGCGCAAATGATGCGAAATATCAAGGCGTTGAGCCAAAGAATGTAGTGCAGGCTGACTGACGAGATTAGCTCGCATTCGCGAAAGCTGTCCCTCGGGGAGCTCCGGAAATTTGTTGTAGAGAGCAAGCGCGACGGCGCAATTAAGCACGCCATCGCCGATGAACTCGAGACGCTCGTTGTGTGGCGTGCCAAAACTGCGATGTGTCAATGCCTCACGCAGCAGGCGGGGCTCGCGAAAGGTGTAACCGAGGGCGGCTTCCAGACTCAAATTATCCTAGTGCATTGGAGGACGACACTAACGATTTCCAGTTGCGGCTGCGTCAAAGTCAAACAACAAGCTCATGTTGCCGGCGACTGGCACTCTACGCTGATAAGCCACCGAAAGTCCAATATGCCCTTTGTCTTTGCTGATGTCGAGATCGGTACCTTTCACGGGCAGTTCATCGATATACGCGCGACGATCGAAGGACGCGCGTATCGCGGGTGATTGCGCGTCCACGCTAAATTCATTAGCGGTCGCTTGTAGCACTTTCTTCAATGAGAAATACTCAGTCCACGCCGGCACGCACCGAAAAGATGTGAACATGACGAAACCGACGATAGCCGCAAGAAAAATGAATCCGACAAGGCTAAGACCACGTTGATATTTCATATCGTGTCGCGAAGTAAGTTGGCCAACTTTTATTGTATGCCGCGAAATACTCGCTTGAAAGCAAACGACGACACATCTTCCCAGTTAAACCAGATAAAGAACGCTTTGCCACGCAAATGGGTGT
>CAJDUD010000051.1_pt1 | contig 14693 bp, 12 predicted proteins | sample 7390161 | NCBI WGS metagenome assembly CAJDUD01 (sample SAMEA7055664, study PRJEB34461) | soil metagenome | biome: terrestrial ecosystem; feature: Peninsula; material: soil | place: Antarctica | collected 2016
TCGATTCCATTGCTAGTTGACGCAAACGTCAACCGCAACGCCGTTCCGCTAGCATCAAGCCATGAACGCAGCCCTCACCTTTCCCCACGACGCACCGCCCGCCGCTGGTGCATTCATCGACGTCGCGCCCGGCATCAAGTGGATTCGGATGCCGCTGCCGTTTGCGTTGGACCACATCAATTTGTGGCTCATTGAAGAGGGCGATGGCTGGGCTGCCGTCGACACCGGTTTTGGCGTAGAAGCGACCCGCGCGATCTGGGAGCAGCACTTTGCGGGCACGATGGGCGGCAAACCGATCACGCGCATCATCGTCACTCACTATCACCCCGATCACTTGGGCAATGCGCAGTGGCTAGCCGAGCGTTTCGCCACCTATGAAGGCCCGATCATCGTCGAGATGAGCCTGATGGAACTGCTCGCTGCGCATAGCGTAGCTGACGGCAGCGGTGCGTACCAGCGCGTCAATCTGGCGACGTTCTTCCGTTCGCACGGCTTGACCGAAGAGCAGATCGACGTCACGGCCAATCGCGGAAACACCTACAGCGGCGGCGTGCCGACGCGTCCGCCGAGCTGCAACCGCATCACGCCGGGTGACACGGTCGAAATTGGCGGCAAATTCTGGGCCGCTATCGGCGGCTATGGGCACACGACTGAGCACATCAGTTTTTATTGTGAAGAATTGAAAGTGCTGATTTCCGGCGACATGCTGCTGCCGAAAATTTCCACCAACATTAACGTCTGGCCGGTGACGCCATTGGCCGATCCAGTCACCGATTACGTGACCTCGTTGCAGGCGTACAAATACTGCGAAGAAGACACGCTCGTGCTGCCCTCACACGGACTGCCATTCCGGGGCATCAAGACGCGCGTCGAAGCGCTGGAAACGCACCACGAAGATCGCATGAATGATCTGTACGGCGCAGTCGCGGAGGGCCCGAAAACCGCGGCTGAACTCATTCCCACGCTGTTTCGCCGCAAGCTTGATAATCATCAATTGTTCTTTGCAATCGCCGAGGCGGTTGCCCACGTTAATCATGGTTGGCGGATCGGCCGATTGACGCGCGAAGTGGGCGAGGATGGGCGGATTCGGTTCGGGTTGACGGGATAACCGCCGACATTGACCCGTCGCTAAGACTCCAGCAGACGCGCAATAGACGAGCGCCTGGCGCTCACGGGATCGCGCGCAATCCATTCGGAAACTTGCGCGTCGTAGGTCGGATGTTTCGCCATCAGGCGTTCGCCGCCGATCTTCATCAGCGCCTGCGTTGATTCGCTGAACGACACGCCGCCCTCGTGCGCGACGTAGGCGTTCGTGCAGAGTACATTGCGGAAACCTGCGCTCGCTGCGCGCATACAAAAATCGTTTTCTTCCCCGTAGCCGCGCGGAAAATTTTCGATATCAAATGGTCCGACTTTTTCACGACATGCCGCAGAAATCAGCATACAAAATCCGACCCCAGTGGGCAGGTCGACAGGCGCTGCGGGGTTCGTGCGTAGCGCCGTTGCAATGCGTTCGCGCTCGGCGGCCTCGGGTACGGGCCAAGCGCGGGAAAAGTCCGGGAAGGAGCAGATGGTGGCGTTGTTCGAGAACGGCGTGACGGTTCCAACACTGGCGTCGCCGGTCACGCATGTGAGCATTTCATCGAGCCAGTGCGACGTCACCAGCGTGTCTGAATTCAACAGGCACAGATGTTCATCGGCAGCCGCCGCGACGAAGGCCTGATTCACGTTCCAGGTGAAGCCTCGATTGACGGCGTTGTGGCGGACTTGTATGCGACGATTGGCCAGCGCAAACGCATTGAGCATCGGTGCTATGCGTTCGTCGGGAGACGCGTCATTGATGATGACGGTGCGAAACGGCGTAATCACTGGCGCGGCGGCCAGCGCAGACAAGCAACGCTCAACGCTGTCAAAGCCATCGTAAACGGGCACGCAAACGAGCACACTCATCGATCAGGTTTTTGCTAAAACGAAGCAAATACCGGAAATAGACGCATAAAAGTCCATCTGTCGACAACGACAAAATATGACGTTTAGCCCGGAAGCAAACGTACTTTCAGTAAAAAGCCGTATCCATAAAATCACTTGATTCGATGCTGTAATGATGTGTGTGCAGGAATTTTATCGGGGCACAGTCACGCAGTTAAAGGCATGGCGGTGATTATTCCGAAAATGCACGCACCCATCGTGCCGCGATGATCGTCGCCATCCTCTCCGCCTACACTCGTTCTTTCCCAATTGACTTCGGAGTTTTTATGAGCTTATTCGACAAAGCCAAAGACGCAGCGCAAGCCGCACTCGACAAAACCAAGGATGCCGCAAGCGCCGCTGCGCATGCCGCTAAGGACGCAGGCAGCGCCGTTGCTCATGCCGCAAGAGACGCCGGACACGCTGTCGCCGATGGCGCAAGCACGGTCGCACACAAAGCGAAAGATTTGGCCGGCGATGCGGTAGATGCAACCAAGAGCGCGGGGCACGCCGTAGCCGAGGGCGCAAGCGCCGCCGCCGATAAAGCGAAGGCCGCTGGCAGCTCGGTCGCGGATGCAGGCAAAGGTGCAGCCTCTACGATGGGCGATGCCGCCAAAAAAGCGGGTAACGCCACGGTCGCCGCTGCGGAAAAATTGACCGGAAAGGACTTGAACAAAGACGGCAAGATTGGCTGATCGGTCTCGTGAATGACGGCACGACGCTTGATTCAAACGTCGTGCCGTCAGATGCTAGGGATCATCGCGTACCCGTAAAAAACTCGCAAAGCGCGGCTTGCCGCTGGGCGTGATCTCCCGGTAGGTGTACGTCACCATCGCGCCAACGGGAGGTGGATTGGCGCGTACGGCATCAGAAAATCCAGTGCCGAGCTTGAAGCGCACACCGGCTTTTGTTTCAACCCATAGCGCGCCCATTTTCCCGATGTATTTGCCTTTTCCGGGCACGTGCTCGATCACGGTCGCTTCAGTGTCCAGCAGCGGTTTTAGTTTCAGCAACACATCACTGCGACCGGTCACGTAAGGTGCATCCGCGAGGTGCAGCATTACGCCTTCGCCCTTGCCTTTCACCACGGCATCAAGCTCACGCTTCAGGGCAGCGCGATCTTTCACTGGATGCTGATCCACGGCTTTCAGCGCTGGAAAATTGGCGCGTGCGACGATGTCCTTAATCCGATTCGCGCGCTCGCTAAATGGCATCGCGGCAGCGCTCTCGGTTTGTGGCAATTCAAAGATCATGTAATTCACGCGCTGCCATTCGGCGTCATCCGGCACCGCTTTGCGCACGATGCCTGAGAGCGCATCAAATTGCCCACGCGCGAGCCAAAGCTCGCCGTCCAGTGCCTCGGGCGGCAATTTAGCGATGAACCATTCTGGCGCTGCCACGGTGCGTCCGCTGCGGAAACGTAGCGTTTTGCCATCCCAGATGGCGCGTACGCCATCGTACTTTTCACTCACCAGATACTGCGTGACATCCACCGATGAACCGAGCACATTCGCCAACAGAATGGGCGGCGCAGAAACACAGGAAGTCGCGGCCAGCCACGCGAACACAAGTAGCGTGCGCATGAGGTGAAGGGGTTGTTTCATAGGACGACCATCTCCGAGCGCTATGCGCAATTCACCAAACATGTCGGCGACGCTTCAGCGTCCGACAAGCCAAGATTGTTCTGCATATTCAACGCGAACATAGAACAATTTTCTATGAAACGCGGATATAAAAAAAGCCGCCGCAATTTTCACGCGGCGGCTGATTTGCATCGATGATGCTTCGGTTTATTTGCCGCCTGGCACTTTGCCTTCGACGCCTTTAACGTAAACATTTAAGCCACCCAGGAACTTGTCGTCTGCGTTGGCCCCTTTGGCCACGAGTTCTTTACCTGCCTGGTCGACGATTGGACCCGCCCACGGATGGAAAGTACCGGCTTTGAGGCCAGCTTTTACTTCCTCGATCTTTGCCTTGACGTCGGCCGGAACGTCGTCGGCGATTGACACCATATCGATTGCGCCTTCTTTCACGCCCCACCATGACGAGCCGGACGCCCATTTGCCGTCAAGCACATCTCTGGTGGTCTTGATGTAGTACGGTGCCCAATTGATCACCGCCGAGCCAAGGTGCGCTTTCGGGCCATAGGCGGTCATGTCGCTGTCCCACCCGAATGCGCGTTTGCCCTTTTCTTGCGCTGTCTTCAGGACGGCGGGCGAATCGGTGTTTTGCATCAATACGTCGGCGCCGCCGTTGATCAGCGCGGTGGCAGCTTCGGTTTCTTTCGGTGGGTTGAACCACTCGTTGACCCAGACCACTTTGGTCTTGATCTTTGGGTTCACGCTTTGCGCGCCCAGCGTGAAGCTGTTGATGTTGCGGATAACTTCAGGGATCGGGATCGAGCCGACCACGCCAAGGGTATTGGTCTTGGTCATTTTGCCTGCGATCACGCCCGCCATGTAGGCGCCTTCGTAGGTGCGGCTGTCGTAGGTGCTCATATTGGCGGCGGTCTTGTAGCCCGTCGCGTGTTCGAACTTGATGTCCTTGAAGTCGGGCGCGACTTTGAGCATCGGCTCCATGTAGCCAAACGTGGTGCCGAAGATGAGCTTGTTACCTTGACCTGCGAGGTCGCGGAATACGCGCTCAGCGTCGGCGCTCTCTGGTACTTTTTCAACGAAGCTGGTGACGACTTTGTCGCCGAATTCTTTTTCGACGGCTTTGCGCGCATTGTCATGCGCAAACGTCCAGCCGCCATCACCGACGGGGCCGACGTAGGCAAAGGCGATTTTGAGCGGTTCGACTTTAGCGGGAGCGGCTGCCGGTGCAGCCGCAGGAGCAGCAGCCTTTGGCTCTTCCTTTTTGCCGCAACCGGCTAATACGGCCAAAAGCGCCGCGCTGATGCCTGCTGCGAGCAGGGTGCGTTTCGTGTTCATTCCAGATCCCCTATGTGATTGACGTTAAAGGTTAGTGAAAATTGTAAGCAGGATGCGCGCTACGAGCCGGGATAGAACGGCTTTCCGATTGAAGCTGGCATGTTAATGCGAATAAGAGCGGGATTCCGTGAGATCAGCGCAAGCACGACGATAGTGGCGACGTAGGGCGTCATGGACAGGAACTGGCTGGCAATCTCTACGCCCTGCCCCTGCAAATGAAACTGCAACATCGTGACACCGCCAAACAGATAAGCACCGAACAGCACGCGTAGCGGTCGCCAGGTCGCAAACGTGGTCAAGGCGAGCGCGATCCAGCCTTTTCCGGACACCATGCCCTCGACCCAGAGCGGCGTATAAATGATCGACAGGTAAGCCCCCGCCAGCCCGCACAACATGCCGCCTGCGACCACCGCAGCCAGCCGGATGCGTCGCACCGGATAGCCGAGCGAATGCGCCGCTTCAGGCGATTCGCCGATGGAGCGCAGCACCAGACCGGAACGGGTTTTGAACAGAAACCAGATGATGAATGCGGTCAGCGCCATCGCGAAATAAACCATCGGGTGCTGTTTGAATAACGCAGTACCAATGAGGGGAATATCGCTCAAACCAGGGATGGAGTAGCTGCTACGGTCTGGCATTTTTTCCTGCACGTACTTGACTCCGGCGAACGCCGAAAACCCTGCTCCAAATAGCGTCAGCGCTAGTCCAGTGGCGAACTGATTGGTATTGAGCCAGATCACCAGATAACCAAACATCGCGGCTAAGACGCCACCTGCCAGCATACCTGCCGCAAAGCCGACCCAGTCATTGCCGGTGTGGACGACCGTGGCAAATCCGGCGATTGCGGCACACAGCATCATGCCCTCGGCGCCGAGGTTCACGATGCCAGCGCGCTCGTTGATCAACAGACCTAGGGCTGCTATCGCGAGTACCGTTCCGGCGTTCAGTGTCGCGGCGATCAGCAGTGCGTACTGTTCCATTTATTGAGCCCCCGATTTGACGTTGCTTGACTTCCAGACGATTCGATACGCAATCAACGTGTCGCAAGCGAGCAGCGTGAACAGCAATAATCCCTGAAACACCCCCGTTAACGATTTCGGCAAACCGAGTCGCGATTGCGCTAATTCGCCGCCGATATAGAACATGCTCATGAGGATCGCTGAAAATACGATGCCGACTGGATTCAGGCGTCCGACGAATGCCACGATGATCGCAGCAAAGCCGTAACCCGCCGGCACGTAAGGGGTGAGCTGCCCAATTGGGCCAGCGACTTCAAGCGCCCCCGCCAATCCCGCCGCCCCTCCCGAAACCAGCAACGCAGTCCACAAAGCACGGCGTGATGAAAAGCCAGCGTATCGCGCCGCTGCCGGTGCCAGGCCGCCCACTTGCAACTGAAATCCGCCGTAGGTACGGAACATGTAAATCCACATGCCTGCCACGCCAAACAGCGCGATCAGCAGACCGATATTGATCCGTGTCCCCGCGAACAACTTGGGAATTTGTGTGACTTTCTCGAAGGTCTTTGTTTGCGGAAAATTAAAACCATTCGGGTCTTTCCATGGGCCGTAAACCATATACGACAGCACCAGATCGGCCACGTAAACGAGCATTAGTGTCACCAGAATTTCATTGGCGTTGAAGCGGTCGCGGAGCAGTGCGGCAATCGCTGCCCACAGCATCCCGCCGAGCACGCCTGCCAGCAAAATCGCCGGAATAATCCACGGGCCAGTCGTCGGATCAGCCAGCAGCGCGACGCCACCCGCCGTGACTGCGCCGATCACGAACTGCCCCTCGGCTCCGATGTTCCAGACGTTGGATCGGAAGCAGAGCGCCAGACCCAGGGCGATGATGGCGAGCGGCGTCGCCTTGACTGCCAACTCGGACAGCGCATAGCCCGATTTGATCGGTTCCCAGAAGAACACTAGCAGACCCTTTACCGGGTCTTTGCCCATCAGCGTGAAAATCGCCACGCCGATGACCACGGTGACTACGAGTGCGAGCAACGGAGAAGCAATGCCCCAAAATTTCGATGCCTGTGGACGCGCTTCAAGCTTAAGCATGCTGCGCTCCCGCTGCGATCATGTTTGCCTCGGTTTGCCAGAGCCCGCTCATCCATTCGCCGATTTTCTCGACGGTTGCATCACTCGTTTTGACTGAAGGCGAGAGCCGCCCTTTGGCAATCACGTGCATGCGATCACAAATTTCAAACAACTCATCGAGTTCCTCGCTAACCACCAGGAGCGCGCAACCCTCATCACGCAACTTGAGTAAGGCACCACGGATTTGCGCCGCCGCACCGACATCTACGCCCCAGGTGGGCTGCGCCACAATCAGGACTTTCGGTTTGGCTCCAATCTCGCGTCCGACAATAAATTTTTGCAAATTGCCACCGGACAGGCTTCGCGCAGCCGCATCCGGGCCGCTCGCCTTAACGTTGAAGTCCTTGATGATGGTGCTTGCCAGATTGGCCGTCAGTTTCGGTGAAATCCATCCAATCGGGTCTTTTCCGACCAAAGCAGATGCGCGCGACAAGAGCGTGTTTGCTGCCAATGACAGCGTCGGCACCGCGCCGCGTCCGAGCCGTTCTTCGGGCACGAAATGCAAGCCGCCAGCGCGACGGGTGCGAGGATTTCGTCTGGCGATGTCGTTGCCGAAGAGTTTGATGCTGCCGCTGGGGGCGCGAACACTTTCACCCGAGAGCGCCGCCAAAAGTTCCTGTTGGCCGTTACCGGAGATGCCAGCGATACCAACAATTTCTCCGGCACGCACTTCAAATGCGATAGCGTCGAGCGTCACGCCGAACGGGTCTTCCGCTTCAATCGACAGTCCCCTCACCGTCAAACCGACTGCTCCAGTGTTCACTTCGCGATGCTGAAGCTTCGGTGGCTCAGCGCCAATCATCAGGCGCGACAGCGAGGCATTGCTTTCGTTACGCGGATCAACATGACCCGTTACTTTGCCGCCGCGCAATACCGTGCAATTGGTGCAAAGCTCGCGTATTTCATCGAGCTTGTGACTGATGTACAAAATGCTGCAGCCAGTGGCGGCGAGCTTGCGCAAAGTGACGAATAAAACGCGCACCGCCTGCGGGGTCAACACCGAAGTCGGTTCGTCGAGAATCAATACTTTTGGTTCAGTCAGCAGCGCTCGAACGATTTCGACGCGCTGCCGCTCGCCGACCGAGAGCGAGTGCACGGGTCGGTCCACCTCCACGTCAAGCCCGTACTCTTTCGCCTTTTGCGCTGCCTTTTGTCGCACAGCGTCCAGCGTGAAACGCTTGTCGAGGCCGAGCCAGATATTCTCAGCGACGGTCACTGTTTCGAATAACGAGAAGTGCTGAAACACCATACTGATGCCGAGCGCACGTGCTTCCTGTGGGTTGCGAATGTGGGTCGGCTCGCCGTTGAACAAAACCTCACCGGTGTCTGGCTTCACCGCGCCGTAGATGATTTTCATGAGCGTCGATTTGCCCGCGCCGTTTTCGCCTAACACTGCGTGAATTTCTCCCGCTGCCACAAGTAGACTCACGTCATCGTTAGCGATGATGCCCGGATATCGCTTGCTGACATGTTTGACTTCAAGCCGAAGCGGCGTTCGGTCGTCGATTTGGCTCACTCATGTTCCCCTCAGTTGCACGCCTATATGACATTGTTGCGTTCGGCTTGTGTAGTGGTTCGTGTGCGTTCTACTTTTTCGCGCATTTCAGCAAGATCAGCGGCAACGCTTACTGCAATGACACCAGGATGTTTGCTACGCAACGTTGGCAGCCCAATCGGGCAGGTGATGCGAGCAATCTCAGTGCCAGAAAATCCCCGCGCCGCGAAGCGTTTGTTAAATATCGCCGCTTTAGTCGCCGAGCCAATCAGGCCGCAATAGGCCAGGTCGTTTCGTTTCAGGAGTTCGATACAGATTTCCAGATCAAGTGCGTGCGAATACGTGAGCACCAGTACGTCGGAACCAGTCTGAATGCCGCGCACTTCTGCTGCTGGGTCGTCGGATTCAATCACCCGTACGTTTTCCGGCAACATCTTCGGGAATGCCGTGTCGCGCGAATCAACCCAGATCACGCTGCACGGCAGCGTGGACAGTACGGTTACCAGTGCCGTGCCGACATGTCCGGCACCGAACACCCAGACGGTCCATGGGTCAAAGTGAATGGGCAGTTTCAGCATGTGGCCCGTATCGAAAGGCCGCTCGATCTCGTAGGTGCCGCCGTTAGCTTCCAGGGTTCGCAAACGCTCCAGGTCATCGCGATCCGCGTCCGCAATCAGCAGGAAAGCAACATCGACCGAGCCGCCGCAACATTGCCCAAGCGCTGGCCCCAGAGGAAAGTGCCTGCGCGTCGCAGTCGCCGCACCGAGCGAGAGCAATTCTCGCGCGACTTCGATCGATCGCAGTTCAAGATGACCGCCGCCAATCGTGCCTAGCGTGTGCGTAGCAGTGACGATCATCGTGGTGCCAGCCTCGCGCGGCACCGAGCCCGCGGAGCGCGCGATGCAGATCCATATCGCAGGCTCGCTGCGATCGAGCAAATCCAGAAGATGTGCTCCGGGAGTCAGCACGTGGCCTGCGCTTGCATCACCGCATTCAAAATCGTCTCCGCAGTGGCCGGTGCTGCAATCTGAGCGCTCTGCTGGTAGCCAGAAACCGAGCTCACGGCATCCCGAATCGCCTGATGCACAGCAAACGCAAGCATCAGCGGCGGCTCCCCGACGGCTTTGCTGCGATAAATCGTGTCTTCCCGATTGGGTGAATTCTCAACGAGCCACACGTTAAATTCTTCTGGCACGTCCGCCGCAGTTGGTATTTTGTAGGTGCTCGGCGCATGCGTGGTGAGCACACCTTTGTCGTTCCAAACCAACTCCTCGCCGGTCAACCAACCCATGCCCTGAATGAACGCGCCTTCGATCTGGCCTTTGTCGATTGCAGGATTGAGCGAGCGACCCACATCATGCAGGATGTCAACGCGCTCGACCTTCAATTCACCGGTGAGCGTGTCGATTGCGACCTGCGCGCAGGCAGCGCCATACGCAAAGTAATAGAAAGGGCGACCCTTGAAGGTGTCGCGGTTCCAGTGGATTTTCGGTGTTCTGTAAAAACCCTGTGCGGAGAGCGAAATGCGGGCGAACCATGCATCGTGAACCAGATCAGCGAAGCCCCAGCGCTTGACTTCGCTGCCTGTTTCCGTTTCGACGCCATCATTCACGAAGCGAATAGCGGACGCATCCACATCCCACTTTTTTGCCGCGAAGTCCGCGAGGCGCGAACGCAGTGTTCGACACGCGTCCTTCGCCGCCATACCATTCAAATCACTGCCGCTGGAAGCTGCTGTGGCGCTAGTGTTCGGCACCTTGCTGGTATCCGTCGTCGACACGCGAATACGTTTGATGTCGATGCCCAGCTCTTGCGCCACCACCTGCGCAACCTTGGTGAACAAGCCTTGACCCATTTCGGTGCCGCCGTGATTGACGATCACCGAGCCATCGGAATAAATATTGACCAACGCGCCAGCCTGATTCAGGTGCGAGGCATTGAATGAAATGCCAAATTTGACCGGGGTCACCGCGATGCCACGTTTGATGATGCGGCTTGTTTTGTTCTGCTCACGCAATGCGGCGCGGCGCGCGCGATAGTCGGATCGATGCTCCAGATCGGGCACGATGTCGTGCAGGATATTGTCGTCTACCACCTGTCCGTAATGGGTAACGTTTCGCTCGGTCAAACCGTACAAATTGTGCTTGCGCACATCGAGTGGATCCTTGCCAAGCACATGGGCAATTTCATCCATCACATGCTCAATCAAGAACATGCCCTGCGGCCCGCCAAAACCACGGAACGCGGTGTTCGAAACCTTATGCGTCTTGCATGGAAAATTGCGGATGCGCACATGGGGAAGGTAGTACGCATTGTCGACGTGACAAATCGCGCGTGCGTTCACTGGACCCGACAAATCTGCGGAATAACCGCAGTCGGATGCGAGCATCAAGTCCGCGCCAAGAATGCGCCCATCATCATCAAAACCAATGTCGTATTCGAACTGAAACGGATGCCGCTTGCCGGTGATGATCATGTCGTCATCGCGATCCAGCCGCAGCTTCACGCTACGCCCGAGCCGCGTGGCTGCGATCGCGCACAGCGAAGCGAACAGCGCCGGCTGCGACTCTTTGCCACCGAATCCGCCACCCATGCGCCGACATTCAACCCGCACTTTAGCGTCTGGCAGCGCCATCGCCCGCGCGACGATGTGCTGCACCTCGGTCGGATGTTGCGTCGAGCACTGAATGGCGATCTGACCGTCCTCCACCGGATGTGCCATTGCGACCATGCCCTCAAGATAGAAGTGATCCTGTCCGCCGTGCGCGGTCGTGCCGCTGATGCGACGCGGTGAACGGGCGAGCGCTGCCTCGGCGTCGCCGCGACCGGTAACCACAGGGTCCAGTACGTAGCTCTTTGCGGCTAGCGCGTCATCGATCGAGAGGATCGGTGTGCGAATTTCGAGATCGTATTTGGCAAGTTTTGCCGCCTTGCGTGCCAGCAGATGCGTGTCGGCAACAACCAAAATAACGGGCTGACCGTGGTACTCAATTAAATCCGTCGCGAGGATCGGATCGTCAAGCACGATGCCGCCGTAATTGTTGACGCCAGGCACATCTTTCGCGGTATAGACCGCTACGACTCCGGGCGATTTACACACTGCGCTCAAATCAAAAGATTTCAGCACGGCATGCGCGGCGGGCGCGTAGCCAATCGCAGCGGACAAGGTGCCGCGCGGCGCGGCGATATCGTCGGTGTAAATCGCCTCACCTGTGACGTGCAGATGTGCCGACTCGTGTTGTGTGGACGCAGCCACCGCGTGTTGCAACACGTCAATCTGAAGCTGTGTTGGGTTGACCGGAGCGTTCATGTCAAAACACCCTCACGGCATCAATTGCACCTTGCGATTCCAGCCAGAAACGTAGCAGGTGGTTTTGTGCGACTTGCATGCGATAGGCAGCGCTTGAGCGCATGTCGGTCATCGGCGAATAGTCGTGGGCCAACGCTTCCATCGCGGCGCGAACGGTGGCCTCGTTCCATGCCTTGCCGATGAGCGCCTGCTCGGCACGCTTGGCGCGTTGGGGGGTTCCTGCCATTCCACCGAACGCGATGCGGCACTGCGTCACCACGCTGCGCTCGGTTGTTACCGCAATCGCGGCGCAGACGGCGGAAATGTCCTGTTCGTTGCGCTTTGAATTTTTGTAGCTGGCGACTTGAAACACACCGGTGGTGGTGCGTTTTGGAACGAAAATCGCTTCAACCCATTCGCCCGCTTCCCGCGCCTGTTTTTTGTAATCCAGGTAGAGCGATTCCAGTGGAATCGTGCGTTGCTTTTCGCCACGACGTAAAACAACCTCCGCGCCAATCGCAATAAGCGCAGGCATCGAATCACCAATAGGTGAGCCGTTCGCCACATTTCCGCCCAGTGTGCCGCTTGACCGGATCGGCCAGGACGCGAATCGTGTCCATACGTGGGCAAGCTCAGGATACAGTCGGTTCATGGCATGGAAGGCCACTTCCAGGGAAACGGCTGCGCCGATGCGAATTCCATTTTCGCTTTCGTCGACCCGTTTGAGCGCTGCGACCTCGCCGGTGTAAATAGTCGTCCGAGTCGATTGCAGCCCTTTGGTTATCCAAAGCCCGATATCGGTGCCGCCGCCAAGAATCCAGGCGTCGGGATTTGCGAGCACTGCGGCGGAGAATGTTTCAATCGTTCGCGGCGCAATGAAGTCTCCTGCGGCCGACGTCAGCTGTAGTGCATCCGAATCCGCACGCGCAAGCGCCGCTAATTTTTCAGCCAACTCCGACTCGCCCGGCAGTGGCGGCGCGCCGTTGGTGGCGGGCGAGAACAGCCATTGCTCCATGCTCGTCGAGCACGACGCATTAGCAGTCGGCGCGTTCTGATACATCACCTGCGCCGCATCCAGAATCGGTCGATAGCCGGTACAACGACAGAGATTGCCAGCAATCGCCTCACACGTTCTTGCGCGTGTCGGGCCAATTTCGTTTTTGAACAGTGCAAATAGCGCCATGACAAAGCCCGGCGTGCAGAAGCCGCATTGCGAACCGTGACAATCCACCATCGCCTGCTGTGTCGGATGCAGCGTTCCGCTCGCGGTTTTCAGCGATTCCACGGTAAAAACCGCCTTGCCATCCAGCGTCGGCAGCAGGCGGATACAAGCATTAATCGGCGACAGCGACACTCGATCTTGCCCCGCGCTATCTTTACTCAACTCGCCAACCACCACGGTGCACGCACCGCAATCGCCCTCAGCGCAACCCTCCTTGGTGCCGGTCAGGTGCCGCTCTTCGCGCACGAAATCGAGCAGCGTGGTGTGCGGATCAATGCTGTCGAGTTCGATCAATGCACCGTTCAAAAGGAATCGCAACCCATTCACCGCATCTGCTCACAAAACAAGAAATTTCCACACTATAGACCGAGTTTCCAATCACGCTGATAAGCTTGAGATTATTCCTGACATCACAGGAGATGGGGGCGGACATGGCAGAACCACTCGACACGCATTTGCTGCGCGTGCTCTATCTCGTGCTGCAGGAGAAAAGCGTTTCCCGCGCTGCGGATCGACTGGGTATCACGCAGCCCGCCGTGAGCAGCGCACTGAAGCGTTTGCGCGAAATCACGGGTGACGACCTGCTGGTGCGCACGCGCAGCGGCATGACAGCAACCGAACGCGCCGAAGGATTGATTGCGCCGACCAGAGCCGCGCTCGATGCGATTGACAGCATTCTGATTAAGGCCGAGCCGTTTGATCCGGCGAAGTCGAAGCGTGTTTTTGGTGTCGGCGCGCCGGACTATTTCGACGCGTTTTTTCTGTCGAACCTGATTGAGCGATTTCGTGCCCGCGTGCCAAATGGTCGACTCAACATTCGCTCGCTATCGCTAGACATTGACTTCGAGCGGCTTCTGGAAGAGGGCGAGCTGGATGTCGTCGTGGGCAACTGGCCGAACCCGCCGGAGTATTTGCGCACGACGCAGTTGTTTGATGACGAGGTGGTGTGCATGTTGAGTGAGCGTCACCCACTCGCGAAAAAACTGGAGATTAGCGCCGACGATTACGTTGCTGCGCAGCATTTGGCGCCCGTCCGCTACGCCGGTGGCGTGCGCGGTGCGATTGACGAGCATCTGCACAAGCTTGGCATCAAGCGCGATATACGCGTGTCGCTGCCGTACTTTCACGTCGCGCCCTACGTGTTGACCACGACCGATCTGGTGTTCACGACGGGCCGGCGATTTGCTTCGCATTACGCCAAGTTTTTACCGATCAAGGTGATGCCTGCGCCGCTCGATTTTCCGCCGCTACGCTTCTATCAGCTCTGGCATGAGCGTACACATACGGCGGCACCGGCGCGCTGGTTGCGGGAGCAGGTGGCCGCGGTAGCCGCAGGATAGTTGCGGGTTAGACGGTGGTTTTTGGGGCTAGCCGTGTCCGCGCTGCGCACTGCCCGACCCAGTGAAGGCCGAATTGAAACCGAGTGGGAGATCGCTTCTCGCGGCGGTGACAGTCCGCTCATGAGCCCGCCGCGCGGAGGTTCCCGCAAGTCAATCTAGAAGTTATCGGAAAATACCAATTGCCGATTATTGTTTAGGTGAACAGCTTTTATCAAAAGCCTCCATTCCACCGGGGCTAACAGTCGAAATGCTGAGTTAAACCACGAACAGTCGAACTTAGGCATTAGGAGGGATGAAGAGAAGCGAAGCGCTACCCTTTAGTTTCTTGAAGACAAAAGGACGGTGTT
>CAJDUD010000191.1_pt1 | contig 14651 bp, 16 predicted proteins | sample 7390161 | NCBI WGS metagenome assembly CAJDUD01 (sample SAMEA7055664, study PRJEB34461) | soil metagenome | biome: terrestrial ecosystem; feature: Peninsula; material: soil | place: Antarctica | collected 2016
GCTGCCGCCAACGCGCAGATTGGCATTGCAATTGCTGCGTACTACCCGACCATCTCGCTATCGGGTTCGCTCGGGCAACGCGGCTCCACGCTAGCTGACTTGTTTTCGTTACCAAATCGCTTTTGGTCGGTCGGGCCGGCACTCGCCCTGTCGCTGTTTGATGGCGGCGCGCGGGACGCGTCGAAGGCGCAGGCGCAAGCGTCCTACGATCAGACTGTCGCCGCGTATCGACAAACAATATTGACTGCGATTCAGGAAGTTGAAGACAACCTTTCAACGTTGCGCATCCTTGCCGAAGAGCTAGTAGTGCAGCAGCAGGCGGTGCAGGCGGCGCAAGAGGCGCTTGCGATTGCTCTGAATCAGTACAAGGCAGGTACGATAAGTTTTCTCAACGTTGCCACGGCGCAGACTGCGGAATACAGCGCGCGCCGAACTGAGCTCGGCCTTCGCAGCCAGCAATTTTCCGCGACAGTGGCGCTGCTTAAAGCGCTGGGCGGATAGCGCCCTTCGGAAACGACGGGCAAAAAAAGGCCCGCGAGACGCGGGCCGTAGTCCTGAGAGACCTGATAAGACCGGAGGTGTATCGAGGGGTGGTCTCAAAGGTACACACTAGAAGAGAAGTCTGAGTATGCGGATGTCATATTAGTGGCGTTTCCTTGCCTTGTCAAGCGTGCGAAGCCACCAAAGTTCTGGAAAATGACGTTTCAACACTCACCGATAGCCCGATAAAAATACCAGCCTGGGCGAGCCGGGGCCGGGTGTGTTAGGCGTGAGCATCCGTGTAAACCGTAACGTTGAGTCACCACCGCGACAAATCCGTTGGTGACAAATCGGCAGCTACCCGCCGTGCCGCTGGCGAAACTTCTCACGCATTTCGTCTGCACGAGAGACGCGGTCAAGCAGTTGAGCTTTGATCAGTGCCTTTTGTTCTGTCGAGAGCAGTTGCGTGAACTTGACCCATTCCGAAATGGCAGTTTTTCTCTCGCTGGCGGTTGCCGCTTGCGCCTCTTCCCGAAGCGTCAGGATACGCCCGAAATCCGGATCGGCTTTGGCAAGCTCCGCCTTGGCGGTTGCAGCCGAGGCTGTGCGCGCCTGACGAGCCGCCTCTATGGCTTTGATTGTTGCTAGCGACGCTACCGAATACTGGGCATCTTGCGTCGCGTTCAGGTTGAGTTTCGCCTTCATGGCGGCGAAATGATTGCCAAATGGCAGGCCGATTTCGGGCATCCCGGGCGGCGCCGCCATCGTCAGCGTCGGTAGTGACGCGCTCAGGATGAACGGCAACAGCATCGCCGCGATTCGGCCCACGCTTTTTAAGGGTTTCATGGATATCTCCGGATAGTGATACGGAATTGAATAGGTTTGGTCGTGATTCTCGCGCGTCGTTCGAGGTCGCCAACGCCCGGTTTTGTAAACAGTTGTAATTGCTGTCACTCCTAGATTGGGGCGTCTGTTATGTTTCCAATATGAATGCTCCGAGTCACCACATTCTTGTCGTCGATGACGACCAACGTCTGCGCGAACTACTTCAGCGCTTCCTGACAGAGCAGGGCTTTCGCGTGTCCGCTCTGGCCGACGCGCGAGATCTGTCAAAGCGGCTAGAGCGCGATCCGCCGCATCTGATCGTGCTCGACTGGATGATGCCGCACGAGGATGGCCTGTCGGTATGCAAGCGCATCCGTGCGGCTGGGGATCGCACGCCCGTGATCATGCTCACAGCGAAGGGAGAAGACGATGAGCGCATCGACGGACTCGACGCCGGTGCAGACGACTATTTAGGCAAACCCTTCAACCCGCGCGAACTGGTGGCGCGTATCCATGCCGTTCTGCGTCGCGCCGCCGAAGTTTCGCCGGGCGCGCCCTTGCCAACGGATCAGCCAATTGCATTTGGCGATTGCGAGGTTAACTTTTCCACACGTGTGTTGACGCGAAAGGGTGAAACGCAGGATCTCACCACCAGCGAATTCGCAATGCTTAAGGTCTTCGTCACGCATCCGCACGAACCGCTCACGCGCGAGCGGCTGTCGATGCTGGCGCGTGGCAAAGAGCATGAAGTATTTGATCGTGCGGTAGACGTGCAGGTGTCGCGTCTGCGCAAACTGGTCGAGCCCGACGCTGCGAAACCGCGCTACATCCAGACGGTCTGGGGGCGAGGCTACGTGTTCGTGCCCGATCAAGTGATCGTTGATGCCTAAGACGCTGTTTTGGCGGCTCGCGGCGCTCTTGATAGTCGCGCTTGCCGTTGCCGTGCTCGCGATGGTTTTCCTGTTCCAACAGGACCGTGCCACGCTGATCGCACGCAATTTCACTGAAGCGAAAATGGCGCAGATCGAGGCCTTGCGGGTGACGCTCGCCAGTGCTCTTGTTGAGGAAGGCGCCCAGCGCCCCATGCAGCATTTGCAGCGACTGGGGCGTCAATACGGCGTGATGTTGATTCCCACGGATCGCCGTCCAGAAATTGGACAAGTGCCGCGCGGTGCTGCGCTCGCACCGCTGGTCGAAAAGCTGCAGGAGCAGTTGGGGCACGACACCGAGATTCGCCTCGGCATGCGGCTCGATCAACCCGTCGTCTGGATCAAGCTGAAGCTGGGGGAGCAGGGCTCACGCTCGGTCTGGGCAGGTATTCCTGTGCGCAATGTTGATGCCAGTGAGGTGCCGATGCGGCTTCTGGCGACGTTAGGCGGTGTGCTGGTGGTCCTGCTCGCCGCAACGCTCTGGTTTGCGCGACGCCTGTCTCGACCGCTGGCTGATTTGGCTGATGCCGTGGACAAAGTCGCCGTCGGTAAACGACCCGATCCGCTGCCCGAAGACGGCCCGACTGAGATCGCCCGCGTCGCGCGCAACGTCAACCGAATGGCCGCCAATCTGGAACGGCTGGAGCGAGACCGCAGCACCATGCTCGCGGGGATTTCGCACGACATCCGCACGCCACTTACGCGTCTGCGACTCGCCGGAGAAATGGCCGTCAGTGATCCGCAAAGTCGTAACGAAATGGCGGCTGATATCGACGAAATTGATCGCATCGTCACCCAGTTTTTGGACTTCGCACGTGGCAATCCGAAAGAGGCACCGACCCGCATTGACCTGCGCGAATCACTGAGCGCTATCGCCAGGAAAGCTGAGTCGCGATCACTACCCGTGCAATGGGTGGCCGGCGAAGACGCAATCTGCGTCAACACATTCCCCGCTGCTTTTGAGCGCATGCTCATGAACCTGATCGAAAATGCGCATCGTTACGGCAAGCCACCAGTCGAATTAGCGCTGATCCGTGACGGCGCAATCGCCGAAATCGACGTGCTCGACGCGGGCGAAGGCGTCGCCGCCGCCGACGTCGAACGCCTCAAGCAGCCCTTCGTTCGCGGCGATCAGGCGCGTGGGGGCGTGATGGGTGCGGGCCTGGGCCTGGCGCTTGTGGAGCGGCTTGCGCAGTGGCATGGCGGAAGTTTTGATTTGCTGCCGCGCCCTGGTGGCGGGATGATTGCGCGATTGCGGTTGCCGTTGGCCTAGTCTCTACAAGAGGCACTTTAGAAGGCGAGAAAAATGCGCTACTTCATCTGCCCAAGCGAAGATTTGCCACGGTTGTGTACTGTCAGGGACACGGGCAATGCATGCGAGATTGTCTGGAGCGTTTTTGATTTTGCAGAACACAAGAATTCCATCCTCACACGAATTCACCCAATGTCATCGGCAGATGGATTTATTTCCAACATCCTGATTCGACTTCAGCAATTCAAGGAAGTTGACGAAAGCTTTTACGCCGCACAATATGAGCAAGCGCTGTGCAAGTCCGCCGCGTTAAGCCGAAACGGCGTCACGGCGAAGGTCGAAACAGTTTATGGGCCGGCGCACTCGCAGCCACGCTCAAAGTGCCCATCCCTGCAACTCTGCGAACTAAGTGTTTAATTTAGCGGCAGACGCCGTCCTCACCCTGCATTTCGCCATCGTGCTGTTCGTAGTCGGCGGCCTCGTCTTGATCATTATTGGCAATCTCGGCGGATGGCGCTGGGTCAACGCGCTTTGGTTCCGGCTATTGCATCTGGCAGCTATCGGGATGGTTGTCGCTGAGTCTTGGCTGGGGATCCCCTGTCCGTTGACGACGCTGGAAGTGTGGTTGCGGGCCCAGTCTGGCGCGGGCATTGCTGCCAATGACAGCGCGAGCTTTATCGGGTACTGGTTGCAGCGGCTGCTGTTTTACGCTGCGCCACCGTGGGTGTTTGTCCTGGCATACACCGTGTTTGGCGCGCTGGTGATCGCGGTTTGGTTTCGTTTCCCGCCGCAGTTCAAAAGGCGTAATCAGGATTTCTAAGCCGGCATCGTTCGCGACAGCGGTCGGTACAGGTCGTGACGCGCAGAGCGAGTCGCCAGTGCGCCTGCGTTCGCCGCTTAGCTGAATCTCGCGTGAGGCGAGATTGACGTCGATTTGAGGTGTTTTTGCCAATCGGAGATCGACTTTCTATTTAATCGGCGCTTAGCCCCTATTAAATAAGGGTTTCAGAGAAAAGCTGTTGAACAAATTCCGTCGTCGGTCGGAAGACGTGTCCGACTACGCAAACAACGGAATCGACGCGTACTTCCCGCCCAGAATCGTTTCGCTTTGCGCGCCCGAAAAACCCCACCAGTCGCGCATCACGCTTGCATACAGCGAGCGGTAGTCCGCGCTGTGCACGAAGTTGCCTTCGCCAGTTAATTGCGTGAGTGACGGGTGCATGCCTTTGATGCCGCCTTTGACTGCGCCACCCAGCACGAACTGGGTGTTGGCGGTGCCGTGGTCAGTGCCAGCGCTTTGATTTTCTTTGGCGCGACGGCCGAATTCGCAGTAAGTGACCACGAGCGTGTCCTGCCAGCGTCCGAGTTCAACGCTTGCGTCCTTGATCGCTTTGATGCCTTCGCCAAGCTGTTTGAGCAGTGCTTGTTGGGTTCCGAGCTGACCTTGATGGGTGTCAAACGAACCGAGGCCGACACGCAGTGCGGCGACACCAGGCGAAGCGGCGACAACCTGCATCGCGGTTCTCACTTGCTGACCAAAAGCGTGCGCCGGGAACTCGGTTTTAAGTGTGCTTTTGGGATTAATGTTGAGCGCGGCAGCTTGCGCTTCGCCTTCAATTTTAAGGATGTGTTGCAGCGCGGAATTGCGGGCGCGGCCATGCGGATCGGCGAGTTTGGCTTGCCGCAAAAACGCGTCGGTAGAGGCGATGGACAAAGCGCGTGAACCCATCGCGCCGCCCGCAAACGGGCCCAGATCGCCACCGCCAATGGCAATGCCATCGGCGACGAACGATTTGGGTGGTGCAACTGAGTCGAACGCACGCGCCAGCCAGCCCTCGTTTAGATACTGGTTTGAATTCGAGCCTGTGTCCCAAATCTCAATCGAGCGAAAGTGCGAGAGGTTCGGGATCGCGTTTGATGCCGATGGTGGGGCGCAGCGTGGCGTAGGCGTCGTCACCGTACGGAATGAAGGTGTTCAGGCCGTCATTCGCGCCTTTCAGCTCCACCAGAATCAAGAGGCGTTTGTAGCCGCCCGGAGACGTGGCTTGCGCGAATGCCGGGAAACCGGGCAGCGCCATCGCGCCGACACTCGCGCCGACGGTGGTTAGAAAATTTCTGCGGTTCATCATGAGGATGCCTTATTACTTAAGTTGATACATCGGGTCGAGCGCCAGGCTGCGCAGGCCAACCAGCGTGGGCGGCACGTCCTTGGCGGCCTGCACCGGCGGCCCAGCGAGCACGGTTCGCCATACTTGGTCGGCTTTCATGCCTGTCACATCCGACTGCCGGGCAAACCATTGCTCCGCATTGAAGAAATACTGTCCACGCAGCTGATTGGAGACGCCGAACGCGGGAAGTGCGGCGGGCGTCATGACGTCGGTTCCGCGAGCCGCCAATCGCATTTGCGCGCGTTGACGTCCGGCACCCGCCAAATCCTTGTCCATCAGTTGTGCGGTGTTTTGACCCGACATGGCCATTGTGCTGTCCATCGGCTGGATGGTGGGTTTCGCCGCTATCGCCGACGTGTTCGTCGCAGCCGTAATCACGCCCTGCTTGACCATCTCATCGGCCCGGAACAACCGGTTCAAGAAACCTTTGCGCGCGAGCAGCGTCGTCGTGTTGAGCCACGCCTCGCCTCCTGGCCAGCCTTTGACATTCGGCGGGTTGAACAGGTCCTGTCCAAGCTGGCGCAGGATCACGGCAAACGGTGCCGGGTCTTCCACCGAAAATCGGAACTGACGCAATGAGCCGATCACCAGATCGACTGGCGATTTCACGAGCACTCCGCGATTCTCCGGTGCCCAGAACGCATCCGATAACAGCATCTCGCGCAGCAGCGGTTTGATTTCGTAGTTAGCGGCGCGCCAGTCGGCGGCTAGTTGCTTCACCGCAGCCATATTCGCCGCGCTGCTGGCTTCTGGTGACACGAATTCGCGCCACAGTTTGCCAACAATGAATTCGCTGGTGGCGGGCTGCTGTAACAAGAGAGTGATCATGTCGTCGCCATTGAAGCGGCCTTCCTGCCCAAGCACTTTTTTCACGCCGTCGTCATGAACGGCACGGCGAAAACGGAATTCGCCACTTTCGCCATCGATGCTCCAGCCGGTGAACGCACGCGCCGCCTCCTTGACGTCCTGCTCTGTGTAATGACCTTCGCCGAGGGTGAACAGCTCCATCACTTCGCGTGCAAAATTCTCATTCGGCGCGCCTTTGCGGTTTTGCGCGCCGTCGAGATAGATCAGCATTGCGGGGTCCTTGCCCACCTCGCGCAGCATCGCCGCGAAATTGCCGGTCGAGTATTTGCGGAACAGCACGTTTTGCCGATACATCAACGTGGCGGAGCGCGCCTTTTGTTGCGACGTGGCGAAGTGGTTGTGCCAAAACAGGGTCATCCGCTCAGTCAACGGCGACGGCGTGGACAGCATTTCGGCGACCCACCAGGTGCGCAGCTCCAGCCCGCGCTCAACCATCTCGCGGCGGTTCGCTTTCATCCGCTCTTCCTGTGTCATGCCGGGGTGAAACGGACGAACATACGTTTGTGACCACTCCGGTGGCGGGTAGCTTGCTTGGCGTCTTGTCGCCGCCAGCAGACGATCAACCGCTTGCGCTCGGGTCAGTTTCGCGAAGTCGTTGATTTCGTCGACTTGCGCCGCAAAGCTCGTGCGGTTCAGTAAATGGCGGGCTTCGTCGAAACCCATTGCCGCGCCAACTGTTTGCGCTGTTGCCGGGGCCGTGCAGACGACGAGCAGCAAGATGAAAACGCTTAAACCCAGCCACCACCAGTAATGTCCCCGAACTTTGTCAGCGACGGCTCTTACGGTTTGCGCTGCACTCATAGGTGTTCTCTCTTGATCAAATTTCGCTGATGGCAAGCGGTCTGATGACGCGCTTTATTTCAACGCAATGATCCGTCCTATTGGGGACGTTTAGTACCCATTTGCGGCGAGCGCTTTGTAAACACTTGTTACCTCAAACGCTGAATGGCAGCACTACGTGTCGTGCATAGGATTTCGTGTCTCCAATGAGAGACGAACTTTATTCTTTTAAATCAAAGACTTAGCTTTGTGGCGCTGCTGCAGTGTCGTGTCAGACCGACAGAAACACGGTCAAAATCATTGCAGCTTCGTGTTTTTGCAGAAAATCCCGTACCCAATGTCACATAAGTCATTGAAACTACGTCTTTTTATCTGAGTGGCACGGAAGCCGCTATATGAGTCCGTCACTGATAAGGAATGTTATGGATATGTTTTCACCCCACGCTTACGAGTTCGCTCAAACTAGAGCTCAGGAGCCCGTTGCTCCCGCATCCGGCGCTTTAGCCGACGACGGCGAGAGCAAGGCGCTTCGAGAGCTTGCCGCGCTGGGTGATCGCGTATCTGCTGCCCGACTTATTGTCTGACCACGCAGGGGTGTTTTCCTCCCCCGGTCACCCCCGCGTGCACTTCTCGTGATCCCCTTCAGGCCCGCACACTGCGGGCCATTTTTGTTGTAGCCCGCGCTATGCGGGCTTTTTTATTGTGTGCCGTCGAAGCGCGCGTACTGTGTTTGCAGGTATGTCGTCGATTGGATAATCGACACGCGCCTGGCTACTCAGCGAGGATGAAAGTGACTTTCATGTTGACGCGATATTCGACGATTTTGCCGCCTTTGATGATCACTTTCTGATCTTGCACCCAGGCGCCTTCGACGTTTTTAAGCGTCTCGCAGGCACGAGAAATGCCGACGTTGAGCGCATCTTCAAAGCTTTTGGTGGATGAGGCGGTAATTTCAGTGACACGGGCTACTGACATAAAAATCTCCTAAGGTCCTGATAAACGGCGCAACGATGCGCACTCATCAGTTTTACGCCGCAGCGAAAAGAATGTCTATCAGCAAACTGCCCAGCGCGAACGGCGCCGGGGCCTACAAGCCGTGTCCTGCCGGCACCGCGCGCTAGAGCCCGAACACCGAATCTAGCCGCACAAAACCCGTCGGTCCATCGCGATGATGAACTTGCGCCCACGCACCCGCATTGGCGGGCTGTGGCGTGACGATTTGTAGCAACACGCCACTGTCGGCGCGAAACACGATCGGGCTGGCGGCGTCTGGCGCGGTGTAGATGTCGGCAATCGCCGACTTCACCTGCACGTTGCTGCGCTCGCCTAGAGTCTTCTTCTCCATCCAGACCAACGCGCCTGAGGCATCGCGAACTTTGACCCAGCCTTCGATGGTGACGACCACTTCGACCGGCGTGCCGCGCGAATAGATGAACTGCTTGGTCGCCTTGGCCGATGGCCCCTCGTAGGCGATCGTCGCGTTGTCGGTGGTCTGCCGGAAATCCGCGTGCGCTGTACTCGCAGCGCCCAGAAGGCTTGCAAAAACCAAACCTGAAAGGCGAATGAAGTGCGGCACGCGGTTCATGGCAACTTCCTTACTGCTTGGTGGCAGCGGCCTGTTCAAGCTGCTGCTGGATGCGCGCCTGATAGAGCGCTTCGAAGTTGATTGGTTGCAGATAAATCGCCGGGAAACCCATGCGCTGTACGGCGTCGGAGATCAGCTCGCGAACATACGGGAAGATGATATTGCCAGGAACATCGTCTTGTCGGCGATGGTGGCGGTGACGGTGACTTTGACGGTAACGGTGTGAAAGCCGTCTTCAATCGTGCCCTGATCTTGCTCCAGGCCGATTTCAACGGTTGGCGATTCGCGCCACAGGTATGCCTGCGGGGCATTCGGGTTTTCGACCGACAAATCCTTCAGGTAAATCTTTTCGATTGAAAAGTGTGGAGCGTTCGGGTCTTGTTGTTCTTGTGCTGGAGCGTCGGACATAGTGAGCTTTCGGGTGCTTATAGATTAACGGAATCAACCCACGATTTTAGCTGGGCTGAAGTTCAGGGAAATTAGGGGAAACGGCGAATCAGGCTGCAAGCAGCGTGTCAAGCGCGCCCGCGCGATCAAGCGCGGACAAGTCGTCAAAGCCGCCTACATGCGTGTCGCCGATGTAGATCTGCGGCACCGTGCGGCGGCCGGTCTTCTCCATCATGAGGACGCGCTGTTCAGGCTGCAAATCGACACGGATTTTGTCGATAGTGGTGACGCCTTTGGCTGTGAGCAGGCGCTCTGCCTGAATGCAGTAAGGGCACACACCCGTGGAATACATAGTCACCTTTGCCATCGCGCTCATACCTTTTCAACCGGAAGGCCCGCTTCAGACCATGCCTTGAACCCGCCGTTCAAGCTGTAGAGTTGGGTGAAGCCCGCTGCTTTCAAGGCCCCGCCTGCCGTCATCGCGCGCTGGCCGCGAGCGTCGTACACGATCACGGGTTTCGACTTATCGAGGGAGAGTGTCGCGGCACGATCCTTGATCTGTGAAAGCGGTATATGAATCGCGCCAATAATTTTTTTGCTGCCCAGATCGCGTGCCTCACGGATATCGATCACGGCTGCGTCCTCACGGTTCAACAGATGCGTCAGGCGCACGTTGCCGACTTCGGCCATGCCGGAAGTGCGGCGCTGGATCAGCGGATAGAGCAGCATGATGCCCGACATGAACATGATCAGGACTAGCATCCAGTTGGTATAGAGAAATTGCATGATGTGAGGGATTCTGGAGACTGAGGAGCGACAAACGCTTGGAAGCCTAGAATTTTAGGTGTTTTCGCGTTTTTTCCCGGCCTGCGCTCCGCGTCGCTTCTTTTCGATTGCCCTTATGACCGCTTCAATCGCTTCCGCCATTGCCATCGTCCGCCCTGTCGTCCTCATCATTCTGGATGGTTTCGGCTATCGCGAAGCGGCCCCGGATAACGCGATTACTCTCGCCAAAATGCCCGTGTGGGATGCGCTTTGGCGGGACTGCCCGCATGGTCTGATCGATGCATCGGAGCAATACGTCGGTCTGCCAAAGGGCCAATTCGGCAACTCCGAGGTCGGTCACCTGAACCTGGGCGCGGGCCGCGTGGTGTATCAGGATTTGACCCGCGTCGATCACGCGCTCGAAACCGGTGAATTTCAAACTAACGCCGCGCTGGTCGCGGCATGTGAAGCCGCGAAGCAAAAAAATTCGACGCTGCACGTGCTCGGTTTGCTCTCTGCGGGCGGTGTTCACGCGCACGAACGCCACATTCACGCGATGGTGCGCATGGCCGCAGCGCGCGGCGTGCCGCGAATCGCCGTGCATGCGTTTCTCGATGGTCGCGATACGCCGCCGCGCAGCGCCGCTCCGTCCATCGAGGCGATGGAGGCGGTGTGTCACGAGACCGGCGCACATATCGCCACAGTCTGCGGGCGCTTTTATGCGATGGATCGAGACAAGCGCTGGGAGCGCGTGGCACCCGCGTATCACGCGATGGTTGAGGCGACTTCCGATCACTTCGCATCTAGTGCGATGGCCGCGCTAGACGCAGCGTACGCGCGGGGCGAAAACGACGAATTCGTCAAACCCACCGTCATTGGCCACGGCGCGCCAATGAAAGAGGGCGATGTTGTCGTGTTCATGAACTATCGCGCCGATCGCGCCCGCCAGCTCACCACCGCGCTCACCGACGCAAGCTTCACGGGGTTTGAGCGACATATGCCGAAGCTTGCCAGCTTCGTTTGCCTGTCGCACTACGGCGACGCCTACGCGACGTTGCCTGTGGCGTTTCGCAACGACGCCATCGTCAACGATCTCGGGGCGGTGCTGGAGCGCGCCGGACTCGCTCAACTGCGCATTGCCGAGACCGAAAAATACGCTCATGTGACGTACTTTTTTTCTGGCGGACGTGAAAAGCCGTACGCAGGCGAAGACCGCATCATGGTGCCGTCGCCCAAAGTTGAAACCTACGACTTGCAACCCGAAATGAGCGCGCCCGAAGTCACCAGCAAACTGGTCGCAGCGATTGAGTCGAAAAAGTACGCCACCATCATCTGCAACTACGCCAATGGCGACATGGTCGGTCATACCGGCCTCCTGCCTGCGGCGATCAAGGCCGTGCAGGCGCTCGATGTTGCGCTAGCCCAGGTGATCTTCGCGGCCAAAGCCAACGGTGTGCAAGTGTTGATCACCGCCGATCATGGCAACTGCGAACAAATGTTTGATCCAGCGTCGCATCAGGCGCACACGCAGCACACCACCGATAGGGTGCCGCTCGTCTATGTCGGCCCCGATGCCGTGACGATCCGCGAAGGCGGCGCGCTGCGCGATGTGGCGCCGACGCTATTAGCGATGATGGGGCTCGAAAAACCAGCGGAGATGACGGGCGAGACGTTGCTCAGGCTATAGCGGCAGTTGCGTAGGGCAGTGCCGTGCCCCACGATTGGCTGCTCCTGCGCTGTCAATGTTCGGCTGAGTTAATCGTTCGGCTTTTTCATGAAAGCAATACCAGAATACGGGTAGACGGCAGAATTTTCCAAAGTCGATATAGCCAAATTTGACGCTTTGGTCCCAGCGGATGAAGGAGTTGACGAAAAGCTGCTGATGACGGTCGACGCGAAAATCGAAAGAAATAGGTCGGCGCAACTCTTGCCCTGTATAGTTTTGAATTCTGGCATTTTTTGCGCTTCCGTTCTACTGATCCAATTCCGGGCCTCTACGCATTGTCAAAAGCAGCGAACCCTTCATGAAATATGTGCGTTTTCGATTCGTCTCGACCATGTTGTGGGGTGTTTTCCTGACAGGACAGGCGCTGGCCGCTAACACCGCGACGCTGCTGATCGAAGCATTCAGCGCCAACGGAGGTTCGTTAAGCATTTCCGATTTTGCCAAGCAAACGACGTATGTTGCGTCGCCGAAATGGTCGATGAGTCAGAACTATGGTGTTTTCCCGATGGGCAAACTGCCTGCCACGGCGCATGTCGGCGGAGCGCTTTCTCCCCTGACGCAAGGTTCGCGGCAATTTGTTTCGTTGACGATCCCGTCCAATCAGTCCGTCTACTTCACTTGTCTATGGCAAGCCGATGGCATCGGGACGGTCTACATGCGCGCGGACAATGCAGGCCAGGGATACACGTTGGCCGATAACCAGACGAAGGAACTGCAACTTCCTTACGAGTTCGCTTTGTCGGAATATGCTGTTGCCAGCAATCTCGCATCGGGCACCCCTACGGCAATTTCTGCTGCGTCCACGGGCAGATTGCAGCAGGCGGCAAATCTGGTGAGTGCGGCCACGTCCGCCCCAGACAACGCCGCGCGGGCGGTGGCTGCCTATCAGGCCCTGGCGGTGATCATGCTTCTCAAGGAGCAATTGACCTTAGAGATCAGTAATGCTGCCATCGCCCAGACGAACCACCGGACCGATTTCACCCTGAATTACGAGGGATTCGGCAGTTGGACCGATTCGCACTTTGTTGCCCAATATGAGCAGGCGAGGGCGGCCGGTTTTGGTTCTGTGTACACCGTCGTCGATTGGAATGTCGTCTCGCCAACGCCGGGCGTTTACAACTTTTCTTCTCTGGATTACCAGATCGATAAGGCTATTTCGCTGGGATTCGGCGTATCACTTGGCATCAATCAGTCTCTCGGCTCCATGCCTGAGTGGGTTCAGAATCTGCCTTTTGAGGATATGAAAGCGCGCTTTTACGAAAATGCCTTAGTCGTCGTCCAACGCTACAAGGACAAGATAGCGTCGATCTATCCGCACACCGAACCAGAACTGTCCACGAAGGGGCGGACTCTAGTGCAAATCGCCGACCTGACGCGGCAGTCGTTCGCTGGCGCGCGCGCAGCTGCGCCCACTAAGGCTTTTGGAATCTATATGAGTGCCGCAGCTTATGTCGGTTACCAATTGAACCCAGTTCCCAACGGCGAGTACTTTTCCAGCATGGACGTTCTGAATTACCTCATTCACAACGGCATGACTCCGGATTTTCTGGGGCTGGAAATGCAGTACGCCACGGTTTTTGCCCCGGTAGATTTGCAGCGCCAGAGCGAAATCCTTCAGGCCTACGCCGACACCTTCCGCCTTCCTGTTTACATCGGCGAGACCGGATACAGCACCAGGTCCGACAACTACGGTATTTCCGCTCAGTTTTTCTGGCGTGAGGGTCTGACCGAACAGGCGCAAGCCCAGTGGGCTGACGGGCTCCTGCGCATTGGCTACAGCAACGCTTCGGTCAAGGGCCTGTATTGGGTGCATGTTGATCCAGACAACGCTGATTACAACAGCGACTTTCTCACATCACTTGTCGGCGTGAGCCTATTCCGCGCCGATGGAACGCCAAAGAAAGCCTATACGGTGTTTCAGAGCTTCGCCACCCAGTACATCTCCAGCTCCTCGTCCGGGGAAAAGCGAACGATGGTCGAGTTCTATAACAGCGCGCTCGACTATTACTTCATTTCGTCGCGACCTGGCGATATTGCGTTGATCGACTCACTTGCTGGTTGGACGCGTACCGGCAACTCGTTCAACGTCTACTCCTCACCGCCTGTAGGCGCACTCGGACTCTCACGTTATTATTTTGATCAGGTCGCACGCAGCAACTCGCGAGGATCGCACTTTTACACAGTTGTCGCCGCCGAAAAGGCCGCACTGGCCAACCTGAACCCAACCAACGCTCAGGCTCCGCGCCTGCCCTTCAACGAAGGAATCGACTCGTTCGCTTTTGCGCCCGCAAGCGAGGGTGCCTCAGGCGGTTGCGCATCAGGACAAACGCCGGTGTATCGGCTCTTTCGCGGACAAGCGAAATTCCCCGACAACCCGAACCATCGCTTCACCGCCAACCTTGCGCTCTACACCAGTTTCGTCGGGCTAGGTTGGGATGGCGAAGGTGTCAAGTTCTGCGTGACAAACTGAAACCACACACGCAGCACCCGTTGCGAGATCGTGACGGTCGTCACTTCATCTTTTGCGAATCGCGATGAACTACGATGCGGGAACGGTCGCGCGTTACGTGAGGTACACAGTTTTCGATTCAACAGGCCAATTAGCTTTCTCTTGATTCGACCAATTGACGAGGGCTTAGGCAGTAAATTATTAAAAGTCGAAATTTGATATTTCGGCGATCTAGCCCACATTAAATGGTTCATAAACGAAAAAGCTGATCGCAAACTTCCACCAGAAAGCTACGCTTAAACAGTCCAGCCGCCATTTAGCTAGCATCCATAAATCCCCAGCACCAACCCGCGCCATGCAATTCGCCGACCGCCTTCAAAACGTAGAAACCTCCGCCATCCGCGAGCTGTTCAAGCTTTTGGGCAAACCCGGCATCAT
>CAJDUD010000078.1_pt1 | contig 14593 bp, 13 predicted proteins | sample 7390161 | NCBI WGS metagenome assembly CAJDUD01 (sample SAMEA7055664, study PRJEB34461) | soil metagenome | biome: terrestrial ecosystem; feature: Peninsula; material: soil | place: Antarctica | collected 2016
GAAGTTAAACAGGTCGCTTCCGGCAAAAGTACTGCCTGCCCGGCAGTAAAGACTGACTGCGACGATATCGCGATGATGGCCTTCACCAGCGGCACAACGGGTGCGCCCAAGGCTGCGTTGCATTCTCACCGAGACGTTCTGAGCGCTTGCGAAACATGGCCACGCCATGTCCTGCGTGCAACCCCTGATGACATCGTGGTGGGTTCGCCGCCGCTGGCGTTCACGTTTGGACTCGGCGGCATGCTAGTGTTTCCGATGTGGGCCGCGGCCAGCGTTTATTTTCCGGATGCGGGCTACTCACCCGAGTTGATGGTGCAAACGATCAATGACGTTGGCGCAACGATTTGCTACACCGCGCCGACGTTCTATCGGCGCATGGCCGCGTTCGCTGAAAAGACACCGATGCCGACGCTGCATACGTGCGTGAGCGCTGGCGAAGGCTTGCCAGACGCAACGCGACAACTGTGGAAGCAGGCGACGGGCATCGAAATATTGGATGGCATTGGCGCAACCGAGATGTTTCACATTTTTATATCCAGTGCCGGAAGCGAAGTGCGGCGTGGGGCCATTGGCAAAGTTGTCCCGGGTTACCACGCGCGCGTTGTCGATGAAAACGGCAATCCATTGCCGCCAGGATCAGTTGGCAAGCTCGCTGTCATCGGTCCGACGGGTTGCAAATATCTCGATGAACCACGACAGACTCGATACGTCAGGAACGGCTGGAACTATCCCGGCGATTCTTTTTTGATGGATGCAGATGGCTACTTTTTCTATCAGGCACGTGATGACGACATGATCATTACGGCGGGCTATAACGTAGCTGGCCCGGAAGTCGAGAACTGCCTGGCACAACATGTGGCAGTGGCGGAATGCGCGGTGATCGGTCAGGCTGACGTCGAGCGTGGAATGATTGTGACAGCCTTCATCGTGGTGAAGGCTGACGTCGTCGCTGATGACGCGCTACGAATCACGTTGCAGGATTTTGTAAAAGCCAATCTTGCCCCCTACAAGTACCCGCGCCAGATTAAATTCGTCTCGAGTTTGCCGCGGACAGAAACCGGCAAATTGCAGCGACATCGGCTGCGTCAAAATGAGAACGCACAATGAAACTACTTCAACCGTCTGAATGGCTCGCGCCAAAGGGCTACGCCAACGGTATTGCGGCGCGCGGCACCATGGTTTTTGTCGGCGGACAAATTGGCTGGAATGGACAGCAAGTGTTCGAGACTGATGACTTCATTGCGCAAACGCGGCAAACTTTGATAAGTGTCGTTGCAGTGCTGCGCGAAGCGAATGCCGGGCCGGAACATATCGTGCGCATGACCTGGTATATCGTGGATCGCGACGAATATGCGGCTCGACTCAAGGAGTTGGGCGTGGTGTATCGTGAGGTGATTGGGCGCAACTTTCCAACGATGACTTGCGTTGAGGTGTCAAGGCTCGTGGAGCCGAGGGCCCGAGTTGAAATTGAAGTGACCGCCGTGGTGCCCGACGCAAAATAGGATAGATCTGCAAGCTTGTGGATGGGCATCGCGCTGGAAACTTTTGCCACATGATTGGCCGCTGTCTTTCCGTCTGGCATACTGGCAACGAATTTCAATGCTTACGATGCAGGAGATCGCATGAAAAAGGTAGAAGCCATTATCAAGCCGTTCAAGCTTGACGAGGTTCGAGAGAGTTTGGCCGAAGCTGGTGTCACCGGTTTAACAGTCACAGAAGTCAAAGGGTTTGGACGACAGCGCGGTCACACGGAGCTTTATCGCGGCGCCGAGTACGTAGTCGATTTTTTGCCAAAAACAAAAGTCGAATTGATCATTGCCGACGGCGATGTTGATCGCGTCGTGGAGGCCATTGTCAAAGCTGCCCGTACCGGAAAAATCGGTGATGGTAAGATTTTTGTGTCGAGTGTGGAGCAGGTGCTTCGCATTCGCACGGGGGAAACTGGGGACGCAGCGATTTAGCCGCAGTAGTATCGATCAATATTTAAGGGAGACAATAAATCATGTCAATGATGGATGAATTCAAGACCTTTGCACTCAAAGGCAACGTGATGGATTTGGCGGTCGGTGTCATTATCGGCGGTGCGTTCGGCAAGATCGTCGACTCGATCGTCGGCGACCTGATCATGCCCGTTGTCGGTAAGTTACTGGGTGGTTTTGATTTTTCCAACCTCCTGATTGTGCTGGGCGACAACCCGAACAAGCTCACATCGCTCGCGGACCTCAAGAAGGCAGGCATTGCTACATTTGCCTATGGAAATTTCATTACGATCCTGATCAATTTCATCATTCTGGCGTGGATCATTTTTATGATGGTCAAAGCAATGAACAGACTGAAAAAGGCGGAACCCGCTCTAGCGCCGGCCCCGACGCCAGAAGATGTGGTGCTTCTGCGCGAAATCCGGGACAGCCTAAAGAAATAGGGCCATAAGGCTCAGGGGAAAGCCCTATATTTAGAAATAAAACCGACCCATTGGTCGGTTTTGTTTTTTTGTAGGATTACACTGGAGCGCTTGAGGAATTTTTGTGCTCACGCTTGGTGATGAGCACAAAGTTTAAGACTGTTAACAGGAGGAAATGATGGTTCGTAAAGTTTCAGCGTTAGTGGGCGCAATGTTGTTGGCGGCGAGTGCGTCGGCCCAACTTAAAGTCGGCGTAATCGTGTCTGCCACCGGTCCCGCGGCTTCGCTCGGTATCCCGGAAAAAAATACGTTTGAACTGCTGCCTAAAACCATTGGCGGTCTGGCAGTCACCTACATTGTGCTCGACGACGCTTCAGACACTACCAAGGCAGTCACCAACGCCAAGAAGCTGATTTCCGAGGATAAAGTTGACGTCATCATCGGTTCGACGATCACGCCCAACTCACTGGCCATGATTGACGTTGCTGCAGACGCTGAAACGCCGATGATTTCTATGGCAGCGTCATCGCGCATCGTCGCGCCGACGAATCCCAAAACGCGATGGATATTTAAGACGCCGCAGAACGACTCGCTGATGGCCGATGCCATTGCCGTAAACATGAAGGCCAACGGCGTGTCCCGGATTGGTTTCATCGGTTTCAATGATGCTTATGGTGAAGGTTGGCTGCAGGAGATGCGTACGTCCGCAAAAACTGCGGGTATCACCATCGTCGCCGACGAGAAGTTCAATCGCACGGACGCCAGCACCACGGGGCAGGTCCTGAAGCTGATGGCGGCCAACCCGCAGGCGATTCTGATTGCAGGTTCTGGTACACCCGCTGCCACACCGCACAAGGAATTAGTGGCCCGTGGCTACAAAGGCAAGATTTATCAGACGCACGGCGTTGCTAACTCGGACTTTTTGCGCGTGATGGGCAAGGATGCCAATGGCACCTTGCTGCCCGCGGGGCCGATGCTGGTATATGAGCAATTGCCCGACAGCAACCCCATCAAGAAGGTAGCGAAAGCCTACATCACGAGTTATGAAGCGAAGTTTGGCCCACGGTCTACGTTTGGTGGTCACGCCTATGACGCGGTCGCGCTGTTGACTCATGCCGTCCCAGAAGCAACCAAGTCGGGGAAGCCAGGTAGCAAAGAGTTTCGTGCCGCGCTGCGCACTGCGCTTGAAGGCGCGAAAGACGTCGTTGGGGTGCATGGCGTGTTCAACATGTCGCCCGGCGATCACAACGGACTTGATAATCGGGGCCGCATGATGATGACCATCAAAGACGGCAAGTGGATGCTCGCCACTAAATAAACAGTTCGGTTTTGCAGGTATCTCAACTACCAATCGAGCGTCACATTTCTGTCTGGATTCCCGCTTGCGCGGGAATCGCAGCCTCGCTGGAGGCTTGCTTTGGATAGCATGATCGCAGCTCTGTTGACGCAGGATGGCCTGACCAACGGCGCTATTTATTGCATGCTGGCGCTGGCGTTGGTGCTGGTGTTCGCAGTGACGCGGGTGATCTTTGTGCCGCAGGGCGAATTCGTCGCGTTCTCGGCGTTGACGCTTGCCGCCTTTGAACAAAACAAGCTGCCCGGTACGGTCTGGTTATTGCTCGCCCTGGGGATTGCCGCCGCGCTCGCCGATGCAGTGAGCCTGTGGCGAGAACCGCGCCGCTTGCTGCGTGCATGGCTCGGCACCAGTGTGCCGACCTTCGCCGCGGCCGGGCTCGTCTGGTTCGTTGCCAGCGCGCAATTGCCATTTTCTATTCAGGCGTTGACCACGATTGTCGCGGTGACAGCGATGGGCCCCACTGTCTATCGTCTCGCATTTCAGCCCATTGCCAATGCGACGGTACTGACGCTACTGATTGTGTCGGTTGCTGTGCATTTGGTGTTGACCGGGCTCGGTCTTTTGTTCTTTGGGGCCGAAGGCGTACGTACGCAGCCTTTCACCAACGCGTCTTTTACGCTGGGAGCCGTCACCATCTCGGGGCAAAGCCTGCTCGTTTATTCGTTCACCGCGTTTCTCGTGATCGCAATGGCGGCATTTTTCAAGTTCACTTTGTTCGGAAAGGCGCTGCGTGCGACTGCGTCTAATCGCACCGGCGCGCGCCTTGTTGGTGTCAGCCCGAATTTTGCCGGCAGCCTCAGTTTCACACTGGCAGCCGCGATTGGTGGCGTATCCGGCTTGCTGATCGGGCCGATTGCGACGATCTATTACGACTCAGGATTTCTGATTGGACTTAAAGGTTTCGTGGGGGCCATTGTTGGTGGGCTCGCGAGTTATCCAGTCGCGGCGGCCGGAGCTATTTTTGTTGGCCTCGTCGAATCGTTTTCGTCGTTTTGGGCGAGTGCGTACAAGGAGGTCATTGTTTTCACGTTGATCATCCCGGTTTTGCTCTGGCGTTCGCTCACGACTACGCATCACGAGGAGGAGTGAGTTGAAGTCGCTCTCTCCAACGCGCCTTTTGGTGTTTGCGGTGGTGCTAATCCTTGTCGTCGCGCCATTCTTCGCACCGGCGTTCTACGTGACGTTGCTCAACTACATCGGACTCTACAGCCTCGTTGCTCTGGGTCTCGTGTTGCTCACCGGCGTCGCTGGTCAAATCAGTTTTGGACAAGCGGCGTTTGTCGGGCTGGGCGCATACACGACCGCTGTGCTCACGACGCACTACGGGTGGTCGCCATGGCTCACACTCATCGTGGCACTTGCAATTACATTGGTGATCGGCTATCTGCTTGGGTTAATCACGCTGTCAATGGGCGGGCATTACCTTCCGTTGGCCACGATTGCCTGGGGCATGTCGCTGTACTTTCTGATGGGTACGATTGAGCAGTTCGGCGGGTTCACGGGCATCACCGGAATTCCCCCTGTCTCCATCTTTGGCTATTCGCTGGAAAAGGAAAACCACTTCTACTATTTCATCTGGGTCGTCGTGCTGGCGGCATTGTGGGGCTGTGCCAATTTACTTGACTCGCGCCCCGGACGCGCGATCCGTGCAGTGAAGCAGGGCAGCACGATGGTTGAAGCATTTGGCGTACATCCAGGTCGCATGAAGACGGCTGTCTTCGTCATCGCCGCCTTGCTCGCATGCGTGTCGGGGTGGTTGTATGCGCACTTGCAGCGCTTCGTGAATCCAACGCCGTTTGGGATCAACCAGGGCATCGAGTACCTGTTCATGGCGGTGGTTGGCGGTGCGGCGAGCGTATGGGGAGCGGTGCTCGGCGCGACGCTGATTACGCTTTTGAAAACATGGTTGCAAGACCTGCTGCCCAAGATCATTGGCCAGGCAGGACAGTTTGAAATTATCGTATTCGGAATTCTGCTTGTGATCATCCTGCAATATGCGCGGGATGGCTTGTTGCCTTATTTGCAGCGCTTTGTGCCAAAGCGTGACCGGGTATTACCTGCCGCGGCAGATCGCCTGCACCATCGCACGATGCCAGTTGCAAATTCGCCGGTACTTGACGTAAATAGTGCGCGCAAAACGTTTGGGGGGCTGGTTGCGGTGAACGATGTTTCATTCGCCGTGAATGCGCGCGAAGTTGTCGGCTTGATCGGGCCAAATGGTGCGGGGAAAAGTACCTGTTTCAATCTGATTTCCGGTGCTTTGCCAACAACCTCGGGTTCGATCAAGTTCATGGGACAAGAGCTGACAGGACAGGTCGCTAGCGCGATTTCAAAACTGGGACTGGCGCGGACGTTTCAACATGTCAAACTGGTGGCGACAATGACGGTCGTTGAGAACGTCGCGCTGGGTGCCTATCTGCGTGGAAGCAAAGGCATTCTCGCTTCCGCGCTCAAATTGAATCGTGAAGACGAAGCTTCAGCCCTCGCGGAGGCGATGCGTCAGCTTCAACGCGTCGGGCTCGCCGAGCATGCGCACGATGCCGCCGGTAGCTTGCCGCTTGGCAAACAGCGCATTGTGGAAATTGCGCGTGCGCTTGCCTCTGATCCAATTTTGCTGTTGCTCGACGAACCTGCCGCCGGTTTACGCTTCGCTGAGAAAGAACAATTGGCGAAACTTATTCGCGACCTAAAGCGCGAAGGCATGACGGTGCTGCTGGTCGAGCACGATATGGATTTTGTGATGGATCTGGTGGATCGTCTCGTAGTCCTGAATTTCGGTCAGAAACTTGCACAAGGTTTGCCTGAGGTGGTACAGGCCGACCCGGCGGTGCGCGAAGCGTATTTGGGGGCGTGACGTGAGCGACGCACTGCTTGAAGTTTCCGATCTTCACGTCGCCTACGGGCAAGTCGAAGCCGTTCGTGGCGTCTCACTAGCTGTGCCGACGGGAAAAATCGCGACCGTTATCGGCCCCAACGGCGCTGGCAAAACGACCTTGCTCGGCGCGATCATGGGGTTGCTGCCGTCACGCGGCCGAATTCGCTTTTCCGGCGAGCGCATCGACGGCAAAGACACCGAAACGCTCGTGCGAATGGGCATGTCGCTGGTGCCAGAAAAGCGCGAGTTGTTTGCTGAGATGACGGTCCTGGAAAATCTCGAATTGGGCGGCTTCGCGCGTCGCCGTGCAGGCGAATCTCGCGCGGCACTTGGCAACACGCTCGAAGAGGTGTTCACGCTGTTTCCGCGCATGAAAGAGCGACAACCTCAGCTTGCGGGAACGCTCTCGGGCGGCGAGAGGCAGATGCTCGCGGTCGGGCGTGCGCTGATGGGCAAACCGAAGCTTTTGCTGCTGGATGAGCCGAGCCTCGGCCTCGCGCCGCTCATCACACGGGACATTCTGGCGACCATCACCAAGCTGCGAGCGACGGGCTTGTCGGTGCTGCTGATTGAGCAAAACGCCCGTGCGGCGCTGCAAACGGCGGATTACGGCTACGTGCTGGAAACGGGCGAACTCTCGCTCGAAGGCGAGGCCGCAGATCTTCTGCACGACGAACGGGTGATTGCGACCTACCTGGGCAAGCGCTAAGTGATCACGCCCTGTTTCAGTTGCTCATGAGGGGCGCGATGGAGGCCGCTCGCCCCACTAGCGGTGAACTCAGGGCTGCATCCGCATGCCCGACGTGTCCGGCGCAATGTCGGAGGTTAACTTTGCGTGGAGCGCAAGATCTGTCTTCGAATCGGCATTTTCGATGGCCTGATCGAGCGAGATTTTCCCAGCCACATAGAGCTTGTAGAGCGACTGGTCGAAGGTCTGCATTCCCAATTCGTTGCTCTTAGCCATCGCGGGTTTGAGCTGATCGATCTGGCCTTTGAGAATCAGGTCGGAAATGTGGGGCGATTGCAGCATGACCTCTACGGCCGGAACGAGTTTGCCACTCACGCCTTTGATCAACCGTTGTGCGACGACGCCTCGCAAATTGAGCGACATGTCCATGAGCGCCTGGTGACGGGCATCGTCCGGAAACAGATTTAACACCCGATCTATCGCCTGATTAGCGTTGTTTGCGTGCAGGGTAGACAGGCAAAGGTGCCCTGTCTCTGCGTAGGTAATCGCCTGCTGCATCGTGGGTCGATCACGAATTTCGCCGATCATGATTACGTCCGGCGCCTCGCGCATTGCGTGGCGTAGCGCTTCCTCGAATGACCGGGTGTCGAGACCCACCTCGCGTTGGTCGACCAGCGACTTTTTGTGTCGGTGCACAAATTCAATCGGATCTTCAACCGTGAGTATGTGGCCGCTTGCAATGCTGTTGCGATGATCCAGCATGGCCGCCAAAGTCGTGGACTTGCCAGACCCCGCCGCACCCACGATCAGAACCAGGCCGCGCTTGAGCATTGCCAGTTCTTTCAGGATCGGCGGCAAAGTCAGTTGATCGAGGGTTGGAATCTCGGTCGTGATGTAGCGCGCGACCAGCGCAACATCTCCGCGCTGCATGTAAATGTTGAAGCGAAATCGCCCTAGTCCCTCCACCACCATGGCCAGATCACATTCCAGCGTGCGTTCAAATTCGTTAATTTGTGCCGGGCGCATCACCGAATAGGCAAGCGCCTTGACCGCACCGGTGCTGAGTGGTGGCAGTTTCATCGGCTGCATGACGCCTTCGATCTTTACGGACGGAGGCGCGCCTACGGTCAGGAACAGGTCGGACGCCCGTGTTTGCACCACAAATCGCAGGTACGGGCTGATGTCGTTTGAAACGGCGCTGGCTTCCATGCTCGTCCACTTCAGTGTGATCGCGATGAAGACCAGTCTAGTGGCGCGTCATTGCGACCGTACTGACGAAGATCAACCGCGCATCAACTGCCGATTGCGCTGCGTCCTCCGCAATTCAAGCGCAGACATTGGGCAGACAGCAGTGCCGGGCGATGTGTTCCGAAGAGTTTGCGAACTGAGTCGCGAAGTAGCCGCACACGAGCCGCAAGCCCGTGCAGCAGCTCCGATAGTCTGTTCAACTTTCGCCTGAAAGGCTTATTTCAACGGGGCTAAAGCACCATTTTGGCTGGTATCGACATAATGATAAATGCAGTTCTAGCCCCGGAAAAACAAGGCGTTTTAACTAAAAGCTGTACGTCGAAATTGTGCTAACCCCGTTTCGATTTTTGTCCTGACGCGCTACAGTCAGTGTCCACCGTTTCACCTGAAATTAAGCATGAGCAACACTGGCATCACCCAGATCGAAATCGACCAGCGCGTCTACGACCTCTACGACGAATACTGCCACGGCAAGATTGACCGGCGCGAATATCTCAAACGTGCGGGCGCGCTCGCAGCATTGGGCATTCCCGCCCTCGCAATGGCGACCTCCCTGATTCCGCAATACGCAAAAGCGCAAACCATTTCTTTCACCGATCCGCGCATCAAGGCGTCCTACGTGACCTATCCGTCACCCGGCGGCAATGGCGACACCATGCGCGGCTACCTAGTACAGCCAGCCGGCGCAGGCCCTTTCCCCAGCGTGCTGATCATCCACGAGAATCGTGGCCTGAATCCCTACATCGAAGACGTGGCGCGCCGCGCTGCGGCCGCTGGATATCTTGCGCTGGCCCCGGACGGGCTTGCACCACTCGGTGGCTATCCCGGCAACGACGACGATGGCCGCACCATGCAGGCCAAGCTCGATCAGGCCAAACTGCGCACCGATATGCTGAACGGCGCGAAATGGCTCAAGGTGCACAAACTCTCCACCGGCAAACTCGGCGTCACCGGCTTTTGCTGGGGCGGCGGAACGAGCAACTATCTGGCGACCGCAATGGGCGGCGATTTGCAGGCGTCCGCCCCATATTACGGCGCTGGAGCCGAGACCGCGAGCGTTGGCAAGATCAAGGCAGCCATGCTCATTCACTTTGCCGCCACCGATCCTGGCGTCAATGGCACGTGGGCGGCCTACGAAGCGGCGATGAAAGTGGCGGGCACCCGGTACGAGGCCCACACCTACGCTGACACCCAGCACGGTTTCCACAATAATTCGACACCGCGCTACAACGAAGCGGCAGCGAAACTGTCGTGGGATCGCACCATGGATCATTTCAAAAAGCATCTCGCCTAGCGCTACCTGAGCGGGCCCGGAGCCCGATCTTGCTGTAGGCGCGGGCCTGCCGTGCCCCGCCTGTGTCTGCTGCGGTCAGACGAGTCGCGACAAAGCCGCGCCTACAGCTCATCGCCCAGCGCCAATCAGCGCTGTGCTACCCTCATCCAATCTAGGTTTCACTGCACTTTTTGATGTCTGCTTCACTCGCCACCGCGCAATCGCTTCTTCTTACGCCTGCTAACCTCTCGCTCGACCAACTCGCCAGCACGCTGGGCGGGCTCACGTCGCGTGGTGTGGAGTTCGCCGATCTCTATTTTGAGCATCATAAATCGGAGTCATGGTCGCTGGAAGAATCCATCGTCAAGAGCGGCAGTTTTTCGATTGAGTCTGGCGTCGGCATACGCGCGATTAGCGGTGAACAAACTGCGTTCGCCTACTCAGGCGATATTGGCTTGGCATCGATCACCGCGGCAGCAAACACGGTCGCCGCGATTGGTCGCGCCGGCCAGAGCGCATCCGTTGCCGTGCCGTCGGGCCGCGCAGCGCCGACGCTCTACACCTCCGCCGATCCGTTAGCGTCGATCAGCGATGACGCAAAAATTTCATTGCTTCGCGAGACCGAAGCCATCGCCCGTGCGCGCGACCCGCGCGTCACGCAGGTGATGGTGAATCTGGCGTGCGAACATGTGGTGATGCTCGTGATGCGCAGCGACGGTGTGGTGGCCTCCGACGTGCGGCCGCTATGCCGATTGAACGTGACGGCCATTGTCGAGCACAACGGCAAGCGCGAGCAGGGCCGCTCGGGCGGTGGCGGACGCTATGGATTTGAGCGCATGGACACCGCGTTTATGACCAAGCGTGCGCATGAGGCTGTGGACATGGCGCTTATCAATTTGGACGCGCGGCCGGCGCCAGCGGGCATCATGCCTGTCGTGTGCGGTCCCGGTTGGCCCGGCGTGCTGTTGCATGAAGCGGTGGGCCACGGGTTGGAGGGCGATTTTAACCGTAAAGGCTCGTCGGCCTTCAGCGGTCGTATCGGCGAGCGCGTCGCCGCCAAGGGCGTTACCGTGCTTGACGACGGCACACTAAAAGACCGCCGTGGTTCCCTGACTGTGGACGACGAAGGTACACCCACCAACGCCACCGTGCTCATCGAAGACGGCATTTTGAAGGGCTACATTCAGGACACGATGAACGCGCGTCTGATGGGCTCGGCACCGACCGGCAATGGTCGCCGCGACATGCCGCGCATGACCAACACCTACATGCTCGGCGGTGATCGCGATCCACAGGAAATAATCGCTAGCGTCGAAAACGGCATTTACGCCGTGAACTTTGGCGGCGGTCAGGTCGACATCACCAATGGCAAGTTCGTGTTCACCATGGACGAGGCGTGGAAAGTCGAAAACGGCAAACTGATGTACCCGATCAAGGGCGCAACGCTCATCGGTAACGGCCCAGACGCACTGACCAAAATCACAATGATCGGCAATGACATGGCGCTCGACGAAGGTATCGGTGTGTGCGGCAAAGAGGGACAGAGCGTGCCCGTAGGTATTGGCCAGCCGACGTTACGGATTGAAGGTTTGACGGTGGGCGGTACCGCTTAGCGCTTGAATCCTCTTCATAGAGGCGCGTTGATACGGATTTTACCGCGATAAACTCGGCCCGCGAAATGTCGGCAAGAGTTGCTCCGCCTGCACTTTGGTGTCGCAAAAAGTTTTCAGATTACGTCTTATCAATCAGCCTTTAATGGAGCTTGAATCATGTCTCAATTTTTCGTATCGCCGACTCGACTTTCCTCACTCGTAGTAATTGCCGCTGCCGCATTGCTTTCCGCCTGCGGCCCCAGCGCTGAGCAGGTCGCCCGCGAAGAGGCGATGAAAAAACTTGAACAGGCGGCCAAGGAAATGGAGGCTGCAGGCAAACGCATGGAATCTGGCGCTGCCAAAGGCGGGCAGGACCTTGGCGCAGCCGTCGGCGACATGATGAAGGCGTTAGGCGGCGTCGCCGGTGCTGCATCGGGCGCGGCAGGGGCGGCGAGCTACGAGCCCATCGATTTCCGGAAATTAAAGGAAGCCCTGCCGCAAGAGCTTGACGGGTTTGAAAAAGGCGAAAGCTCTGGTGAAAAGAACAATGCGTTCGGCATCTCTGTGTCTGAGGCCAAACAGTCATTCCGCACCGCCGACGGCAGCAAGAGCGTGCGATTTGAGGTCACCGATCCGGGATCGCTGGCAGGTCCGTTCGCGCTCGCCAATATGTGGATGAACATCGAAGTCGACAAAGAAACTGGCGACGGCTACGAGAAGACCTCCACCGTTGGCGGACGCAAGCTTCACGAAAAGTGGAGCAAGTCAGGCCAGCATGGCTCGATTCAAATGGTTGTCGGCAATCGCTTTATGGTTGACGTTGACGCTCATGGCTTCGAAATGGAGCAGGTAAAAGCGCTGCTGTCTAAACTAGATGTTGCAATGCTGGAACGCATGAAGGCTGACGGCAAAAAAAGTTAGCTATAAGAATGTTCTTTAGTTGCGAAGCGCATTGAACTTATGCAAAATCGAGCGAGGGCGCTTGAAAATAGCTTTGTCTTTGAATCTTAAACTCTTCGGGGGAGTGTATGAAAGTATGTTTTTTACGTATCGTGTCGCTGGTTGTGGCGTTGGCTGCAGCGCCGAGTTTCGCCATTTTCCAGAATGGCGGTTTTGAGAGCGGCAACTTCACTGGTTGGACTACAGGGTTTGGCACCAACAATGGCTTGACAGGGGCGCAGCCTTTTGGAGGTTCGAGTATTTCACTCGGAGCGGCAGGCACTTTTCGTGGCGCGGTTGTTTCGGCCGGCCCTGATCTGGTAGGTGCGCCAATCACTTTGCCTCGTACAGGCGCACAGACCGCCCGCGTGAACAACCGCGCTACAGGCGGTATTGCTAATTTCATCTCTCAGGCAGACGTCATCACGGCAGCTGACCGCGACGTATCTGACAGCAAATTGCATGTCCGCTTTAGTTACGCGGTAGTGCTTGAAAATCCGGGTCACTCGGCCGCTGGTCAGCCATTCTTTTTCATTCGCGTACGTAACGTCACCAAGAATACAACGTTGTTCGAAGATTTTTCATTTGCGGGTCAAACCGGTTCGCAGTTCGTTAATCTCGGTACCACGGCGTTCCAGTATTTGGACTGGAAGAACGCCGACGTGATCGTCCCGGACGCTGATCTCGGCGACAGTATCGAGGTGTATTTGCTGGCGTCTGACTGCTCACCATCGGCACATACTGGCTACGCGTATCTCGATGGATTCGGCTCAGCGGTGGTGATTCCGGGGGCAGGGCCAGCGACGGTCGTCGTACCAACCCTTGGCGAGTGGGCGCTGATTACTTTGTCGGCGTTGCTCGCGCTAAGTGCTGGTTTCGTGGCGCGACGTCAGCGAGCTTAACGCTCGGTTACGAACCTCTTCACGACTAGATGCGCCTCTGCTTGAGGCGTTTTTTTTTGGGTCAAGTGGCAGACTTTGCGGTGCTGATTGTCACAGTCTAGTTGTCGTTATCGATGCTGCAGTTGCGAGTCGATCCATGACTAGTGGCCAAAAAATTCTTCTTCAAGCTCCCTCTTTCTCGGGCTTGGCTACTGGGATGGTTGCGCCGTTGACTAGCGGCTTATTGGCGATCCACGCGCATCACGAATATGTCTCTTTACAAAGCAAGTTCTCAGTAAGATACCACTCATGCAGACCAAAATCGTGTTAATTTGTGCAGCTGTTGTCGCATTTGCAGCAGGAGTGGGTCCAACTGCGGTGCGCTGGTGGGACAACCGTGAGCAGTTCGAAACCGCGCGAGCGGCGCAGGCAGCGCAAGCTGCCCAGAAGGCACAAGTCGACGCGTTCACGCGCGAGCAGCGCGCCGCTGTCAGCGCGAAAAAAACAGAAATTCTCGCTTTGCTCACGCAGCAGCAGTCGGCGGGCCAGCACGAGCTTGTAATGCAAACTGCCGCCAAGTACCGATTGGCCAATGATGCTGACATTCAGAATCTGTACCGTGTTTCGGCTGAAACGGTTAGTAATCGGCAGCTTCTGACACGGTTTCGCGATGTCGTGAGATCGCAATGCACAGGCATTCAGGCGCAGCAAACCGCATCGGCCGTTATCCGTTCGGTGCTAGGTGGCGACGCACAAGTATCTTCTATCCAATGGCAATATGATCGTCTCGACGACGCTCAAGTTGCGCCGCTGATTGAGGCCCGCGCTCGCGAATTGTTGGGCACGGCAAGCAATGATGTTTCGAGCAATGCAGCGCCGACGCCACTGGCGCGCGCGCGCGCCGGTCACACGCCGCGCCTTCATCCGCTAGTTGCGTTCACACTCCTTAACCCGACCGAAGGTTCGGCTTTGTCATGTGCCTGGCGCGTGCGTGGCGCGCGAAGCGGCGTTGTGCCGTCGTTCGATCTCACGTTGTGGTACGCCCCGTCATCAAACGAACGGACCCTTGAACACGATGTGCTGGCGCTCAAGTTGAGTTAGCCACGGCTGCGATGTGCCCGTTCAATCCGGGCTAAAACTAGGCGATTAACCCGAAGAAATACTTGCGTTCGCCATCAAATCTTCAAGCAGCGCCACCGACACGCTGCCAGACACCGCATACGGATCAAGCACTGGCTTTGCTGAGTGCTTCAGCAGGATCGCCATATTCACGCGATCAAAGCTGACTTTCCCCATCGACCATACGGCAAACTTGCGCTCAGTGATCTCTTCGAAATCC
>CAJDUD010000090.1_pt1 | contig 14219 bp, 16 predicted proteins | sample 7390161 | NCBI WGS metagenome assembly CAJDUD01 (sample SAMEA7055664, study PRJEB34461) | soil metagenome | biome: terrestrial ecosystem; feature: Peninsula; material: soil | place: Antarctica | collected 2016
GGCTCACCGGCCATCGCCTCCACCAGCACGGTATTGCCTTCGTCGAATACGACACGCGCACCGCGCAGCGCGATTTGCAGCACCGGGGCCTCGATGTCTTTTGTCAGTAGTACGTTACTGCCGCCACCGAGCAAAAACGGTGGCGTTGCTTTGCCGTTGCGTGCGCACCAGTCCATAAGCGCGGCTTCGGTCGACACCGTGGCAAATTGTCGCGCGGTCGCGGCGACGCCGAACGTGTTGAACGAAGCGAGCGGAAAGTCGCGAAGGAAGTGCAAAACGGTGCCGGAACCGACTGAATTAGGGCGTGAGGCCCGGAGGAATGCCGTTTGGAAACGCTTTCTTCAGCTTCGCGTTAATTTCTTCAATGCGATGCGGCGGGCTCGGATGCGAACTTTGAAACTCAGGGTTGCGCGAGCCGCCCGAGGCCTTCTCAAGAATCTGCATGACGCGAATCATCGCGCGCGGATCGTAGCCCGCTTCAGACATCAGACGCAGCCCCAACCCGTCAGCTTCCAGCTCGTCATCGCGACCATATTTGAGCATGGTCATCTGGCCGACCATCTGCCCGATCTGTGCGGCATTCATCGAGCCTGAGCCCATGGCGAAGGCTCCTGTGAGGCCCTGCGTGAGCTGATCTTTGGCGATGTGCTCGGCGCTGTGGCGCGCAAGGACATGCCCTACTTCGTGCCCGAGCACACCTGCCAACTGGCCTTCGGTCTCGAGTTTTGACAGCAACGACATCGTGATGAAGACCTGTCCGCCAGGCAACGCAAAGGCATTGACCGTACGCGGGTCGGCAAGGGTGTGAAATTTGAACGGGTAGCCCGATTTTGCGGCGACGGATTGGGCAACGACTTTAGCGCCGACCTGGCTAACCAACGCTCGAGCGCGCGCGTCTTGCGTCTCTCCACCCATTTGCTGCGCCATCTGCGGAGCCGCTTGCAGACCCATCGCGACTTCGTCTTTTTGGCTCATGCCGGCGATGTGCTGCTTCTCGCCCGTGACTTGATTCACGGACGACGAACCGAAATACGAGAACAGGGAAAACGCGGCAACGATGAGCGCGATGATGAGCTGAATTTTGTTCATGATTCGTGCGCCTCCTTAGCGGCGATACATCGAACGGCGATCCCGTTCCAGCGATTCGTAAATGCCGCCGCACAAGGCGCCAAACACCACATGTAACCCCACCATAAACCAGCTTCGATAGTGGTAGAAATCCGGGAAAAATCGACTCATGGTGTAAGTGTTGATCGCGTACAGCGCGAGCCCGAACAGACCGCCACCAATCAAGCCCACCCAGAAGCCCCAGCGGTGCAGCGTGAACGAAATCACGTAGGCGAAGGCGAGACCGAGCACGAGGTGCACTGCACCGCCAACGAGTAGCGCGGTGCTATTCGGCGTCAAATCCGGGTCAAACGCACCGCGCCCGAGAACGATGGTCGCCAATAATCGCGGTAGGCCGAACGCGTTTTCGTTCAAATACTGCAACACGCCCATGCCTAGCAGCAGGCTTAACACCGCAGCAATGAGGCCGGCAATCGTGGCCGCTCGTTTGTCCATATTCGACCGCTCCCGTAGATAACCAATATTTTTGTATGACCGATTGTAAGCTTGCGCTATGGCCGCACACTATTAGGGACGGTGCATTTTTATACGGAGCTGAGTTATGGGATTTTTCGGAAAATCAACCTCGATGGTGAGTGCGGCAGACGCGCTGCCTGGACGCACGCAGGCGATCACCGTATCGCGCAAACATTTCGCCAACGGCAACGATATCGTCGCGCCCTTCCCCGAGGGAATGCAGCTTGCGCAATTCGCGATGGGCTGCTTTTGGGGGGCCGAACGCGCGTTTTGGGAGCAACCGGGGGTTTACTCCACCGCCGTCGGCTACGCCGGAGGCTTCACGCAGAACCCGACGTATCAAGAAACGTGCACCGGGCGCACGGGGCACACCGAGATGGTGCTGGTCGTTTATGACCCGAGCAAAGTGAGCTACGAACAACTGCTGAAGCTGTTTTGGGAGGAGCACGATCCCACTCAGGGCATGCGTCAGGGCAACGACATGGGTAGCCAATACCGCTCGGCCATCTATTGCTATACCCCCGAACAGCGCGCCGCCGTTGAAGCGACAAAAGTGCAGTTTCAGGCAGCATTGACTGCACGCGGTCTGGGGACGATTACCACCGATATTCAGGGTGGAAAACCGGGTGAAGCGACGCGGCATTTCTTCTACGCCGAGGAATATCACCAGCAATATCTGGCCAAAAATCCTGACGGATATTGTGGTTTGGCAGGGACCGGCGCGGTGTGTCCGCTGCCGACGGGAGCGACTGTTACGGCTTAAGCGCAGAACCACGGGTCGCACGACCCGCACACGCCCTGCTCTGGCCACCGCCCCGAGTACCATTTCGGCCATGAGCACAGAAAATTTCCGCATCGGTGTCGACCTCGGTGGCACCAAAATTGAGGCTGTGGCGCTTTCGGTGGACGGCGCGATCGTTTGGCGTGAGCGCGTGCCCACGCCCAAAGTTTCCGCCGACGCGGTTTACGGCGCCATTACGGATCTCGTTCTGCGATGTGAATCCTCGATCAACGTGACAGCGACCGTAGGCATTGGCACACCCGGTTCGCTCTCGCCCAAGACCGGACTGTTGCGCGGCTCAAACACGGTGATGCTGAACGGGCAGCCGGTCAAACAGGTTCTGGAATCGCGCCTCAAGCGCGAAGTGCGCATGGCGAACGACGCCAATTGTTTCGCGCTTTCCGAAGCGGTAGATGGTGCCGGAAAAGGTGCGGCGATTGTTTTCGGCGTGATCCTCGGCACGGGCGTGGGCGGCGGCATCGTGATCGACGGGAAAATCGTCAATGGTCTGCATGCGATTGCGGGCGAATGGGGGCACAACCCGTTGCCGTGGCCGACCTCAGACGAGTTGCCGGGAACACGCTGTTACTGCGGCAAATTGGGCTGCATCGAGACGTGGCTTTCCGGCACCGGCATCGCGGCGCATTTCGGCGAGAGCGGCGTCAATACACGCGAAATCGTCAAACGAGCGAACGCCGGTGACGTGAGCGCGGACACCTATCTGCAACGCGTAGAAGACCGTTTGGCACGGGCGCTAGCGACGATCATCAACGTGATCGACCCGGATGTCATCGTGCTCGGCGGCGGCGTGTCAAACATTCCACGGCTCTACGAGAACGTGCCGAAACTATTACCGCACTATGTTTTCAGCGAGTTTATTGAGACTCAAATAGCTCCGAATGTGCATGGTGATTCTGGTGGCGTACGCGGGGCAGCCTGGCTTTGGTGAGCGCCCTTCAGAGCGAATTTCGGCATACAGCTTTTCAATGAAACAACGCATGAATCGGGGCTAACCGTCAGTTTTGTCTAAAATCGACTTTTGCTAAAATACAGCTTTAGCCCCGGTACAATCGATCTTTCAGCAAAAAGCTGATCGGCCATTAGTGCTTGTCGCTCTTGGCCATAGCGAGCAGCCGATCCAGCTCTGCCTTGTGATGCACGAGGTTTGATTGGTGCCAGCGGCCAATCAGGTACATGAAGCCCGCCACCAGCAAACCGAACGACGCGACCGACGCGAAAATCGACAGATCCAGGCTCGTCATTAACGTGTAGAAACCGCCGAGCAGCAGGATCGCCAGCTGTTCATTAAAGTTTTGCACGGCAATCGAGCGGCCCGCTCCCATCAGCATGTGACCGCGATGCTGCAACAGCGCGTTCATCGGCACGACGAGATAGCCGCCAATCGCGCCCAGGAAAATCAGGAACGGCACTGCAACCCACAGGTGCGAGATAAACACCATGCAGGCAACGGCGATGCCCATGCCAATGCCCAGCGGGATCACGTTGGTAGCGCGATCCAGGACAGCGCGGTGGCCGCCCACGCAATCACGATGACTTTCAGGTTGCCAGCAGCGCCCCAAAAGAGCGTGGTCGTTGCCAGCGAAATTTGGCCGAGTTTGTCGCGCCACAATCGCGTGTTGCAATGCCAGAAATCGGGCAGCAAATGGGTCGCGGTTGGGATTGGTTGCATGGCAACGCCCGTATGCGGAATGCGCAAGTTAAACGCCGCCGCGATCACGTAAACCGCGATCATGCAGGCAATCGCGGCTTCCGGCGCGGTGGCGATATCAAAATCGATCATCGGAAAATCAAGGTCGAGCAACCAGTCGCCGACCTTCGGCCCCACCAGTACGCCGCCCAACACATTACCCATGATGATCGAAAGAATCGTCAAACCTTCAATCCAGCCATTGGCCTTGACCAGTTGCGATGGCGGCAAAAGCTCGGTCAGAATGCCGTACTTGGCAGGTGAATACGCCGCAGCGCCAAGTCCAACGACGGCGTAGGCCATCAACGGGTGGGTGCCGAACAGCAGCAGCAGGCAGCCGCCCACCTTGATCAGGTTCGACATGAACATCACGCGTCCCTTGGGAAAGCGATCAGCAAACGCGCCTACGAACGGCGCCAGCACAACATAGAAAAACGCGAACAGCGGCACCAACGCCGCGCCCTGCCACGTGGGCGCGCCTTCGTAGCGAAGCAATTGATACGCAGCAACAAAAAGCGCGTTATCGGCAAGCGAGCTGAAAAACTGCGCCGCCATGATCGTGTAAAACCCGCGCTGCATGCGCTACTCGTCTCCTGTTTTTATCTGTTTGCCGTGGTCGGCCGCCTGCGGTTCCCCCTCAGAATCCGCATCGCACGCACGACTTATATTTTCGCGATACGAGCCGCCAATCAATTTCGCATCGGAGAGTAGCATAGCCCTCGATATCCCTTGATGACGCATTGCACCATGCCAAGACCGCTCGTAGCCACCATTGACCGCGCCGCCATGACGCACAACTTGGCGCTCGTTCAGCAGCTGACGCAGGGCGCGCAAACCTGGGCCGTGATCAAGGCCGACGCTTACGGGCATGGCATCGCCCCAGCCATGCAGGCGTTTGCTGCCGCCGACGGCCTCGCGCTGATCGAAATTGAAAACGCCATTCGGCTGCGTGAAATGGGCTGGAAAAAACCGATTTTGCTGCTCGAAGGCTGCTACGCCGCGCTTGACTGGCACGCCGCCGCCGAGCATCGCCTCGCGTGCGTGATTCACTGCGACGAGCAATTAAGCGAATTTGAAGCGACGCCGCTCGCGCGAAAACTTGACATCTACTTGAAGTTCAACACCGGCATGAACCGGCTCGGGTTTCGGATCGAGCGCGCGCGAGACATCACCACGCGTCTGGTGCTCAATTCCGGCGTGGGCGAGATCACGCTGATGACGCATTTCGCTTCCGCCGACGAGCACGACGGGCATCTTGAGCCATTGCGCGCATTTGTTCACGCCACAGCGGGTTTGCCATTTGCGCGGTCGGTCGCCAATTCTGCGGCCTGTTTTGACTTTGATCGCGTTGGATCAAATGAGCGTTCGGAAACCGGCAACGACTCTGTTCGTCCCGGCATCATGCTTTACGGCGCGACCCCGTTCTCGCATGCGACGCGAAGCGCCGCCTCGCTCAAACTCAAGCCCGCTATGGCGCTCACCACCGAAATTATCGGCGTGCAGTCGCTCAAAGCTGGCGAACAGGTGGGCTACGGCGCAACCTACACCGCCAGCAAAAACGAGCGCATCGCGGTCATCGCTTGCGGCTACGCCGACGGCTATCCACGAAGCGCCGGCACGGGCACGCCAATCCTCGTTGCTGGACAACGCACCCGCGTAGTCGGCCGCGTTTCGATGGACAAAATCACCGTGGATGTCACGGACATCGACCTGGCACGCGTCGGCACAACGGTTGAGTTGTGGGGCACGCAACTGCCGGTAGACGAAGTCGCGGCGGCGGCCGGCACGATTGGCTATGAGCTGTTAACGGCGGTTGCACCGCGAGTTTCGCGCTACATCATTTGATCGGTTTTCGAGCAATCGTTCACATTTGTCAACGCCCGCTACAATCTGCGCGTTTAAGCGGCACACCATGACTGGCGGTGTTTTGCTGCACAGGGCGCTTTGTATCAGGTAGCGCCACAAGCCAGTTTGAATCGTCACCTACCGGCAAGCCGGATATTCCACGGAGAGACACACAAACCATGAACAAAATCTACGCACTGCTCGCAGCATTCCTGCTGGCTGGCTCGGCATTTGCTGCCGTCAACATCAACACTGCAACTCAGACCGAGCTCGAAGCACTGCCAGAAGTCGGCCCAGTTCGCGCCAAAGCGATCATCGACTACCGCGCAAAAAACGGCCCATTCAAGTCAGCCGATGACCTGAAAAAAGTCGAAGGCGTGGGCGACAAAAACTTTGTCGACATGAAGGACAAGATTGCAACGTCCGGTCCAACCAAAATCGACTGGAAAACTGAAGCCAAAAAAGACGCGCCTAAAGCAGCCGCAGGTAAAGCCGCTGCTCCAGCCGCTGCTGCTGGTGCCGCTGCCGCACCTAAAGCTGATGCAGGCAAGATGGCTGCCCCCGCCGCCGCTGCTGCACCAGCCGCCGCTACGGCACCCGTAGGTGCTGCTGCCAAAGTCAACGCCGCAAAAGACGCCGCTAAAGCCGCTGACAAGCCGATGAGCAAGGACGAAAAAGCCGCTGCTGACAAGGCAAAAAAAGAAGAAGCCAAAAAAATGAAGGCCGAAGCCGCCGCGAAGAAAGCCGCCGACAAGAAAGCTAAAGCTGACGAAGCCAAAGCCAAAAAAGAAGCCGACGCTAAAGCAAAAAAGGAAGCCGCAGCGATGAAAAAGGCTGACGCTGCCAAAGCCAAAGAAGCGCCTGCCAAGAAAGACGCTCCGAAAGCTGACGTCAAAAAAGAAGACGCTCCCAAGAAGCCCTAAGCTTGCCCGGTTAGTCCTGAAAAACCCCGCTTCGGCGGGGTTTTTCTTTGGTGCGGGATAATCACCCCGTCGTCATTCTCGCCGTAGGCGGGAATCCAGAATGTGACCACCCGCAGCCATTTGATGAGTACCGCTTACCCAACCATCGACTCCACCATCGGCAACACGCCGCTCGTTCGCCTGCAACGCCTGCCAGCCCTCTTTGGCGTGCCCGAGAGCACTGTCATCCTGGGTAAGCTGGAAGGCAACAACCCGGCCGGCAGCGTGAAAGATCGACCCGCCTATTCGATGATTGTCGAGGCAGAAAAGCGCGGCACCATCAAACCGGGCGACACACTGATTGAGGCGACCTCTGGCAACACCGGCATTGCGCTGGCGATGGTCGCCGCGATGCGCGGCTACAAGATGCTGCTCATCATGCCGGAGAACCAGTCGGTTGAGCGGCGTCAGGCGATGAAGGCATACGGTGCCGAACTCGTTTTGGTATCCAAAGAAAAGGGCATCGAGGGCGCGCGCGATCTCGCCGTGGAGCTAGCGCTTCAAGGTAAAGGCCGCGTGCTGGATCAATTCGCCAACCCTGACAATCCGCTCGCGCATTACACCGGTACCGGTCCAGAAATCTGGCGGCAGACGCACGGCAAGATTACGCATTTCGTCAGCGCAATGGGCACCACGGGCACCATCACTGGCATCTCAAATTACCTGAAAGAGCAAAACGAAAAGATCGTGATCATAGGCGCGCAGCCGACCGACGGATCAAGCATCGCGGGCATTCGCAAGTGGCCGCAAGCGTATCGCCCGGAAATCTTTAAACAGGCGCGCGTCGATTTGGTTGAAGAAGTGTCACAAGGCGACGCCGAAGAAATGGCGCGACAAATGGCCGTACAAGAAGGCATTTTTTGCGGCATCAGCGCGGCGGGTGCACTGGCGATCACGCTGCGTCTGGCCAAAGGCGTTGACAACGGCACATTTGTGTTCATCGTCTGTGATCGCGGTGATCGCTATTTGTCGACCGGTGTGTTTCCTGGCTAACCACTGTCGGAGCGGTTCCACCGCGATTGCGCCCGCTGTGATGTGAAGTCGCGGTAAAACCGCTCCTACATACGCGCTCCTACAATGTGAGCATGCTGCCCACCCTCATCTTCGACATCGAATCCATCCCCGACGTGCCGGGAATTCGCCGCCTTCACGATTTACCTGCCACGCTCTCTGACGATGAAGTCGCGCTGTGGGCGTTCACCCAACAGCGCCTGAAAAACGGCACGGAATTTTTGCCGCATCATCTGCAGCGCGTCTGCGCCATTTCCTGCGCGTTTCGCGAAGGCACCGACAAGCTCGCGATCTGGACTTTAGGCGATCAGGACGATGACGAAGCCACGATCATTCAGAAGTTTTTTGAGCTCATCGAACGCCGAACGCCACAACTCGTAAGCTGGAACGGCGGCGGCTTCGACTTGCCTGTCCTCATGCAGCGAGGCCTCATCGTCGGCGTCACTGCATCGCGCTTTCTGGAAACCGGTGCCAATGACCGCGCGTTTAATTTCGATCATTACCTCAATCGCTACAAGGAGCGCCATCTCGATCTGATGGACTTCATGGCGATGTATCAGGCGCGCGCCAATGCACCGCTCGACACGATGGCCAAGCTCTGTGGTTTTCCCGGAAAGCTAGGCATGGATGGCAGCCAGGTGTGGCCTGCATTTCAACGCGGCGAGATCGCAGAGATTCGCGCTTATTGCGAGACCGATGTGGCGAACACTTACCTTCTATTTTTGCGTTTTCTAGCGATGCGTGGCGATCTGGCTAAGGCCGAGTATGGCGCGGAGATTGCGCTGCTGCGCGACAAGCTCGCCGCCCATAACGACAGGCACTGGAAAGAATACTTAGCCGCGTGGCCGCAGTAAGCCATGCAGCCTGATTGGCTCACCCCTGCCAGCCAAATGCCGTGGCCAGTGGTCACGCCGTTTCGCATGCGCCCGAATCTGGAGAAGCTTGACGCGGAAGCGCCTGCCTTGCTGTTGCAGGATGAATTGGCCGAACCCTATCGGCGTGAGCGGGGGCGTGTACTTGCCGAAAATCATGACCGCGCAATCGTAGGAACGCCGGACGAGCAAGCGCTCGCCGCGATACGAGATTTGGCCCCAATCATGCAGGAAGACTTCGTCATCTTAAAGCTTGACGGTGACACCCTGCGTACCGAATATCTCTCCGTATGCTTCCCCTCACGCTGGGATCCGCGCGAGAAACTGGGCCTTGATTTCGCAGCGATTCATGCCTCCGTTGCCGACAATCAAACGCTGATCGCCGCAGGGCCGGGCATCATGACGATGGCGTTTATGAAACAAGCGATGTTGCGGCACGTCTGGCTTGTAGTGCCTAGCGCGAGCCTCGATCAGCATCCTGAGCAAAATCAGCGCTGGTGGAGCGAGACCTTGCGCGACATTTCGCCTTTGTTGCCCAATCTCTGCTTCCGCGTCGAGCGGCAAACAACTTGGCCGCTGCCGCATTTGCAGCGCGCAGTTTTTTTTATTCGGGTGCTGATGAGCCCGCTGGTGGATGTGCTTGCTGTCAGGCCGGGACGCGCGGCAGAGCTTGCCGCGTCGCTACGCTCGATGACACCCGAGGTCGTCGCCTATCGCGGCATGACCGACGCGATGCCGCGGCTGCTTGCAGAACTGGATCATTTTGAATGAGTGAATTCACGAAACAGGCAACTGAGCACTTAAAAGCGTTCGCGCACCACCGCGCCCGCAAACGCTTCGGTCAAAACTTCCTGGTCGATCAAACGATCATCAATCGCATCGTCGACGCAATTGATCCGCAGCCCGGCCAGCACATCGTGGAAATCGGGCCGGGACAGGCGGCGCTGACACGCAAACTCATCAATGCATTGGGAGCGAACGGAAGCATCGACGCCATCGAAATTGATCGCGATCTGGTGGCGCGGCTGACGCATGAATTCGACGCGAGCAAGCTGCGCGTGCATCAGGCCGATGCGATGGAATTTGATTTCGCGACGCTGCCGTCGCCCCTGCGCGTGGTCGGCAATCTACCCTACAACATCTCCACGCCCATCCTGTTTCGGCTCTGCGAATTTGAATCGCGAATCAGCGACCTGACCTTTATGCTGCAAAAGGAAGTCGTGGATCGCATGGCCGCAGCGGCTGGTGACGGCGAGCGCGGACGGCTTTCGGTGATGTTGCAATATCGCTTCAAAATCGAGAAGTGTTTTGACGTGCCGCCCACAGCGTTCAAGCCGGTGCCGTCGGTCGAATCGAGCATCGTGCGGCTCACGCCTTTGGGCACGGGGCTGGACGCACCAGCGGGTGCGCAGCGCCTCCGTCCGCTAGACGAAAAACTGTTCGCCAAAATCGTCACCACCGCCTTCACGCAGCGCCGCAAGATGCTGAGGAAAAGTCTCGGCGCATGGATGACGCCCGAAGCGTGGACCGAAATCAACGTCAATCCACAAGCCCGCGCGGAGGAGTTGACGTGCGAGGAATTTATCGCGATTTCGGACTGGATTTTTGGGAAGAAAACGTTAGCAGCTTAGCGCTGAAATGACGGTAGCACTGGGGCTATATGCTCAAAATATGATTTCTCGATAATCGTCATTTATTGCTGTCAGCCCCTATGCGGAGGCGCTTTCAATAAAAAGCTGTATCTGTAAAAGCCGGACAGATACTGATCTAGCTGGTACTCGCCACAAAAAAAGCGACCACCAAGACGGTGACCAGCCAAACGGCAAACGCCCAGTAAGCGAATTCCGGGAAAGCGAGCGACGCGGCTCCGCCCGCAAAGCTCAACACCGCGAGCCAAAACAAATACTTTGACGCCCGCCGATTCTTCGGCGCGACCGCGTCGTCGCTGTACTGCGTCAATATCCGGGCGTTGGGTTCGAAGCGCAACATTGCGGCGATGAGCGTAAATATCCCGCCGCTAATGAGCATCACAATCGCGGTCATAAGCACAGCTCAAGCATTCTGATGATTCGGTCTCAAGTCATTGAAGGGGCGGCAACGATGGATCCCGAAGCTCGCTTCTGGCGTATCCCATCGTCCCAAAGTTCCCGTCAAAACTGCGTAGTGCATTTACTGTTCACGTTACCGCGCACTGCGCTTGCGTTGGCGTATGTTGCGCCGGAAGGAATGCTGATGCCGTTCAGCAGCGAGGCATCCGGCACGCCGCTCAGCACGCGCATCAGTACGAGTCCGTCATTCATCGCCTGCGGCGGCGTGCGACCGAATACGTCAAACGCGTTGGCGTTGCCGATGAACGTCTCAATCGCCGCCGCGTTGTTGCGCGTACCTGCAAACGTGATTCCCTGCGTGAGCGCTGCGCCGCGAAAGCCCAACAAATAGCGCAACAAAAGCACGCCGTCCACATCGGGCGTCAGACGCAAATCACCATCAATGTCGAGCACGCAATTGGACGCGACACCGCTGGCGGGAACCACGAGCAGCGTGATGGACGACGCGGGATAAGTCGAAGTAATCACGTTGGAATTGACGGTCGCCGTCCCCACTGCAACGACTGCATTCAGGTTGGCCGCGCTGTACCGATACACATTTGCGTTTGCCGCCGCCTGAAAGTAGCTTAACGTGAGCGTGCTCGCCTGATCGCTCGTGCTTTTGTTGATGACCATGATCGTGAGTGCACCGTCGCTCGCGCGCTCGGCAGCGTAGACCGACACCGCGCTTTGATCGCTGCTCGTCGCCGCAACCGAGGTCTGACCAAAGCGTTTGCCGGTACCGTCGTAGTTGCGGAACATGCGAAACGCGTAAGCGCCTGGTTGCGCGCCGGTCGGTGGATCCCAGAGCGTCGCGAGGTCAAAATTTTCGCGCCCAAAAATGCCCAGCACATCGGCCTGTGTCAGCGCGCCGTTGATGTGTTCGAGCCCGCCAAAGTTGTACTCACTCATCGCGAGTTTGGTGCCAGGATAGTTGGCGCTGACCCAGCCTTTCATGCGTGGAATCAGTTGAATCGCAACGCCGCCGCTTTGCGTGGTCGAGATCCAGCTCTCATCGTCATAGGTCGGGTCCCACAGCGAGCGCGTGGTGCGCAAACGCAGCGCCTGCGTCGTCGCATCGCCCGCCGTGCTGAGCGAAACGCCAATCGCTTGCGGATAAAAGTGCAGGTCCAGATAGTCGACGATGCGCACGCCATGTTGCTGCTCATAGAGCTGCATCTGCTGCAAATACCACGGCACGAAATAGGTGTTAGCGTGGCTCGTGTAATCTGCGCCAGGTCCGCAATTGTCAGCGCCCGAATAAAGATACGCGCACCAGCCCCACAGCGCCGGGCCCAGCGACTTGCTGCCGGGATCGGCGGCCTTGACTGCCGCGCCGTACAGCCAGGTTTTGTCGCGCAGTTCGTTGTACGTGGTGCCCGCTGGATGCACGTCGCGATGCGTGCTGTTCCACAGCATCGGTTCGTTGTCGAGGTTGTAATACGCCACGCCGCCGGACGCGGCGTCACCGTAGCGACTGATAAAATGCGCGATCCAGTCGGAGACGTGCGTCTGCGTGATCGCTTCGCTGGTGTCGGTGGCGTTATTGCCGGTGACGTTGGTGCTGCCATTGGGTTTCACACCGTTGCCGCAATTCGTGTCGTAGGTATCGACCGACTGCTGCGCGCCGTAGAGAGAAACCTTGAAGCCGCAATCCAGCGGATGCGAGCGCGGACTGGTGCTCTTAGCCGTCCAGCCGATCAGCGGCAGCGTCATCAACGTGCGCGTTTGAGTGCGCCGATCCTGCTCGACGAAGAGATCGCTCTTCGATCCATTGAGCACGGCGGGTCCACCGAGTTGGTCGGGGAAATTTTGAAAATAGTAATCGTTGCCGAGATTGGTCATCCCAACGCGCCAGTTGTAGCGCGTGGTGGCGTTGCCGCCCCAGCGTCGCACCGGCAAGCGCAGATCATTCGCCAAGGCTTCGTCCGCGAAATTCATGCCGTAGACGTCGTCGCTGATCGCGTGACGGCTGGCGGCGACGTTGACTGTGAGCGTTGGCGCGGCGTGGGCCATCGGGGCGGCTATTGCAGTCAGCAGTAGCGACAAGGCAACGCGCCAATGCGTGGACTTCAACCGACGAATGAATGTAACGCGAGCAACAAACATGCGAGTCTCCAATGACTCCGGCTATCCCCCGATGTGGAGCTTATCTGCTTAAAGGCGAAATGTGCAAAGTCGCGTTGACGTGAGAGGAATTTATGGCGATTTGAAATTGGGTTTTCGGTAAGACAACGGTTACGCCTTTATGATGAAACTACGTCTGCACAGGGGCTACATGCGCAAAATGGAATTTATCGACATTAGCCGTTTTTTGCCTTTAGCCCCTGTTCCGTCGTAATTTCACGAAAAAGCTGTATCCGTAGGGTGTGCACCCAAGTGCGCACCAATCGCGGCAAAACAACGACGACTGAATCGCGAACGCTGGTGCCCATTCTGATGCGCACCCTACGCAACTGATGCTCACCGCACAACTCTAGCTCTTGCTCGCCACAAAAAATGCAATAACGACGACAGTGCCGAGCCAGACGCAAAAGATCTGAACCGAAAATTGCGAGAAAGACAGCGCTGCAACACCAGCTGCCAAACTGAATACCGCAATCAAAAAAAGGTATTTTGAAGCCCAACGATTCTTCTGAGCGACGGCGTTGTCGCTGTATTGCGCCAGTATTCTGGCGTTCGGCTCAAAGCGAAGCATTGCCGCAATGAGCGCGAACAACCCACCACAGACGAGCATCACAATTGCAGTCATATTCGTGCCTCCATAGTTCGAATTATCATGCGATCAATCATCGACAACAAGATTCAGCGCCGCTCCCGCACCGCCTGCGCCACAGTAGCCGCATCCACATACTCCAACTCACTTCCAATCGGAATCCCCCGCGCAAGTCGGGAAACCTTTACGCCTTGCGGTTCCAAAAGTTCGGTGATGACATGCGCGGTGACTTCGCCTTCGTTGGTGAAGTTGGTGGCGAGGATGACTTCTTTACGCCGTCGAGCGGAGACAGGCGGCCCATGAGCACGAAGTAGAGTCCGCTAAACGCGCCGGACTGCTCCAGCGTGATCTGATCGGACGGCGTTTCGATGACGCAGAGGATCGACGGGTCGCGCCGTTTGCTGGAGCAGAGGCTGCACAGTGGCTCTTCCGAGAGCGTGTTGCAGCGCTCGCAATGGCCAAGTTTTTCGAGCGCGCCTTCAAGCGCTTTGGCGAGGCCGAGCGCGGCGTCGCGCTTGTGTTGCACCAGTTCGAACGCGATCCGTTGCGCGGCGCGCGGGCCGATGCCGGGGAGCTGCTTTAGCGCGTCGATTAGGACTTTGAAGGAGACGGGGGTCAATGCGATTCCGCTGGTTTAACGGGCTCCCTCCCCT